>OLQN01000216.1_pt1 | contig 52370 bp, 40 predicted proteins | sample 1673181 | NCBI WGS metagenome assembly OLQN01 (sample SAMEA3136763, study PRJEB25190) | human gut metagenome | biome: human gut; feature: human-associated habitat; material: faeces | place: Austria | collected 2013
TATACCGCAAAGTGGGGCGTGCAGATTGCGGGAATGATTTTTCAAACACGCTCTAGTTTATATTCTGCAAAAGGGACGACATCTGCTCATAAAGCTCGTCTTTTGTGGCGGCACCCATTACAATGGAAATGTACGGCTTTCCATAAGCATTCTGGCTCAGCAACGCCAGACAGTTACCTGCATTGTCCGTAGTACCGGTCTTTCCACCCAGAATAGTCACATTCTTAGGAGGGGTAGCTTCTCCTGTGAGATAATGGTCTGTGGCAAGTAATGTGGTACTTGCACTGCTTCCGTCCGCATGAGTATATTCTACTGTATAAGATCCGGACTGTGTAATTTGAGTAAACTCTGGATAATTCAAAGCTTCCTTTAGCATCAGATAGATATCATAGGGAGTGGTATAATGGTTTTCATCCTGCAGTCCATGAGGATTGGTAAAATGAGTTCCGGTACAGCCAAGTTCCCTGGCATAACTGTTCATCATCTCCACAAACCCATCTGTAGAACCACCCACATGCTCTGCAATAGCCGCTGCTGCGTCATTACCTGAATAAACCAGCAGACAATGAAGAAGCTGATCCATAGTCACCTGGTCACCTGCCCAAAAGCCGCAAACCTGTGAACCCTCCTCCAGATTCAGATTCTCCTGTGTAATGGTTACTACGTCATCCATATTTCCATATTTCAGTGCCAGCATAGCTGTCATGATCTTGGTGATACTTGCCGGGTATACCTTTTGAAGTGCCTGTTTGGAATAAAGCACCTTTCTGTCATCCAGATCCAGAAGAAGTCCTTTCTGGTTTTCCCCAAGGGAAACACCATCCATCGGAACATCTGATACGACCACACACAAATTCTTAGCAAAACCATCAGCTCTCAGGCTGTCTAAGTCTGTAATTCCACCAGAAAACTCTCTGGAAGCTACATATGCATCCTCCAGCTTATCAAAAACAGTTCCATTTCGGAGAACATAAATTGCACCGATCCCAGTACCGCCAAGCACAACAAAAAGCAACAGTAAAAGAACAGTATTTCTGATCCTCTTTCTTCTGGAGCTTCGAAATCTTGCCTGTTTACGTCTTGAGTTCTTCTTTTTTGCGGCTGTCATAAATATTCCTCTTTCTTATCAATTTCTTTTCTCTTAAGTTCTTTATTATAAGTACTGCTCTGCAGACCTACATTCATCACAAGCCCCATACCGATAAACAAGCTGACCAGGGAAGTCAGACCATAACTTACAAAAGGAAGAGGCGTACCAGTATTAGGTGCCAGTCCAGTAGCAACGCAGATATTCAAAAAACTCTGTATAGCTACCACACTGCCAATTCCGCAGCAGATAATCTTCCCGGCCAGATCCTTGGCCCTAAGGCTCATCCTGATACATTCAACTGAAATCAACAGCAATAATACGACCAAAGTTGTACATCCTATAAATCCATACTCCTCTCCGGCAACTGCGAAAATAAAGTCGGTCTGGTTCTCTGCAACAAAGTTTCCGGCATTTACAGAAGAAACCTGGTCATCCCCGGTAAGTTTTTTTCCAACCAGTTCTCCGGAGGCAATCGCCGTCTTCGAGTTATTCTGCTGTTCAATATCCTCCTGGTATTCCTCGTTTTCCGGATAAAGGAAAGACATAATACGTGTTCTCTGATAATCCTTGATCAAAGTCTGATCCGGCTGCACAACAATAGACAAAAATATGATCAGAAGGGGAACCGCGATCAGGATCGCACCTCCGATGATCTTGTAGCTCAGTCCTGCTATATACAGCAGAATACAGAAAATAATGGTTACCGTAATGGTATTTTTCATATCCGGTTGTGCATAAATAAGAGCCAATGGAACAGCCAGAAGGAGCACTGATTCTGCCAACACCCTGAAAGTATTGATATCATCTTCATGGTCCATAAAAAACTTGGCAAAAAACAGAATAATAATAACTTTGGAAAGCTCGGTAGGCTGAAAACGGAAACCACCGATATCCAGCCATCTGGACGCACCTCCAGCCTCACTTCCGAACAATCGTACACCAATAAGCATAAGCAGATTAAAACCATACATGATCCACTGGAAATTCAATATCCAGGAATAATCCATTAACGATAAGATCACCAGCAACACAAGCCCCATCACAACGCCCAAAAGCTGTTTATTTCGAAGATCTGGCGATGCACTTGCTACCAGCTGCACTCCAAACAGACTGATCGCAGTCAGAAGGATCACTAGTTTAAAATTGTAAAAACGTAGCTTATACTGTTTAATCATAAATTTATCTGTCCTTTTTCGTCAACACAGGGATATACGCCATTAAGACAGGCGGTTCCTGTGATATCTGTATTTTCACTTTAGTTTCCTCTATGGTCACATACTTCTTTACTGTATGTACCAGATCGCTTTTTAACATTTTCATCATCTGTGGAGAGCATTCTATGCGTTCTGAGATAAGAAGAAGTTTCATCCTGTCGCGAGCATATCCTGCTGAACGCCTTCTTTCATTTAAAAAGGTCTTCATGCAAAATCCCTCCATTTCAGAGCATTAGTTGACATAACATTATTACAAACAACCAACATGCTATTTTGCGTAACTAATTATTACCTGAATATCAATGTCTTTTAAACAGTCGTGAAAACATACCTTTCTTCTGTCTGAGTTCTGCAAAGGGAACTTCCTCGCCCATAAGCCGTTTACAAATATTCCGGTATTCCTCCTCTGCCTGAGAATTTTTACCAGAAAGAGGCTCTCCCTGATTGGTTGCTATCACAATCTGCTCGTCATCTAAAAGAGTTCCAATCAGATCTACAGCCAGAATCTCTGTCACATCATCCACAGACATCATATCTCCCCTGGCGATCATGTCCGGACGAAGACGGTTGATGATCAGATGGATATCCCGCAGATCATTTGCTTCCAGAAGACCAATGATACGATCCGCATCGCGAATTGCGGATACCTCCGGGGTCGTCACTACAAGAGCTTTATCTGCACCTGCAATGGCATTCTTAAATCCCTGCTCAATTCCAGCCGGACAGTCCAGCAATATATAATCAAACTCCTCCCGCAGATCATCCGTCAGTTTGATCATCTGTTCCGGTGATACGGCGGTTTTATCCTTAGTTTGCGCAGATGGCAGCAGATAGAGCTCCGGATGCCGCTTGTCTTTGATCAGAGCCTGTTTCAGACGGCAGCTTCCATTCACCACATCTACCAGATTATATACGATCCGGTTCTCCAACCCAAGCACAACATCCAGATTACGAAGACCAATATCCGTATCCACAACCACGGTTTTCTTTCCCATCATAGCCAGACCAGTTCCTATATTGGCAACTGTAGTGGTTTTTCCTACACCGCCTTTTCCGGATGTAATGACAATGACTTCACCCATTTCTTCTGATTCCTCCTAAACAAAATGTTCCAAAATCCTGGTATTTCTCTTATGGATATGCCTGCCGGAACACTCCCGGCAGGCATATCCAGTACTGCTGATCAGACTATGAACAGCAGCAAAATCGTTTTTAGTCATTCGATGTATCACTGGTATCTGTAGAAGCAATACCTGTGAGAATAGAATCTTTATCTGCAAGATTGTACATATATTTAAAAATATCATTAGCAATCAGACATGCATTACCGGAGCTGTATCCATTGGCAATACGGATTGCCACCGCATACTCCGGATCAGAGGCCGGCGCATAACCGATAAACAGACCATGGTTTGGATGGCGAAGATCCAGCTCTGCTGTACCGGTTTTACCTGCCACTTCTACTCCAAGACCATCAAACTGGGAATGAGTCTGGATCACACGACGCATACCATCATGGATCAGATCCCAGATATTTGAAGAAATATTTACCACATCCTCGATTTCCGGCTCATACTCCTGAATCACCTCTCCCTTCGGGTCCATTACTTTGTCCAGAAGAGTCAGTTTAAATACATTCCCGGAAGTAGCCATAACAGTAGCATAACGAGCCAGTTCTGATGTAGTAAACAGGTTATTTCCCTGTCCCATATAGGATGGAACTGCTTTGGCATCGGAAACCTTCGGAGTTGCCTCTGAGAGCTCGATTCCAGTCTTCCGATCCAGACCGATCAATGAGGCATATTCCTGAAGCTTATTCAGACTCTGCACCTCGGAGAACTCATTGTCCCCAACTTTTCCCAGCTGAAAACCGATCATGTTAAAGAAATAGTTACAGGACTGCTCGATTGCTGTACGGATATCCAGACTTCCATGACCATTCTTATACCAGCAATTAATAGGCGGATCTACATAGTCAAAAGTTCCGGTACATTCAATATATGTACCTTCGTCAATAATTCCTTCTTCCATTCCTGCAATTGTTGAAAGAAGCTTTAAAGTGGAACCTGGTGCAGTGGTTTGCTGGGTCGCTTTATTGAAGAACGGACTGGACTGGTCAAGTGCCAGTTTTGCATAATAATCTGTATCCATATCATTGGTCAGACGATTATTGTCATATCCGGGATAGGAAACAAGTGCAACTACATCTCCAGTCTTTACATCTACAACCACAGCGGACGCTGAGCATGGCATTAATGCCAGCTGTGCAGGCTCTATCTCCAGAGTGTATATCTTGTTGATCATGAAATCATAAGCTCCCATTGCTCCGGAAGCCAGATTCTCATAATCATCATCATTTTTATCAAGGACTCCCTGCTCATAAAGCACCAGGCAGATTTCCTGTCCGGAAATTGTATCTTCCTGCAGCATGTATTTGTAAAGGAGCTTGGAAAATCCAGTATCTGTACTGAGATAGTCGATAATATATGCTGTCAGTGCCTGATAAATTTCCTCAGAATCCAGATACTCTCCTTCCGGTGAAAAGCTGCTGATGTCGATCCAGCCCTGGCTTGTGGCATAAGTCAGGTAATCCTTCAGGCTGATGGTTTCATCTGTTGTCCAGGCCTTGTAAGTAGCATCTGATGTATCAATGGCATCTTTGGAAATAATTCCAAGCGTGTCTCTAAGAAGGTCATTACAGATGTAAGACAGATATTCCTGTGTTTCTTCATCTTCATCCTTATAGGCTGGCGGGTTTGAGCCATTCAGCTTCGTGCTTATTGTATCAAAAACTCTCTGCTGCTTTTGTTGAAATTTGGCATATAAATTTTTTTCTATGTCAGAGGCATCCTCATTGCTGAATTTGGTGATGTCAATCACACTGTTGGAAATCAGGGCATTGTATACATCATAAATAGGAATACGGATCTGACTGGCATCTGTGACATACGTGTAATCAAAAGTCTTTGCCGCATCAATTTTCGTCAGAAGAACACCCGCCACACGCTGTTTGAGGATCTGATAGATTGCCGATTGCCAGTCAGTATCAATAGTAAGCTGCACATCATCTCCCGCAACCGGCTCTACTTTGGTATCCTCGTCAATTTTCAGAACCTTTCCAAGGTTATCAACAGAAACCGTCTCCTTGCCGTCTGTTCCCTGAAGGGTAAGTTCCATATACTGCTCAATTCCTGCTTTACCTACGATCGCATCATTGGAATAATCCGGATTCTGTTTCCGAAGCTCTGTCAGCTCCTCGGAAGAAGCCTTACCTGTATAGCCAAGGATTGGTGCCATACTTTCATCATCAATATACTGGCGGATGGAATCCTCAACCACATCAATTCCCTGCAGTCCGGTCTTATTCTCCATGATCGCAGCTACCGACTTTTCACTGACATTGGTAGCAATGGTAACCTGCATATATTTCTTAAAGCTGTTGGTATTCAATTCATAGCGGATAGTTGCAATATCAAGCATTTCCTGCTTGGTCAAAGTAAGAGGCAGACCATGGGAGGTCAGTTCATCCTCTGTATAAGCACGATCACCGCTAAGAACGATAGAAAATTTCTCGGAACCAGTGAGAAACTCCATCATCTGATCCGCAGTCGCCGTCTTCTGTTCATCTTTCAAATCATCGATCAATGCCTGTCCATAAATATCAGCACGGAAACGGTTCAGGGTAAAGCCCTCAGCAACATCAAAAGCATACTCTCCATTCTTATCTACCACAATATGGAAGGAATGGGTAATATCATCTCCGTTGCTGTGAAGAATCTGAAGCACCTGATAGGCTACACCATTTAATGTAAGATTCTTCTCCCTTGTAGAAGTGTAAGTTCCATTATCCTCCAGTGTCAGAGAATAGGAAAGCACATTAGATGCAAGAATATCACCATTTCTGTCCAGAATATTTCCGCGGGTGCTCTTGAGCACACGCTCTTTGGTTGTCCTGGCCTGGAATTTGCTGATGTAATCCTCTCCCTGAATAATCTGCAGATCAAATAATCTACGCACCAGAACAACTGACATTATCACAAATACCAAGATCAGGACTGTTGTTCGTTTTAAACTGATTTTTTTGAAAATTCGTTTTATTTTAGTACCCAAATTGACTCACTTTCTTTCCTGGTTATGTTCATGTAGTGATAGTTTATGTAACGGAAAATCCGGTATACAATCAAGGTAATAAATACCGTGTAAAACATTTCCGGGATAATGATCCTGTACAGATAAGTCCCAAGTCCCAGTCTGCCTCTTAGGAGGAACTGCAACCCATAAACAGACAGATTATATAAAAGATCTGCAATTGCAGTCAGAAACATAGGAACCTTCACATCATCATCGTAATAAATCCTGTGCGCATATCCACTTAAATAACCAATATACATATAGATCAAAGCATAAAATCCAAATACGGATCCAAAGAACAGATCCACAAAAAGCCCTGAAAAAAATCCTGCCCAAAGGCCGCTTTTGCGCCCGCGCATAAGCCCCATGGATACACAGAAAACCAGCATCAGATTAGGAGTTACAGAGCCAATAGAAATCAGATCCATAACCGTACACTGCAGAAGAAAACATATTACGATCGTAAGAAAATAGACAATCTTACCCTTCATCTGCGCCCTCCTGTCCGTCTGCTGCACTGCCGTCAGTATTGTCGCTACTCTCCTGACTGCTGTCGCCAGAGGTACTGTCAGAACTGCCGCTGTCAGAATTACCTTCCACCTGCGCGGTTCCGTCTACCAGATCCTGCTTATTCACAGTAATAACAAATACATCCTTCAAATGAAGGAAATCCACAGGTGTTACAATGGTTCCTGTCTTAGTCAGGTTATTGCTGTCTACCTGCACTTCGCTTACATAGCCGATAAACAATCCTTCTACAAATTTCTCACTGATATTGGAAGTGACAATACGTTCCCCGACAGTCACCTTGTTCTCCTGATCATAAAGCTGCTCAAAGCGAAGCTTTCCTTCATCAATCAGTTCCAGGTCTCCGTTTACAATACAGTTATCAGAAGTGCTTACTGTCATGGCACTTACACTGCTGCTGTCATCAATAATGGAACGGACAGTAGCCCAGGAGGAACCAACTTCTGTGACAATTCCAACAAGCCCCTTGCCTGCGATCACATTATTATCGACCCTTATCCCATCATCAGAACCTTTGTTGATCATAAAGGTATCGTACCAGTTTCCAGGATCTTTGGAAATGATAGTCGCAGCTACCTTCGGATAGTCCTCATAGGTCTGGTCCAAATTGTAAAGCTCTTTCAGTCTCTGATATTCCCCTTGATCCTGGATCAGTTTGTTATTCTGTGTAGTCAGGCTGTCCAGTTCTGCTTTCAGCTCTTCATTTTCAAAAAGCAGATCCTGTTTGTCCTTGAAGCTGTCCCTGACGGAACGGACCATACTGCCGATCTTTTCAATGCTTTTTTCAAAAGGAACTATGACAATTCCTGCTGTTTCCTGCAAAGGAGCTGTGGAAATTCCTGAAGCAAATGTAGCAACAATACAGCTCAGGCAGAAAAGTGTCATAATCGCCAGCAAATGTTTACTTTTCAGATTTATGCGAAATCGAAATTTTTTCTTAAGGTTTTTCATAAAATGGCACCCCTAAAAATTTATGATTTATAACTGTTCAGTACCTTCACAGTTACTATAATTTTCTTTGTGTGATGGGCTGAGCCCATTTACGAAGTTCTTTGTCGTGGATGATCTTCTCCAGCCCTTTGACAGCTGAAGTTTCGTAAAGATCTGACAGGTTAAAAGAATAGCCTGTATAACTTGCCAGATATGTATCAATATGAGGGATTCTGGTGCTCCCTCCGGTAAGGAAAATGCCTTCTTTCGCAATGTGGTAGGAGATCTGCGGCGGGATACGTTCCAGAAAAACTTTCATCTGGGCACCGATCTCATTGACACAGTTCATGATTCCCGCATTGACTACATAGGCAGAAATAACCTCTTCCCTGGGAAGACCGGAAACACTGTCAATTCCTACAACCTTACGGGCCTGCTTGTGCTGGTCTGCAAGCCGTCCCATTACCAGCTTCAGCCGCTTCCCTGTACGGGTGCCGATCTGAAGATTATAACGCTTGCGTACTTCACTGCACACTGCCTCATTCATCTGACGTCCGCCAATTGGAATCTTCTTATTTATGATAATACGGCCTCCCGTAACAATGGAAAAGTTCGTACTCTGGGCACCAATATTTACAATCATGCTTCCTGCATTGTTCTCCAGATCCACACCCATAGCTATGGCATCTGCAATAGGAGCCTCTACCATGTAAACCCTGTTCTTCCGCAGCCAATGTCCATTCGCCACCTGATAATAAGCTCTTTTTTCAATAGCAGTCATGTCCAGAGGAACTGCAAAGTACATGACAGAGCCTATTCCCAGAATTTTATCAATTTTTTTCATCATACTGTAAAGTACAATTTCCTGCAGTTCCAGATTGGCTATCATACCAAAAGCCATCGGCGAACTTACGGAAATATCAGAGGGTGCTTTCTCAAACATTTCATACGCTTCGTTGCCCACGGCTATGATTTTGCGGCCCTTGGCCGCAATCATGTTCTTCTCAATGTAGCTTTTATTTCGAATCATGGAATAGACCTTGACGGAACTGCTTCCAAGGTCTATTCCATATGTTTTTTCAAACAGCATATATCTGTCCCTTCATCATTACTATGCCCTGCAAAAACAAATACCCGCCACTGGTTTACAGACGGCGTCAGCACTTCTGGCGGATCATTCCTCCGGCATCATTCCCTGTTCTTTAAAGCTAATGTATCTCTGGTCACCGATCACAACGTGATCCAGAAGCTTCACCCCAAGAATCTCCCCAGACCGGTAAATACGCTCTGTAATTTTCTTATCACATTCACTGGGCGTAGGATCTCCGCTTGGATGGTTATGAACCAGGATCACACTTACAGCGTGAAACTTCAATGCTTCCATAAAAACCTCCCTGGGAGTGATCAGCGTTGAATTCACAGTTCCCCGGGAAAGCATCTGCTCACCAAGAAAATGGTTTTTTCCATCCAGCAGCATAACGATCAATATTTCCTGCTCTTCGTGCCGGAGACGTTCCATATAGTATTTTGCTATCGTGATGGGTTCGTTAAAAGAAAGTCTTGGTCTGGCAACAGCAGACGCCATCCGCTTGGAAAGCTCCCCGATACATTTCAGCTGGACGGCCTTGACTTTCCCGATTCCGTTCACCTTCATCAGATCCGGAATGGACATATGTAAAAGTCCCAGAAGTCCCGGATAGGAGGTATCTTTCGTAAGACTTAAGATTTGATTGGCGAGTACAAGAGAATTGCAGCCTTGTACACCGCTTCTCAGGATCACTGCCAGAAGCTCGCTGTCGCTGAGCACGGATGGTCCCCACTGCAGACATTTCTCATAAGGACGTGACGACTCCGGCAGTTCTCTGATGGTCTGTTTCATTTCATTCATATCTTTCACCTGCAGTTCTCCAGGACTGACAGGATACTGCTCACGCCATACCTGAAACTTACTTCGCACAGCTTTGCCAATGAACAGTAATGGGACTGTTCTTCATGCCATAATAAGCAGATACTTCTTATTCCCCGAGACACAAAGACAATTTCCCCCGCACTGTGTTTCACAATGCAGACTCATTTTAGCATAAAAAAGGAGAGATGTACACTCTCTCCTAAAAATTTCTGAACTTTTTAGAAACAGCTTCCGCTACTTTTATGCCATCCATAGCAGCAGAAGTAATCCCGCCTGCATATCCAGCGCCTTCCCCACAGGGGTAAATCCCCTCATAGTTTGCTTCCAGGGAATCCTTATCACGGACAATACGCACCGGAGATGATGTTCTGCTTTCCACGCCGGACAGCACTGCATCAGGACGGTCAAAGCCTTTGATTTTTTTTCCAAAGGCAAGAACACCCTCTTCTATGGAATCACCGATCTCTTTTGGAAAAATACTGCGCACATCACCTGGAACACAGGCGCCCTTGATACAAGGTTCTACATCTTTAAGTCTTGTACTCGGCTTATGCTTCTGATAATCCTCAAACAACTGTACCGGAACCTTACCATTTCCAGCTTTCCACGCTGCGCGCTCCAGATTGCGCTGGAATGCTACGCCGCCCAGAGGCCCCTCTTCCGGAAAATCAGCCGGAGTTACCGATACGATCAGCGCACTGTTTGCATTGCGGCTGTCCCTGGCCTGATAGCTCATACCATTTACAGCAAGCATCTCCGGTTCTGAAGAAGCGTTTACTACATAACCGCCCGGACACATACAAAAGGAATAAACACCACGGCCATTTTCACATGTGTGGGTAACTTTATAAGCAGCAGCTCCAAGTTTCTCGTTTTCCTCTTCCCCATAAAGAGCCAGATTGATCATGGACTGTGGATGTTCCATACGTACACCTACTGCAAAAGATTTTGGTTCCATATAGATTCCTTTTTTCTCAAACATGAAAAAGGAATCTCTTGCGCTGTGTCCAACTGCCAGCACACATACCTGGGCCGGAATCCTTTTTTCCCCATTTATCTCAATTTCTTTTAACTGACTGTTTTCAAAAAAAAGATCTGTCACTTTGGAACGAAACTGGAATTTGCCGCCCATTTCCTCAATTTCATGGCGAAGAGTCTCCACCACGCCAACCAGCACGTCTGTACCAAGATGTGGTTTCTGCTGATAGATAATTTCCGACGGTGCACCCGCCTGCACGAAACGCTTCAGTACTTCATGATTTCTTCCTGAAGGATCTTTTACCAGAGTATTTAGTTTTCCGTCGGAAAAAGTACCAGCACCCCCTTCACCAAACTGCACATTGGAATCCGGATCCAGTACGCCATTTTTCCAGAAATTCTCGACAGTCTTCTGACGGACATGCGCTTCCTCTCCCCGTTCCAGAACCAGGGGGCGGTAACCTGCCTTCGCCAGATACCAGGCACAAAAAATTCCGGCAGGTCCGCTTCCTACAATGACCGGCGGATATTTCAGTTCCTCTTCACCAGGAGATGGAAATGTATATTCTTTTTTCTGAGTTAACATAATGTTATTATTGTGAACTCTTCGAAAGATCTTGCTTTCCTGGTTTTTATCCTGCAAAGACACATCTACCGTATAAACAAATTTTTTATCCTCTTTATGACGGCAATCCAATGACTGCTTCACTATTTCGTAAGTGAAGCCTTCATTTTTCAGACGAAGCTCCTTACGGATCTTTTGGCTTAACTCTTCCGGGGTATGATTAATTGAAAGTTTCAGCTGGGTAATTCGAATCATGTTATTCTCCTTTTTCAAACACGCTCTGACATTTTGCTGGCATTCACTCCTGCAACATAACCGCTGGACCAGGCCCACTGCAGATTGTAACCGCCACATTTCCCATCAATGTCCAATAGTTCTCCTGCGAAATATAAGCCTGAATTTCGTGTGGATTCCAAGGTTTGGGCGTTAACCTGCGTAGTATCAACGCCGCCTGAGCACACCTGTGCCTGTTCAAAAGACTGATAACCAGTCACTTTAAGCGGATAGCTGCTGATTGCTTCTTCCAGATCATTTGCTGACAAAAGCACTTTTGCAAGCTTATCCGGGAAAAGTCCGGTCAAAAAGTCTTTTTTTCCTTTATAGGGGCAGTTTTCCTTTCGTATTTTCAGAAAAGCTTTCAACTGTTCCCGGGAAAATTCTGGCAGAAAATTTAAAATCAGAGTCACATTTTTTCCCTGTTTCAGTGCACGGATTCCGTATCGGCTGACCTGAAACACCGGAATTCCAGATACGCCATAATCAGTAAGCTGTAGTTCTCCTGTTTCCTCTGTGACTTTTTTCCCATCCACAAGCAGCGTAATTCTGCCTTCTGTGCGGACACCTGCCCAGCCGGAAAAGCCTGTATTCCTGCATTTCAGGGCAGTTAAAGCCGGGAGAGGCTCTATGAGCCTGTGTCCCAGTGCTGCGGCAAGCTCATAACCGCTGCCATCGGAACCGGAAATTGCAGAAGCTTTGGAACCATTGGAAAGAATAACTGCTTCACCCTCGTATATCCAGCCTTCTACCTGAACCTTCCAGATATCCTGTTCCTTAAAAACACGTTGTACTTTTTGGTTGGTCTTGATCTTTACCCCAAGATTCCGTGCTTCCATACACAATACCTCAGCAACGCTTGCTGCCTGTCCGCTATGCGGATAGAGATAGCCGCCGTTTTTATTCACAGGATAAATTCCAAGCCGGGTAAAAAATTTCACCGTGTCTTCTACCGGAAATTGATTCAGAACTGCCTGTTCAAAGCCTGGATTTTCGCTTCGATATGCATCAGACGGCACCTGGATATTGGTAAAATTACATTTGCCGTTTCCTGTAGCGCAGATCTTTTTGCCTGGTTTTTCATTTTGTTCCAATATGGTTACAGCGGCCCCGTTTTCTGCAGCTGCAATGGCTGCCATCAGCCCGGACGCCCCGCCGCCTGTAACGATAACACGTTTTTTCTCCATATAAACTCCCGTTTTTTACATCTGTTTTAAAGAACTTATGGTAACGGTTCAGCGCCTCCCTGTTACACGCCTGGCGTTGCACGAAAATTCATGTTTTTCATGATTTCACTGTAATTTTACCAAATCCTGCTCCACAAGTTTCTGCAAGGACATCATAACACCTAGTTTTGCATGCTCCCAGGTAAGTCCTCCCTGGAAATATACGGCATATGGCTCTTTCACAGGTCCATCTGCGGAAAGCTCAATAGAAGAGCCCTGTACAAATGCGCCAGCCGCCATAATGACCTGACTGTCATAACCTGGCATATCCCATGGCTCCGGATCAACATAACTGTCAACCGGGGCAGCAGCCTGAATCCCCTTACAGAATGCGATCAGACGCTCCGGACTTTTTAAAGTCACTGCCTGAATAATATCCTGCCTTGGCTCTGTGGAATTTGGAACCACGTCAAATCCAAGCTTTTCATAAATATTGGCTGCAAAAACAGCGCCCTTTAACGCACCCTTTGTCACCATCGGTGCAAGGAAAAATCCCTGATAGAAGGAACGGTTTACGCCAAGTGAAGCTCCCACCTCAGCACCAAGTCCCGGACAGGTCATACGGTAAGAAGCATTTTCCACGCACTCTTTGGTTCCCGCAATGTAACCGCCAATTGGAGCAAGTCCGCCGCCCGGATTTTTGATCAAAGAACCAACCACCATATCTGCACCAACATCACTGGGCTCAATCGTGTCAACAAATTCGCCGTAGCAATTGTCTACCATACAAATCACATCAGGCTTAATGCTCTTTACAAATGCGATCAGCTCACCAATCTGCTTTACTGAAAAAGAGGGGCGTGTCATATAGCCTTTGGAACGCTGAATCTCAACCAGTTTTGTTTTCTCATTGATTGCTTTGCGGATATTTTCATAATCGAAAGTTCCATCCTCAAGAAGATCCACCTGACGATAAGTTACTCCGTATTCTGCCAGGGACCCCTTGGATGGACGGATACCGATCACCTCTTCAAGAGTATCATATGGCTTTCCGGCTGGTGCCAGCATTTCGTCGCCTGGGCGCAGGTTTCCAAAAAGAGCAATGGCCAGGGCATGCGTTCCACACGCAATCTGCGGACGCACCAGACATGCTTCTGTGTGGAATGTATCCGCATAAACCTTTTCCAGAGTATCACGGCCGTAATCGTTGTAGCCGTAACCGGAAGAAGAGCCGAAGCACTCCTCGCTGACGCGGTTTTTCTGCATAGCCAGAAGAACTTTCATCTGGTTATATTCTGCAGTTTTGTCAAACTGTTCAAAACGCTCCTTTAAGGATTTTTCTATTTCATGGCAAAAATCGTAAACTTGGGAAGAAATTCCCAGCTGCTCGTATAATTCTTTCATAATAAATTTTCCGTCTGTCTGACGGTATTCCTCCATTTTTTTGTTTTCAAAGCGGGCGATTACCCCCTGTGGAAAATCTGATTATCGAAATAACTACTCTCCAGTTATTCCTTTTTCATGGCAAACGCTCAGCATATATTCCAGCATTTTATTCTCGTCATACCCGAACTCATCTTTATTCACCCACACTGTTTCCGGTTCTCTGTGGAACCAGGTGAGCTGGCGTTTGGCAAAGTGCCGGGTGTCGCGCTTCAAGATCCGCACAGCCTCTTCCAGCGGCATTTCTCCATCCAGATAGGCCAGGATTTCTTTATATCCAAGACCCTGCATGGAAACCATACCTCTGTGATAGCCCATGTCCTTCAGCTTCTGGACTTCTGCCACAAGACCGCTGGTCATCATTTCATCCACCCGCTTATCAATGCGTTTATATAAAAGCTCCCGTGGTGCATTCAGCACAAAGTATGCCAGATTATAGGGGCTGGTTCGTTCCTGCTGCTCCTCATTGTGTGCGGAAATAGGGCTATGGTTCTGATGATAAAATTCCAGTGCGCGGATTACACGCTTCGTGTTGTTTTCGTGGATCACTTCGGCGCTTTTGGGATCCACCTCTGCCAGCATCTGATGAAGATATGCAGCACCTTTTTCCTGGACAATCGCCTCCAGATCGGCCCGGTATCCATCGTCCTGCTCAGCCTGAGTAAAATCAATATCTCTGGTCACCGCCTGAATATAAAAGCCGGTTCCCCCCACCAGAATGGGAATATGTCCCCTGGTGTAAATCTTTTCCATGGCATCCTTTGCCATCTGTTGAAAACGCACAATGTGAAATTCATCCTCTGGCGTCAGCTCATCCACCAGGTAATGGGGAACTCCCTGCATTTCTTCTGGCATGATCTTCGCAGAGCCAATATCCATATATTTATAAACCTGCATGGAATCTGCAGATATGATCTCGCCGCCAATGGCTTTTGCCAGAGAAATAGACAGCCTGGTTTTTCCAACTGCAGTGGGACCGGTAAGTACAATAAGAGGTTTTTTCATAATCTCTCCTGTTTATACAATTCGCTTAAATTTCTTTTCAATTTCTGTCTTTGTCATCGCAATGATAGTGGGACGGCCATGAGGACAATTATATGGATTGTCCAGAGTAAGAAGCTCGTCGATCAGCTTATCTGCCTCCAGAGCAGACATCTGATGATTTCCTTTGACAGCAGATTTGCATGCCATTGTGGCAAGTCTTGCTGTGAAAAGGTCAAAAGCATCCTTTGCACCTTCTCCTCCCAGATTATCAAGCATTTCCAGAAAGAGTTCTTCTTCATGGAATCCGTACAAATTTGTCGGAACTGCACTGATACAGTATTCCCTTCCACCAAAGGGTTCAATCTCAAAACCATATTTTCTGAAATATTCTTCGTTGGCTTTTAATTTCGCCTGTTCATCCATGTTCAAGGTCACCACAAGCGGAGGATTCAGATATTGCGATTCAATGGACTGTTCTTTAAAACGTTTTACAAAGCGCTCATAATTTACCTTTTCGTGAGCTGCATGCTGGTCGATAATGTAAAACTGGTTTTCAAATTCCACCAGCCAGTAGGTGTCAAACAACTGGCCAATCAGCTTATGGCGGCTTCGGGATTCTGGTGCCAGAAGTTTCTCCTGAAAAAGCTCAAGCTGCTTTCCCCCAACGGATGGATATTCTGTACCTGGATCACTCTGCTCAGGCTCAGATTTATCTGGTATCTCATAGTTTTCGGATACAGCAGTCTCTGCCTGATTATCGGCGTCATTCATTCTCTCAGCCGATATGTTATCTTCTGCCGCTTTTTCATCTAAACTTTTATACGCTTTTTCTTCTGCTTTTTTATCCGCTCTTTTATCTGCCTCCGCAGCCTCTTTTAAAGTTCCTGAAAAAAGAGCTTCCTCTTCCTTGCTGAATGGCTTCGCCTGATAAATTGCCTGCTCACGAAGAACACTGCTGGCCTGACAGCCAGAGCTGTTTCCAAGGCTTCCAGATGAAATTATTTTTCCAGTTGGAGCTGTTTTTTCAGTTAGAGCTGTTTTTCCAGTTAGAACTGTTTTTTCAGCAGCCTGTGAATAGCAGCTTTCATTATTCCCTGCGCTGCTTCGACCAGCTTTTTCAGCAGCACCTTCACAATGAAGCTCCGTCCTGCGACTTTTCTCAAATGGCTCCGGAACTGCTCCGCGGCTTACTGCTGCCACCTTTGATTCCCGCTCCTCTTTCCCCACTGGAACAACCGGTATCAGTTCTCTGTGAAGAAGTGCATTGTGAACAGCCTCGTAAATGGCATCATACACCTCCGCCCCTCTTGCAAAACGAACCTCCAGTTTCCGGGGATGAACATTTACATCCAGATCATTTCCTGTCATCTGGATCTGCAATGACACAAAAGGAAATTTATGCTGCATGACAAAGCCCTTATATGCATCCTCAATGGCCTTCGTAATAATATTGTTTTTCACAAATCTGCCATTTACATAGTAATTCTCAAAGCTTCGGTTTCCTCTGGAAACTTCCGGTTTGCCGGCGTATCCCTCAATTTTCATAAAATCATTTTCGTAGGAGACTTCCAGAAGTGCTTTCGCCATATCCCTGCCATATACATTATAAATAACATCCTTCACATTATAATTGCCAGAAGTATGCAGCTTCACCTGTTTGTTCTGAATATATTTAAAAGAAATCTCCGGATGGGAAAGAGCAAGCTGTTCCATCATAGTTCCAATATAATTTGCTTCTGAAGAATCAGATTTCAGGAACTTGCTCCGGGCCGGTGTGTTGTAAAAAAGATTCCGAACCAGGAAAGTAGTTCCATCTGGAGCTCCCATTTCCTCAAGGCTTTGTTCTACGCCGCCTTCGATCACATAACGCACGCCGCTGATAGCAGAAGGAGTTTTTGTGATCAGCTCCACCTGGGAAACTGCGGCAATACTGGATAAAGCCTCACCACGGAATCCCAGTGAGGCTATGTTTTCCAGATCTTCTACTTTTTCAATTTTGCTGGTAGCATGACTTAAGAATGCCGTAGGTACCTGAGCAGCCTCAATTCCCCCTCCGTTGTCTGTAATACGGATCAGCTTCTTTCCTCCATCTGTAATCTCTACTGTTACAGCAGTAGCACCAGCATCAATGGAATTTTCTACAAGCTCCTTTACAACAGAAGAAGGGCGCTCTACCACCTCACCTGCTGCAATTTTATCAATGGTATGTTTATCTAAAACTGCTATTTTTCTCAAGTTTTTCTCTCCATATAAAAGCAGGTTGACCGCTTCGGTTCACAATACGGACATGTCGCCTGCCGGTGACAGCACCATATATGAAAGTCAGCTGTCAGTTACCATCTGTTCTTTATCTTATTCTGAAGATTGTATAACGTATTTAAGGCTTCCATGGGAGTCAGATTTCCAATGTCAATGCCTTTTAATTCTTCAATAATGTCATTGTCTTGTACAGTGTCAAATAATGACATCTGCGCCATATCCATTTCTACCTTCGGCTTCTTCTTCGGTGAAGCCAGATCTTTTACAGCAGCAGTAATGTCTGCATCGCTTAATTCCTCAACCAGCTCTTTTGCACGGTTAATAACAGAATCCGGAACACCTGCCAGCTTGGCGACCTGAATTCCATAACTCTTATCTGCGCCGCCTTTTACAATCTTGCGGAGAAAAACAATATCGTCACCTTTTTCCTTAACTGCAATGCAGTAGTTGGTAACGCCAGATAGTTTTCCTTCCAGTTCAGTCAGTTCATGATAATGTGTGGCAAATAATGTCTTGGCTCCACAAAGCTTTGTATTACTGATATGTTCAATCACTGCCCAGGCAATGGCAAGACCATCAAAGGTACTGGTTCCACGGCCAATCTCATCCAGGATCAGAAGGCTCTTGGCAGTGGCATTTCGAAGGATATTGGCCACCTCAGTCATTTCCACCATGAAAGTACTCTGTCCGCTGGCAAGGTCATCTGATGCACCTACACGGGTAAAGATTCTGTCCACAATTCCAATTACAGCTTTATCTGCCGGAACAAAGCTTCCAATCTGCGCCATAAGTACGATCAACGCAGTCTGACGCATGTATGTAGATTTACCTGCCATATTGGGGCCTGTAATAATGGAAATTCTTTTTTTAGTATTGTCAAGGTATGTATCGTTGGCAATGAACATATCATTATCGATCATCTGCTCTACAACCGGATGACGGCCACCTTTGATATCTATAATTCCGCCTTCATTTACCTTCGGGCGTACATAATGATTGCGCTCAGCAACAAGCGCCAGGGATGCAAACACATCCAGACCTGCAATTGCCTTGGCTGTACGCTGGATTCTTATCACTTCCTGGCCAACTTTATCACGGACATTGGAAAACAGCTCGTATTCCAGGGCATAAAGTTTATCTTCAGCGCCAAGGATCATATTTTCAAGGTTTTTCAACTCCTCGGTAATATAACGTTCTGCATTTGCAAGAGTCTGTTTACGGATGTAGTTCTCCGGCACCAGTTCTTTAAACGTATTGGTTACCTCAAGGGCATAGCCGAATACACGGTTATATTTGATCTTCAGGGATTTGATTCCGGTACGCTCACGTTCCTTTGTTTCCAGCTCTGTAAGCCATTTTTTTCCATCTGTGCGGGCACTGCGGAATTTATCCACATCTTCGTTAAAGCCTTCACGAATAATGCCTCCATCCTTCTGGGCAAGGGGCGGTTCATCTACAATGGCGCGCTTGATCAGATCTGTAATATCTTCAAGACTGTCCATGTCCTCGTAGATTTCTTTCAGAATCGGTGCCTGAAAGTCCTTGAGAACCTGTTTAATATAAGGAATCATTTCCAGAGAGGACGCAAATGCTACCATATCTCTTGGATTTGCAGACTTAAAGCTGATGCGGCTGACCAGACGCTCCAGGTCATACACTGGATTGAGATATTCCCGGATCTCATCGCGGAGCATCGGTTTCTCATTCAGCTCTTCAAGAGCTTCCAGTCTGCGATTGATCTCTTCTGCATCGATCAGTGGCTGTTCCACAAAGGAGCGAAAAGTACGGGCACCCATGGCTGTTTTAGTCTTATCCAGTACCCAGAGAAGAGAACCTCTTTTCTGCTTTTCACGGAGGGTCTCCACCAACTCCAGATTTCGTCGGCTGGAGCTGTCAATCAGCATATAACGCTCTGCCGTATAAGGACGGATGGTAGTCATCTGAGAAAGTGCAGTCTTCTGCGTTTCCTTAAGATACAAAAACAGCGCTCCGGCAGCTATGATTCCACTGTCATAATCGCTGATTCCAAGGCCTTCCAGATTGGTTACGTGAAAATGTTCCCTTAATTCTTTTCTGCAGGTATCATCATCGAAATACCAGGCATCCAGGGAAAAAATACAAATTCCAAGACGTTCTTTCAAATCGTCTGTGTCAACCCCACTCATAAAAAAGGAATCATTACATATGATTTCAGCCGGACTGAATTTGTTGATCTCATCAACCAGTTTCTGGCTATTTGGTACTTCTGTAAGGAAACAGTCACCTGTGGTAATATCCGCTATTGCACAACCAAAGCGGTCTGCTATGGAGACAATTGACATCAGATAATTGTTCTTTGACTCATCCAAAGAAGTTGCATCTAAAGTAGTTCCGGGAGTAACCACACGGATAACAGCACGCTTTACAAGCCCTTTTGCCTTCTTCGGATCCTCTACCTGTTCGCAGATTGCAACTTTATGTCCCCGTTCAATAAGACGGTTAATATAGGTATCAGCTGCATGAAAGGGAATTCCACACATAGGAGCACGTTCTTCCAGACCGCAGTCTTTACCGGTGAGCGTCAGTTCCAGCTCCTTGGATACCAGAAGTGCATCATCAAAAAACATCTCGTAGAAATCCCCGAGACGATAAAATAAGATGCAGTCTTTGTATTCTTCTTTGGTTTTGCAGTATTCCTGCATCATGGGTGACAGTTTCATGGTTTGCGCTGAATCCCTTAATTTATGCGGGTTTGAAGCACCTGAAATAGTAGTTTGACCCCCATTTGACCCCCGGTTAGTATTTTGTATGTTATCAGTAGTATTCTTCATAATTTTCCTTTATTCTTTTTCTGGCACCGCCGGAACTTTTCCCTCATCGTATTTTGCAGCAAATTTTCTAAATTCATCTGCCACATAATCCTGTTCCAGATGTGTATAATAGTTCGTCATATTTACGCTTGTATGTCCCACAATCTTACTCACCGTAAATGGAGACATATTAGACTCATTCAGTTTGGTGACGAACGTATGCCGAAATTTATGGGGATATACCTCATAAAGACGAGGTTCCCTATTTTCTTTTTCAGCTAATTCGATCTCTTTTTTTTCAATTATGCTTATAATACGTGAACATTCCGCGTTTGCATATTGAGGAAGAAAAACCCCTCCTGGTTGTGTTGTGAATACAAGATCCGGAAAATCTTTGAGGAAAGGATTTTCCTTTCCCCATGATGATCCGCTTTTTTCTTTATCCGCAATCTGCTTTTTCTCCCAAGAGTGAAATGCCAATTCAACACCCTCTGTCATAGGAATCCAACGATAACTTGCCTTTTTCTTAGGCGTCGTTATCTGTTTAACTGACTCTGGTTTTTCTAATCGATTTTTTCCTTCATCAAAATAAATCGTCGTTCTATTCAGTGTTTTATATACACGAATTCGATGACATTCAAAATCAATATCAGACCAGCAAAGTGCTGTAATTTCGCCAATACGCATTCCAGTATTCAAAATAATATAAAATAGTTCATAATATCTCGTGTTTTTTGCTGCATCAAGAAATGTTTTAATTTCCTCTGGTTGAAGTATTTTGCTTTCATCCTCCAATATTGGATCAACTGTTACTTTTTCGGATTTTTCTATTGCAATCCCTTTACAGGGATTCATTGGAATCATTTGATTATCTACCGCACTTTGAAGTAATTGCTTTACAATTGATAAAGTATGGACAACTGATGATTCCGCATAGCCATCGTTTTGCATTCCTTCAACCATATTGTAGATATGAGAGGGTGTGAGGCAATCAAGCCTCACAGAGCCAATAAAATCTGCACCCCGCTCAAATCCATCTACATATCCACGAACCGTATTTGCTTTAATTCGCCCAATTTTGTAAAGTTTCATCCATACATCAAACCATTCAGAAACTTTATATTTTTTCGCTTTATCATTATAACCCAGAATGTATTTTGCTTTTTCAAGATCACGTTTTTTCTTTAGTTTTGCCAAATTTCTATCATATAAATATTTGGGTTTCGGGGAACCTGGTATATAATATTTGGCTTGATAACGTCCGTCCTTCCTTTGCGAAAGTCCACTTCCTAATTCTTTGCCTTTCAAAGATTTTCCCATACTGTGTTCATCCTTTCCAGGCCAGATTTCAAGTACATCAGAATATTAACACGTTCTTAAAAAATATTCAAGTGTCCTGTTCCTCCAACCAGTGTTCGAATTTTTTTCTGTGTACAAGTGTTCTGCGCCCAATTCGGACGCAGAAATCATTTTCAGCCATTATAGTACGAACTGTTTTTTCAGATAACCCAGTTAATTCACAGGTTTCTTTTACTGAAAGAAGAAGTTTCCCATTTTCCTCCTTTGTATCGTTCTTTTTTCTCATACCTACATTTCCTTTCACATATCAAATTCAACTACTACAATGTACCTTTCTCCCGTAATGCCAATATTTTTTCTATTGCTTCCTGTCTTGTTATGCCTTCTCTTTTGGCTTTTATTGCAATATACTCTTGCGCTACACCATATGCTTTACAGCAAGCCACAAAGCTTTTGTACACTTCTCCATGGAAATGGAATTCTTTTTCTATCCTCGCTTGATAAGTAGCAATAACAGCCTCTTCAAAAGAACAGCTAGTATCTCTCATGCGCTTAAGTACCAATTTTTTTTGTATTTTTAAATCATCATAGCAACTGGTTTTAGAAGGATATTCTTTTCCCATTATAACGACTTTTTTAGGGACTCCCGGTTCAAAATTCGTCTGTCTTTTAAATTGCTTTTCTTTTGCTTTCCGATCCTTTCTTTTTAAAAAGTATTCCACAGCTTCTTCGGCAGAAACCATTTTTTCTACCATTCTTCTATAAACATCCTTATACCGTATCCCCTGTTCTTCACAGCACTGGCGAAGATCATTATAAAATTGATCACCGACTTTCAGTGCCACATTTTGAAACACTTCTTCTCTTTTGGCATAATAATCGGCAGCTTCCGTAATCGAGCATTCATTGCGAAGTGCATATCCATAAAGAGTTCCTTCTCGGATTCGCAGATCAGAACATAATTCCTTTATATTTTCATAGCATTTACCATTTTCCAATGTTATGTTTTCAATATCTCCGGTGCCAAAAAGCCTTTCTTTTTTTTGCTTTAGGTTTTGTAACGTTTCCTGCACACTGCAATCACTGTTCATAATTTTTGCCAAAACTCGTCTATATGGAAATTTCAACATCCTACAACATTCATGCAGATCCGCATATTTTACTCCATCAAATTCTATAACATCTGTTCCTAGTTTTTGCTTAACTTCCAAGCAGTGTTTGATGGCTTCCTCTTTTGAACAATTATATCTTGAAGAATAATTGTAAACATCATAATACTTTATTCCGTACTGTCTGCACTGTTCTGCAATGGACTTATGGCAAATGGTGCTATCATAATCATTTTTTCTTCTTACAGGATGCTGTATGAGGTAATAGTTAAGAGCTTCAGCTAATGAAATATCCTCTGCAATACATTTTTGGCGTACTTTGTCTGCTTCTAAATTGTAATTCCAACAGCACTTCACAAATGAATCGTATTTTTTTCCTTTGTAAAAAAAAGGAGAAGGATTATATACTTTTTGATTTCCGGCCCTGTTTTCAGCTTTTTTCAAACAATAATTTAGTGCTACAGTTTTTGATCTTCCTGTTTCTCTCATACAACGTCTCACAGTGCATTCAGGTATTCCCAGCTCTTTACAACACTCACGAAATGATGCATAATTTTTGCCTTTATACTTGAAGCGCAAAAGATTTGTATGATTAATTGAGCGCTCAAGAGCTTCCTGAACTGTATACCCGCATTGATACTGTAATTGCTGAACGCTATATTTGTTTATTTTATAAAAATCGCAACAGGTATCTAAGCTAAGCCATTTCCTATTACGAAAAACAAACTCCTTTTTCTGTTTATTCTCTAACATCTGGCTTATAGCTTCCTCAAACGTACAGTTATAGTCGTGTGCATGCTGCAATACTCCCAAATATCTTAATCCAAGTTTTTCGCAGCAATTCTTTTTTCCCGAATATGTAACACCATCATATTCATAACTAAATTGTTCCCAATATTTCGATTTTCGTTTCGGTTTATGCATTTGAACATGATCCTTTCCTTGATTCCAAATTGACACAAAACAGGCAATATTCCCCCTTTCGTTATTTTATTCACGGCATTAGCAGAAGTAATATAAAAAACACCCTAAAACCATTATCCTTATGATTTTAGGGTGTACTAATCACACTATATTAAGCTCTTAACATCTTGATCTCCATCAAGATAAAATATCTGCAGTATCTGCTGCCAAATGCCATTTTTATTATACCATCCAACAATTTTGTGTCAATTCCACTATAGTTTCATATCTGTAGTATTTTAATTCCACCATTCTAATTCTTTACAAACCATTTTCTTCTGTACCTCATTGCAAAGAGTTCCAAACGATTGCGCATTTCTTCATGACAATTATGTGAGCGAAACTCTCCATGGATCTCTACAAATTGCTCCGTATAATCCTGTGTTATATCCACCAGCCAATCAGATACCACCACTGGGATCCAATCCACATTTTCGCGAAACCTTTTTACAACGATTTCCATTTTATAGAATTTTTCACTACCATATTGATAACAAAGCTTAAATTCCGTTGCAATCCTCCCTGTCAGGGTAACTTGATTATTTCCATTTTTCATAGTATCTTTATCATCTTTCTTTTGTTTTCTGGTTTATGCTGCATTTTCCATCAAATCCTCTTCCAGAATATCCGCAAGCAGCTTTCCAGTAAAGCCAAATCCGTTCACCTTTACTTTCTTTTCCCGCAGATCCTCAATTTCTCTCTTTCGAAGATCACGGCTTTTTATCGAAAGCATCTTATCTTCCTTATTTAGTTTACGCGAAAGCTGTTTCTGCCAACGCAATAAAAATTTCTCGGCCTGCTTAATATCCGGGTTCTGCCTGTTAAAATATGTCCGTTTCTGGCGTACTGTCCCATCTGGTTCCACTTCCAATGTATAATATGGCTTTTGGGGTGCATTCTTTTTTCTCAGGAACAAAAGATAAGACTCCTGTTTTACCATACGCGCAAAATAAGTATCTTTTCCGATGATGCAGTGCTGCAGTTCTTCTCCTTCTTCCAGAATATCCTTGATTTTCCGCGGTGCCACAATTTGGAAAGTATGATCGCTATATTCATATTTTCTCAGGTTCTCACAGACGTTTTCTATACCAGGAAATTTTTCTGCAATCTCTTCGGCTTTTATATCCATTTTCTTCTCTATCATCAATTGAACCAGTTCGTTATGCCGTTTTTCCAGTTTTCTCACACGGTATATAATTGGATCCTTCACGTCCATACCAAGCTTTAACGCCATGTCAAGATAGTCTTGCCAGGTACCAATAAGCTCCTTTGGCTTTTTTTCGCTTTCTTTTGCCTGTTTTTCCAAATAATTTTTTATCTGTTCCGGGCTCATCCGATCCAGTACAAACAAAAGGTCTTCCGGACAGATCTGCCATTTCGAGAACCAGGCAATCACGTTATCTTTTATCACTTTTTCAAATCCCTTTTCATAAGTCAACCATTGCAGAAATACTTTTCCACCATGATTATTGCGAAGGCGGTTCAGGCGGAACTTATCAATCCCAAGAGCATGTCCAAGCGAATCTGCTTCCTTATAAAAAACAGAAGTATTGTTTTCTATGATTTCCTTTGCAAGCTCATTCAGCCCGGCTTTTATCAGCTGCTCCAGATAAGGATATTGCTTTAACCGATGAAAATAGGCTACCGGCTCTACTGTTTCACTTTTTCTGACCAGCTCATGGAATCCGCTTCTTTTAAGCTGATTATTTTTTATTCCATGGAGTGACTTTTTGTAGATATGCCCCGGATAGCGGGGTTCATATCCCCAATTCCCCCAGCAATAAGGGTTGTATGTATTCAATGACCCATGGATCCATCTGTTCTCTTCTGTCCCATGATAATAACCCCAGTAAAATTTTTTTTCGTTAAGGTCTTTATCAAATACATATCGTCGCAGCTCTCTCCAGTTATAAACTGGTTTTGTATAAGCAACCATGTCATATTTCACATCTGCCCTGAATTCACGAATAACAAAATTATCACCGCATGTCTGCAAAAGATATGCAGTTTCTTCTTTTGACTTTACCATGCGCTGTCTTCCCACTGCCTTATATTGGATCTTATGCCTGCAGTTAGGACATTTTCCCGTCCTGTTGTGTTTTACGCCATTCACCACCACATTCTTTTCACACCATGTACAGTAGCCTGTGATATTTTTCTTCCGGGAGTATTCATAAAAAATGTAATTCTGTGTAATTCCCACTCTTTTCAGCCATTTCTCCCAGTCCTTCGGAGTTTCCCTGACGTATTTCATAACCTGGTCCCAGGCGGTTGTTCGTTTTAAATGTTTCTGTATCTTTTGCCTTTCCCGTACCTGTTCTTCAAAATGAAAAAGGCCATAACATACATTATCTTTTTTATATTCCTCACCCAGGGTTTCCCATATTTGACTGCGGCTGTTTAGATCACACCAGGTATGATCTCCCTTTACCCCTTTAGGCAGTTCAATTTTATCCAGCATTTTATTGGTCCATTTCTTCAGCCGGTAATCATATCCTATGAAGCAATCATTTTCCTTATCAATGAACAGGGTATATAAAGGTCTTCTTCCGCCAGCAGTCAAAATATCTGTAACAAAAAAACCAATTTTTAAGATATTTTCGTCCATTTCTGCCTGAATGAACAAACCAATTGGATATTCCATTCTCTCATAAGCCATATTTCCGATAGCTGGAATATCACTTTCTGCCGCCAGAACCATCTCCTCCGATGGTTCCAATACCTTCATTTTTTTAAGCTTTCGTTTTTCCATCTAATTTGTCCTTTCCGAAGTTATTTTATAAATCCAGGGTTAACTGCTCAGCCTCATCCTTATGCTCATTTGCCGTAACCCACTCCTGTTGCAAAGCTTCAATCTGTTCGGCAGAAAGTCTCTTCTTCATAAATCTTTGTTCTGTATCATTCAGAGACTCCCAGCCCTTTTGCACAATCTTTCTTTTTGTCTGCTCCAAGCGTTTCTCTTTTCGTTTCTGTTTCCACTTCTTCTTCGCTTTCGCAAAGTCTGCTTCATAGCCAATGTATATTCCGGCTTTTTTATCCTCAGTATCCTGTGCCTTATCTCGCGTCAATCGCGTAGCAACTCTAACATTCAGAATTTCCACCTTCAAATCCGGATCGTACAAGGCCTGCATAGAATAGCCATTCCACCATTCCTTATCAAAAATATCCTCCTGTTTTCTTTTTACAATTTCCTCACAGATATCGACCGAAACCTTGCTTTGCAAAAATTTCTTTCCCCTTGTGATCGTCACTACAGGCTCCCCGGCAAAAAAGGTATCATCTTTTCGGATTGTAGATACCTTTAAATCGTAGTATATATTCCCTGTCTTTTTGGAAAGAGGTCTGCCCCGCAGCATACAATACTCTCCTGGTCCGCACATGCACCTCATCGGATTATATTGCAGGCTCCATTCCTGCTTCTCGTAGTTATAAGACATATGCATCTTACAAATACAGTTTTTATGCTGTTCCTTAAATTTCTGAAACAATTCTTCCTTTTTCCGATCTGCCTGGTCTTCCAAATATTCTGCACTTTTTTCATACTGGTAATCTGATACCATATGGCAGGCACAGAAGCCGAAGTTATCTTCCCTTAATAAGGGATGATTCTGTTCACAATTTTTCTTATGCCATGGACACCGAAAAACGACATTATCATTTTCAAAGCAGAATGTTTCCTCCAGGTAATCTATATCGTTAATACATTTTTCCCAACTCACGTATAGACCACAGCCAGACATAAATGCTTTCTTTTCCAGATAATCTTTGGTATATATAAAACCGCCGCATGAATTTTCAAGTGGTGACTTTCCCAGCCTTCCGTTTCCGATTCGAACATAGTCCGGATAGTGTTCCGCCGTATATCCTTGAAGAAGCAGCTCCTGTGTCAACAAATTGTATTCGTATCCCTCGGACATTTTCTTCTCCTCTTAACAAAAGATACGGCAGGAAATTCCTGCCGCATCTCGTTCCTTATCATTTAATTTTCCTCATCCATACGGATTGTTGTAACTAACATTTTCAGACTGCCTTGAAGCATAATAAATTTATCCTTTTCCCTGCAGTAATAATAGACCTTATCTGTTAAAAACTCCTTTTGGAATGTCATTCTCGAATTGGAAGTTCTTAATAAATTCTCAAGTTCTTCTAAGCTGCAAAGTTTTGAGCTGTGTATCAGGGCTTCATGCACACTGCTAAATACCACATAAAAATCCCCATCCATTAATTCCACCAGTTTTTTTATCACTTCTGGATACAGGACTGCCACAGCTCCATTTGTGAGTCCTTTTACGCTAAGACAGATTCCCTCCTTCTTTTTTTTATCTGAAATAAAATAGGGATCCACATTCATGAAGTCATCACCAGCATACCCCGGAGTGTACATTATTTTTTTGAAATCATAGATTCTTGGAGACAATATACGATAACTGTTTAAAAGAGCATCGTGTAAAACATCGTCTTTTTCCAAGCCCCATGTCTCCAAATATTCCGATCTGACTTTCAAATATGTAATCCCATTCTTCAAGGTTCCTGCATGCACATATAACGTGATTGCAATGTCCCCCATTGTTTTATATACGGCATTTTTCAGTTCATGCCTGTGTTTTTCCAGGTTCAAAAGCCCCAGAAAGAGATGTTCCCTGACTTTTTCATAGTCATTCAGATATCTGGTATTTTCCATATTTCCTGCTCTATCCAGGTCACACTTCACCCTTGCTTCTATGTTTTCCATAGAAGTTCCTTCTACATAATCCTGGTAAAGTTCTTCCACAAAAATCCCGCAGATGTCTTTTCCGGAATCCGTTTCAGCGCAGACTACAAATAACCGGTCCCCATTTGCGGTTATTCCGGTCTTTTCTTTTTTCTTAAAGAAAACATAGTCCTCTGGAAGATGAGCAGCTTTTATGATCCATTTCCGTAATTTCTGGACAAATTCTTCATACGTTAAACCCTGACACATATAAAGTTTCCTTTCTTATAATCCGTAAAACCTTATCATTGCTATTTACAACGGAAGCCTTTCAACACAGCTTGCCGGTAAAGTTACCTTTGATACCACCTTTTTCCATTTCATTATTTTCCGGGCACCTCTGTCATAGTAATATATTTCATCTGACAGATAATCTTCGTCCGGGGTAGCCTCTTTAAGTGTCTCTTTTAAAATTCTTTCAAGATCTTCCGGACAGAACATCCTCTTAGGATGAATCATTGCCTCATGGACGCTTGTAAATACAATGTAGAAATCATCATCCATAAGGTCTGCGATCCTTTGTGCCACATCCGGCAGAAAAACAGCCACAGCCCCATTGGTACGAATACTTGTAGAAAGACAGCTACCAGCATTTCTTTCCACAATATTTTCTTCATAATTCATGTCCATAAAGTCTTCGCCCTCATAAGCAGGATTAAAAAGCAGTCGTTCCCACTTATAAATTCTTGGGGGAGTAAGGGAATATGTATTCGACAAAGCATTCTCGTAAGCTTCGTCCTCATCCATTCCCCAGTCTGCCAGACTGGATTTGTGGATTTTCATGCTGGAGATACATCCATCCCTCTGTCCAACTTTCATATACAAAACACAGGCTATGCCATCCACTTCTTTATACACGGCATTTTCCAGTGCCTTTTCATGTTTCTTTTTGTTTAAAAGCCGTATAAACAGGTCTCCCTTTACTTTGGGATAATTATTTACATCCTGTACTTTTTTGAAAAACCCTGCATCTTTTAATTTCAGGATTTCATCTGTAACAGTATCTCCAATTCTTTTTATGGAAATACCATCCAGATAATCCTCATATAACTCTTCCGTATGGATTCCACACACTTCTTTACCTTCTGGGCTTACATTGCACTCAACAAATAAGCGGTCTCCCTCTGGAGTCATTCCCGCTTCATCTTTTACTTTAAAATAAATTCGCTCTTCTTGCAGATTTAAAGCATCTAACAGATACGCTCTTAAGTTTTCGACAAACTTCTCATAACTTAAAATTTCACTCATAATTTTTTCATTTCCTTTCGTTAGGATTATACAGATACTGCTTACCACTTAACTATTACGCAGCCTTATCTACCTTTTCTAATAATCAGTGCACTTCCTTTAAATTAACCGTAGTAAAGTTAACCTTTACTTTTTCCATATATACAGAAATCTTATCTTCGATTCTGCTATAGTAGTAGAGTTCTTCTGACAATAATTTTTCTTCAAACACCATACCATTCCTACACTTAAACACCATAGCATTCCTATACTCAATCACCATTTCATTGAGTTCAGTCTTAATATCTTCTAAATTACTCTCATTTGCACTGTAAATTGTACTTTCATTCCCACTTGTAAATAAAATGTACAAATCACTTCCCATAAGCTGTGCCAGTCTTTGAAGGACACCAGGGTAAAATACGGAAATCGCTCCATATTCTTTTGTATTTGTGGAAAGTCGAACCCCCATAACTTTATCACTTTTCGATAAGCAGAATGCTCCATTCTCCATAAAGGATCCTCCCCACTTGTTCTCATCATTAGTACAAATGAGAGGGGGTGCCATCTGGCAGGTATTTTTAAGTGCCTCTTCCATAACAGCCTCTTTTGTCATTTCCCATTGTTCCAAATGCTGATTTTTTATCTTTATGTCTGTAAAATACTCGTTCGTGTTACTAAGCATCATATACAGGACACAAGCGATATCGCCAACATCCTCATGCACGGCATCTTCCATCTCAAGCGAATGCTCTTTCTTGTTAAGAGGTTTTACAAAAAGGTATTTTTTGATTTTTTGATAACTGTCAGGAGTCATCTTGCCCTCTAACATGCTAACCATTTTTAGTTTCTCGATTTCCTCCTGTACAGAATATAAAATTGACTCCATCGAACTCCCTTCCATACAACGCTCATATAAATCTTTCACGTCAATACCGCACAGTTGTTTTCCACTTGAATTTTCAAATGCCTCCACAAATAAGCGATCCTTATTATCTATGGCTTTCTTTTTAAAAAATATTTGCTGTTCCTGTAAGTTCAAAGCATTCAAAAGCTGTTTTCTTAATACCTCAACAAATTCCAAATATCCTAACTTCATCGTAATAATCCTTTCTGCGGCTTCTCTATGACCGCTGATCCAGCATTCAATTTTCAATCTGCAATTCCGTACCATTGATTTTCCTTATATCTTGTGCCATCCACACAGAGCTGGTTTACATATATAATCTCATTGCTGTCAGGTTCTTCCTGGACAAGAATAAGAAGGTCATTTTTCCTTCCTTTTGCTTTTGGTTGTTTGCCGCGTACAATTACAAATCCATTATTGCCCACACCTGTTTCTTTACAAACCAGGCTGCACCATGGGCGGTCCGGATGTATTGCCATATACGCTGCTCCCCGTAGTAAAAGTGTTGGAAAATCCAATTCTTTTATCAGTTCTATCTTGGTGCATGAAATTTTCGTATCCCTGTCATCTTCATCCAGATCTCCAAATGCTTTCACTACAAAATACCTGGAGTTCCTCCAATTCGGATAGTGAACAAGACAATCCAGCGGATTTTCCGCACAATGGAATCCATTCTGTCTGCAATTTGCTTCCGTTGTCTCATTGATCCCATATCGTTTAAATTGATAACCCCTGCAACTTAAATTTTTTTCAAACCCTTTGTATGCAATCATATTCAGGCTCCTAAATTAAATAAAGAAAGCTGCTCCGGTTCTTCTTTCTTTTGCGCTGCTGGCTTTGCTGCCACCTTTGCATCTTCCGAAACATCTTTCTTCGTATCTGCATCTTTTGATTTTGCTGACAATGTCCTGATTGATTCCGCTCTTTTCCAGGCTTTCTTTATTGTATCTTTTTCTTCCTGTGCTTTTTTCTCCATGTCTTTACGGTCGTCCAACAGGTAATAGTCTATTACCCAGGCAAATACCTCTGTAGAGCCAATCGCTATACCAGCATTTTGCCCCACACCAGTTTTTCCCTCTTTTTTTGCCTTTTCCAGCGCCGTCTCATATGCTTTTTCATGGACATATTCGAGACAGTGTCTCAGCGTCTTATGGGGCTGGAGGATCACATCTTTCATAACCGGATCTTTTCTGGCAAGGTCTAAAAGATACGTGCCAAGCACGGTCGCATACCCTGAATCCTGCAAAAGAAGCATTTCTTCTGTCAGTTTTTCGGTTACTGAACCGGATTGCCGGGTCAGCAAAACCTTCAGCAGAAACTTCCTTTTTCCCGCTATAAAAGCATCCGTGTCCTCTTTGGATATGAAACATTCTTTTGCAAGGCTTTCAATTGCCGCTACATTTTGACAGGTCCGGTAATGTTCTGCCAGGACATTTACTTCCTCTATGCTTTTCGCCAATTTTTCCAGCATATAAAGTTCCTCCCGTCATTATGCCGCTTTGGATGCATGATTTTCCACATTTCCTCCAGCTGCCTCTCTTTGCATTTCCTGGGATTCCTTGTCAAGCTCATTCACCAGATTCAGTATTACCCGGCGTACCCAAAGGTTTCCATTCCACTTCTTTTCAAGGGCCTCCGCACTCTCAACAATGTCTTTCCACACACTATCATCCAATGCACGATGTCTGTATTTCTTGTAAAATGGATAGATCTCATACATAGCCTTTTTAACATCCACATAAATAACAGAATCCACATTAGACAACAATCCCATCAGAACCGGATGCCTGTCATATTTTTGGATCAGCTCATGGATCCCAACAGGTCTTTCTCCTGTATACAAGCCTAAAAAGTCATTAAATATCGTTCCAACTGTATTTATATTTCTATGTTCCATTCGTATCCTCCTCTGCTCTTTTGATTCTTGCTGTTACGGTTTCCGGTAAGCATTCAAACGCTTCTGCAATTGCATTTTTACTGTATCCTTCCAGAAACAGCTTTTTCATCATTTTTTCCTGCTCTTTTTTCTTCAGCTTTTTCAGGGAGGAATCCCTGATCTTATGCTTCAGGATTTTTTTACTTAACGGATGATCCGGTCCATATTGATAGATCTTCCAGGCCTCCGCTGCATTTAGTCCGCAGACAATTGCCATTACCAGGCAATAATAGCCTGCATACTCTTCATTTCTTATGCCCTCACCTTCTTTATAGTTCTAACATTTTTCGGTTCCCGGCATTTTCCATTTATGCATGTCCTCCTTTCTTTTCCTGTTCCATGTTTCTCATCCGACATACTTCTATTTTTTTCGAATTATCCCTCTTCTCCTTCCTTTTGTATTTGCTCCCTTTGCCTAGATTCTGAATTTTTGACAACAAAAAAAGACACCAAAAATCCATTCCAGGTTTTTGATGTCTTTCTATATTTCTCAGATCTATTGTCTCAAATGATTGCTCCCGGTATTTTGCCAGGACTAAACTTCTTCTGCATAGGGTGCTATGCATAAACGATAATTCAATTATAGGATAACACAATATATAGTGCGTGTCAATGTTGCATTTCCATATATTGTGTTTATGCGTTTGTTATGCGTTATCTAACATTTTTCAAATCCAAGCATCAGGTTCTCCATAACATAGCAGTCCTCTATCACTTTTCCTCTTCATAATAATAAAGGGAGTGCGTTTTTAATGTTGCATAAGCATAAATACGTTTTCTGTCATCTGCAACCAGCACATAGGTCACACCACGCCCATAAACAGAATCATCCCTGGCATAATCATACAGATATTCATTCATATCATCATTTCCGCAATCGAATTCCTGGATTATTTCATCTGAAAGATCCGCCTCATTTAATTCTACATGTTCTAAAGTTGTTTTTTCACTATCCATCAATCTTTTCTATCCATTAGGGCATTTAATTCGGCTAATGTTTTCTGATTAATATTGTTTCGATAATACTGACAATCATTAAAAGAATCCCTCGTAAGTCGATTTTCATTAAGCTTACTAAAGAATGCTCTTTCTTTTCCCTGGGAAATTAATGTTCCACGACTTATTTTCTGTGGCATTGCCATAGTATCAGCCTCCTTACTTATCATTCTTTTCCTACTATTATTATACTGTAAATTTCGTAAAAAAAACATCTGGAAAACATTGCCAAAATAGAGAAACAGATTTTGGTAAATTAATTTGCCAGTTGAACTATTGTAACATTTTTTTATATTTTGTAAATCCTTATTTTGCTGTCAGTCTGTCAAGGCATCTTTTTATATCCTCTTTTTGCATGCATTCAATGGTCCAGGTGCGTTCTTTTGTCTCCGGCAGATAACTAAGCACTTTCTCCCAGGGAAGGTTTCCGCTTCCAAGCCCAATGTGGGAATCCCGGTCGCCGCAGTTGTCATGGATGTGGACATGACTTACATAGCGAGCCAGGTTTTTCGCCCACTCCCTGACATCCAAAGAAGAATAACAGTGCGCGTGCCCGATATCCAGACACAGCTTGAAGTTCGGCTGGTTCACCTTCTTATACACATCCAAAAGAAGTCGCCAGTCATCATCAAATACATTTTCCAGCACGACTTCAAGTTCTGTTTTGTTTTTCATAAATTCCTTCCAGAATTTGGCGACATGCTCCGCCCAGTATTCTTTGTAATAAACATACGGGTTCATGCCAGAATGAAAGACAATCTTCTTAGCTCCAAGTTGAAGCCCCGCCTCATAGCACTGGTTGAATCTTGTCATGGTGGCTTCCCGCACCAGGCTGTCGTATGCACAGGGGTTCACATCCAGAAATGGGCCATGAAGAATCAGATCCCTGGTCCCTATCTCTTTCATCTTCTCCCAGTACGTTTTGATTGAATCCGAAAGCTGATCCAGGTTATCCGAAATGGAAAAATCAATGCTTTCGATCCCGGTTCCATACTCTTTTACCAATGCTTTCATGTCATCATCTAAAACTAAATGGCTAATATATATCATTTTTTCCTCACTTTTTTACGAAGCTGCTCCTGCCTCTTTTAAATGGCAGAACAGGCAGAAGCCCCGCAAGGCCTTGCTGCCTGTTCCACTTTTTATTTTACTTTGATCTTAATTTTTTTCGATTTGGAACCTGATTTTACCGTAATAGTGGCAGTTCCTTTTTTCTTTGCAGTGATCACACCTTTTGCGGTAACGGTTGCCACCTTCTTATTGGAAGTGGTATAGGTTACCTTATGCAGGGAGGTGATCGGGCTGATGACTGGCTTTAAGGTCAGCTTCTTGCCTTTTTTCAAGGTTGCCTTAGACGCAATGCCTGTGATCTTGGTTGTCTTCACCGCCGTCTTTTGAACAGTCACATTAATCACCTGTTTTTTACCGCTCGCCAGGGTGATGGTGACTTTTGCTTTTCCAGCCTTTAAGCCTTTTATGGTACCTTTGCTGGTCACTTTTACGATCTTTTTATTGCTGGTAGTCCAGCTCTTGATGGAATCCCCATTTGCCAGACCGGTTACCTTCACTTTTGTGGTAGACTGTTTTACCTTCAGCTTAATGCTAGAGGCCGTTACCTTGATGGTGGGGGTAAGTTTACTTCCCACTGTACGGGTTTCCGTTTTTCCCTTGTTGCTGGTGCGCTTCTGGGTTTCCGGGGCAAATACGGTTGCCCCCGATACGGTTGTCCAGGGGCCAAATACCTCCGGGACTTCCGTTGGTGTCGGAGTCGGCGGAACGGGTGTCGGGGTAGCTGGAACCGGAGTTACAGTTGGTGTCGGGGATGGAGTATCGGTACGCTGTACCACAATCGTATAATCCGTTGTCTTTCCAGACTTTGTGGTTACGGTAACTTTTACCTCTGCTTCCGCCTCTGGATTGGTCTTATCAAAATACATGGCAATTCTGTGTGCTGCGCCACTTCCAGTTACTTTTCCAAGTACCGTTACCTTGCTGGTACCGCGGATTCCCACAGCGGTGACGGATGCGCTGCTGTCTGCCGGTTCTGCAAAGATATTTAAAAACTCCCTGCTCTCTTTATAGATTGCCCGGTAGCTGGTTGTCGCGCTGCTAAATTCCGGGGACAATGAAATCCGGTTTGCCGTATTGGAGTAGGTATTGCTGGTGCTAAGCGTCATGTTCGCCAAAACCGGCGTAGAAATATCCTGGGAAATGTGGAAGGTATATTCCCGGCTCTTTCCCTGGCCGCTTACGGTTACCTTTATATCTGTGGAGCCGCTGCTTACATCCGCCACAAAGCTTCCTGCATACGCCTGTCCATTTACGGTTATGGTACAGCCTTCCGGTGCTTTCAAAGCAAAGGTTACCTTGCTGGCATTCTCCGCTACCGTTAAGTTATATTTTAAGGTATCCTTTCGGAAGGCAGAAGGCCAGGTTACTTTTCCAGTATCTGCCGTGGCTGTCACGCTGTTTAAATATGCCCCGTTGGTTTCCAGAGCCATCAGGTAATTGGAATCATTTTTGTAATAAAGGGTGCCTTCCCGGTCTGCGCAGATGGTACTGATACAGTATTCCTGCTGGTCACTTGCCGGACGGAAAAGCTCTACGGCTGTTCCGGAAGTCTGTCCCGGTTCATCGGATAACATATAAATACCGCCTGGTTTTGCATTGTAGGTAAAGTACAGATAGACTCTTCCATCTGCCTGTCCATCTCCATTATAATCCTGGTTTTCGTAGGCCGTGGACAGAAGAGGCGCTGCCTGGGGATAGCCTGGAATGGATACGTTGTATGCCAGGGAAATCCCGGAAGCGGTTTCATTTAAGACTGCAAAATGGTGACCACCATCGGAATTGAACTGGCCACCGTTTCCGCAGACACCTACATAGATCCTTCCCTTATAAACAACCGGGGAAGCGGTTGCCATGCCGCCAAGGTTATAGCTGCTGGTGCTTCCAAAGGTGCCGTCTGCATTCATCTGCACACGGTACAGATACCCGCCTTTGGTGGTGAAATATACATAACCATTGTTATAAACAATAGTGGAACGGATATCCCCATGGCTTGTCATCTTGTCCAGGAGCAGTCCGGTGTGAGTGTTCACAGAATATAAAATGGCGGAATTGGTATCTGTTCCTTCTGAAGAACCGTCGTCGGAACCAAATACCAGGTAATCGGATGAGGCATAGGAACCAGCCCAGTAAAAGCCGCCCTTATGGTTGTATTTCCAGGTGCAGTGTTTAATTTCTATTCCTGTGGATGGATCCTCGTCTGTAACAGACAGACAGAAATAAGAGCCTGCTGTAGTCTCGGAGTTCCAGGTTCCCGTGTAAATATATCCATCCTTATACGTGATCGGGGAAAGTGTCTGACCACCCAGGGACTCACTGATCCATAAAGACTTTAAAGAAGTGGCACTGACTGCCTGAATCTGACCGCCTCCGATCTGTGCAAACAGCATTCCCTCTGCATAGGTAAGAGGAATCATGGCATACTGCATGTTTCCAGAGAGCTGTTCGCTGGTCTGAAGGATTTCCCCTGTGTTTTTATCCAGCTTATAGATAAACTGTCCAGACGCTACATAAACTGCTCCGCCCAGGATCAGTGGTGGTGTGATGGCAGCCTCCCAGCCCACTCCGATCCTTGTGTTCCATTTTAACAGGGTGGAATCCGCACTGGTCGGGGTACTGCTTCCGGTAATGCCGTTGTTCGTATCACTATTTCGGAAATTGATCCAGTCGTTATCCGTGATCTCCGGCTGTGTGGCATCCTGTTTTACCAGTTCTGCGGTAATATCGCTAACCTCGCCGCCGGTAAAGCTGCCCTGTTTAGAAATATAGCCATACTTGGAGATGTTCCAGGTATAAGCTTCTCCCTGGAGGATATTCTCATAAACCATCAGGGAATCGGCGGAAGGGGTAAGGCGCTCCCCATCCTTGTCATATACGCTGATGACCGCATCCTCCGGGGTTACCTGGAAACTTACTTTGTCACTTGTGCTTTTATGCACCAGGATGGTGTAGGTTCCTGTGGAGGTATAAGTCTTTTCTGCCAGGGCAGGATCCGCATAGGTGTTTGCCTCTGACATGGAGAGTGTCACTTTGGTATCACCGGTGTCTGCCAGTGGAACGCTCACAGCTGTATCTGTAGAAGAAAACGGAACCTCTTTTACTTCGCCTGTGGTTACATTTTCACTGGAAATGGCAAGCTGATACCAGTTACCGGAAAATGCCTTTGGAACCACCTGTAAAGAAGCAGTCGAAACCACTACCGTTGTCTCGTAGTCCCTTGTAGTTCCTGTGGTATCAAATTTGGGAAGGATATTTTTTGCCAGGTCTTTGTCGTCCGGCAGGTAGGCCTTGAGATCGGAAAGGTCAAGACGGCGTTCTACCAGGATCTGGTAAACTTGTTTGTCACCTTCTGTTCCTGCGGTAATGGTATAAAGTGCTCTTTTTGAGCCATTCCCTCCTGAGGAAAAGACAGAGGCACTCACGTTGTAACGTGTCCCGTCTTTATAGGCGCTTGTGGATAATTCCAGGTTCTGTTTCTGTCCATCCAGCCCGGTGGTTTCCAGCTGAATGGCGGAACCATCTGGCGCATTTCCAGCCAGATCTGCTGTGATCCAAAAAGATGCGGAATCCATGTTGGAACCATACTCTGCTACATAAACCTTGCCACCAAACTCTGCGTCAAGGTCGGCAGAACGCTTCAGGGCTACGGTGGATACTCCGTTCTGACTGGTGTATAAAGTCAGGTTCTGAAGGTAGCCGCCCTCATCCTGCATATCGGATTCCAAAAGAGTCGTGGGATCCGCTTCGCCTTCAAACCCATCCTGGGAATCCGGTGCCACAAAATCCTCTTCCCCTGAAAAGTCCTCTTCTGCTTCCCCGGAGGTAAACCCGGTAAATTCAGAAACATTTGCAAATGAATCCTCACTTTGTCCGCCATCTGGGTTTTCTTCAGGTTCTTCTAAACTGCCTTCAAAAGACTCTGCCTCGTCTGTAAAAAATCCATCCTCTTCTGCGGCATAAGCCGTGTTTACCGCATACACCGGAAGGTTTCCAGCTAACAGAGCTACAGACAAAAGTCCGGTCAACCATTTTTTCATTGTTGGTTTCATTCTGTTCTCCCTTCTTTTCTTTGCTTACGCCGTTATTTTTGGCTTTTTCTTGTTTCTCTTTTTAAACCGTTTCTTCGCCGTTACAAAAAAGACGGCAAAACCAGTTTCCAATACTGCAATCACCAGAAGAAATTTTGTTGCAAGACTTGCTTTTTTGATTCCTCTTGTTACACTTCCCGCAAAAGATTCCTCCTGAGCCTGGTTTTTTCCAGTTGTATTTGTAACTGTGGTTTTGGTTTCTTCTGTAAAACGGTCTGATGCCTCACTTTTTTCTTCCACCACTGGGGAAGGAGTGACTTTTTCCACCACCTTCTCCCCTGCTATGGTATAACCGGGCTTTAAATCTTTTGCATATTTCTTCCCTGTCCGGTCTGTCCATTTCGGGGATTCTTTCTTTTTGATATCAGCCACTTTGATATCTCCAAACAAAGAAGTCTGTTTTTCCCCCTGGAGCTTTAAGGAGGCCCTGATCTCCCCAGTGGTTTTCTCCCCCTCTTTGCCGCCAGCTTTGGTTCCCTCCACAAGTTTTAGGTTGGATAAGGAGCCCTCGCCGCTTTGTCCCGGGATCGTTGCCTGTGACTTATTTCCGCCATGGTCGGAGCCATGCACCAGGTTTCCAGGGGTGCCGGCTGTTTTTATATCCGGGATCCGCATGACTAAAGAATCGCTTACATTCCCAGCTGCATCTTTTACCACGATCACCAGATCTTTTTCCCCGGAGGATAATCCAGTCAGGGTAATGGTATTGGTTCCGGCTAATACTTCTGTTCCTTCCCCACCTGTATCCAAGGAGGGTACCTTTTCCCCTGCCTCAATCACCTGGTAATAACAGGTTCCTTTTTCAGAGGTCTTATAGACAGCGGAAGCAGTATCTGTGGAGATACGGCTGGCACTGATTTTTTTTAGTACCGGAGCTGTCGTATCGGTAAGTTTCAGGGTAATATAATAGTCCCTGGTTGTTCCATCCTCTGCCGTTACTTCCAGGCGGACCTTCGCCACTTTTTCCTGGTCGGCAAAAAAGATCTTCCAGTAAGGGCGGTCTTTGTTGTCTTTCGTTCCCGTGATGGTCTCATCTTTTTCTACCGTTCCTGCCTTGATGCCGCTGATGGCATAAACCTTGATGGAAGCCTTTTCATCCTCCACTTCTGGCCAGATGTTCAGGCTCTGCCGTTCGCCATCGTAGGAAGCCTCAAATTTTTCCTTATCCGGTGCCAGGTCCGGGCTTAATTTTAAGATCCCTTTTCCGTACTTATCAGAACTGGAAACATACAAGCCCTTTAAGGCTGTGTTGCTGCTAAGAAGGGTGATGGTATATTCCGTCACCGCAGGATCTGCCGTGATCTTCTGGTAGACTTCCTGGTATCCTTCTTTTCGGACATAGAGTTCATACGCCTGTCCCTGTAAAAGAGAATACCGTCCATTTTCTTCTGCGGAAACCGGGTTTCCCTCTGCATCCAGGAGCACCACACTGGCATCCCCCGGCTCAACTTTTAATCCCACGCTCACCAATGCCGGGGTTGGCGTAACGGTCGGCTGTGGAGTCTCGGTGGGCGCCGGTGTCTGTGTTGGCGCTGTGGTCGGCTCCGGAACCGGCGTGACGGTTGGCTCATCCGGAACCGGGGCTTCTGTAGGAGCTGGGACCTGTGTAGGCTCTGGCTCTACGGTCGGCTGTGGTGCCACAGTCGGCTCTGGCTCCACCGTAGGCTGTGGTTCTTCCGTTGGAGCAGGCTCCGGCTGTTCCGGTTCCGAAGGCTCTTCCTGTCCCTCTTCTTCGCTTTGTATCACCACTTCTTCTTGCTGTGCATATATCTCATAAGGGACACTTCCGGCAATCAGAGCTGCCGTTAGGGTTCCCATTACCAATCTTTTTTTCATTTACCAATCCCCCCATGTCTCGCCGTTTACTCCGCCACCTACGTCGGCACCGGAATAAAGGGAAAATCGAAGTCTTACCTCATCCCCGTCCGCCGGGAAATAGGAAGACATTCCAACACTCATGTATTCACCGTTCACGGAATACAGCCAGCCAGAGTCCATGGTAAAATCAAACTCTCCAAGCCAGTTGGAATCGTGATCGGATAACTGACAGTTTACTTCCTGCAAATGTGCCATCAGGTCATCCGGAATAGCCGCATTTGCGGAAATGCCTCCCCTTCCGATTGCTTTTAAGTAAAAGCCGCTGGTGGCATCCCCATTGTTTCTCCAGTCAAAACCTGTGTTCTGCAAAAGCCGCAGCAGAACAGAGGATAACTGTTCTCCCTGGTAATAGTCAATAGATGTTGCTGGAAGGATGGTTCCAAGCCCTACCGTACCCGCTTCAATGCTGATGGTGATAGAGCCTGCCACCTGTGGACCTGCGTCTTCTCCCTTATACAAGGTAAAGGGAGGTAAGGTAGTGGCATAACCCTCTTCGTCTGTCGCCTTGATCTCTATGGTATTGGCACCTTCTGCCAGTTCCAGGCGATACGCCAGGATTCCAGCAGCCGGTTCTCCCTGGCAGGAAAGCCGCTCCCCATTTCCGGTTACCGTAAGGGCAGCTGCACCCAGGCTGTTTCCATAATGATCGGTTGCCTGAATATAAAAGGTACGGTAAGAGGCATTGACGGTCTCCCCATCGGTGAGATCCGTGGCAATCTTCGGGTAGTTATCTTCTACCGGTTCCTCTGGGCTTTCCGTAGGGGCAGGTGTCTCCGTAATCTGCGGCTCTTCCGGTGCCGGTGTAACAGGTGGCAGATCCTCGTTCGGAGTCTGTGCCCCGTCCTGGTTCCGGTTATCATCGGTATCTGGTGATTCCGATGGCTGCTCAGAATTGTCGGGATCATCCTGGTTATCATATTCAATCGTGTTACTCTCATTTTCCTGATTTTGGTTTGTATTGTTATTATTTTCTGGCGGCGCTTCCGTCACCGTCGCCTGGGGTGTGGGCGTTACGCTCTCCTCCGGCTTAGGAGTTGGTGTCACCGTCTGCGCCGCAGGTTCCTTTGTCGGCTCCGGTGTGATCGTAGGAGTCGGTGTCTCTTCCGGAAGAAGCTGTGCCTGTTCCTGTTGCTCTTCCGCTTCCTCGCCGTTTCCATCTGTCTTAGATCCTGCATAGGCAAAACCGGTTCCCAGATACCCTTTTAAGGAGCTGTCTGCACTGATTCCCTGCACCGGGTTTGGTACTGCCTCGGGCTCACTTTTTAATACGCCCTGTGCAAAAACGACAACAGCCAGAAAAAGTACTGCCACAGGAATGAGTGCTGCCAGTATTTTTCTTTTCTTCTTTTTTTCTTTCATAAACAGCCTCCTTTCCTGTCAATAAAGTCTTTCAATGTATTTCATGATCCATCTGTCATACCAGCTTGCAGATGCTTTTAATTCCTTTTTTAAATGCCGGATACAGCTTGCCGTATCATGGCGTTCGGAGGCCGATACCGGATGGGGGCTAAACGCTGCCTTTTGTCCAATCTTTCTTACTTTTTCATAGAGTAATGTGGTCTCATCTGAATACTGTGTGCCATGCTCGTATAACACTCTGGCATAGCCCGCCATCGCCCGGACTGCCAGTTTGGTATCCTGGGAGGCAAAGCACTTTCTTCTCTTTCGGTTTGTAAATGTTCTTAGGAATATCACAGCCAGGATGAACAGGAACATAAACGTATCAAATACGATTAAAAACAGAAGGAGGAATTTTTCGATTCCAAACAATGCCAGCTTCAGGCTGAAATTGGTACGGATGTTCTCTTCCACTGGAGGCTGTGATTCTGTCTCCGGAATCGAAGCTGCCAGTTTTCCTTTGGCTTCCAGACCGGTTTTTAAGTTGGCTTCCTCCATGACCCCGTAATAGGAAGGTGTCATTTCAAGAGGGATCCAGCCAAGCCCGTCCACATAGATCTCCGTCCAGGCATGTCCGTTGGTGCCTGGGATCTCAATGGTATCCCCAGCCTGTTTTCCCTCCACATCCTGTGGCGTAATTAAGTACCCTTCCACGTACCGGGCTGGAATGCCATAGTAACGGAACATCAAAGCCGCCGCTGTCGCAAAATGGACGCTGTGTCCGATCTTGGAGCTGGTTAAGAAGTTCTCCGTAAAATCCCCGTCTTCTGAAAACACATCGGTCTGGGAGCTGTAGGTCATGTTCTTTTCCAGATAGGAACGGATCCTGGTGATTGCCGTGTAGTAATCGGTATGTCCCTCATCACGGTTTCCGCCGTCTCCAAGTTCCTTTTGAAACAGGGTTTTTAAGGACGCTGGAAGAGCGGTATCTTCCTGATAAACAAAGGTATTGTAATAACTCTCCTGGCTTCGGTAGGAATTGACGGCATCCGCACCGCCATTCCCTGCATTATTTCCAGCGGTCAATGTCTGATAGACCTTTGCCCCAAGGGTGGTAAAATCACTTACCAGATTTCCAAGGGAGGAAAAACGATAGGTTCTTTCTCCAAACAGGCCTCTGGCGTACAGGGTGCTGTCCGCCTGGGCATTTTCACCTGTGTAGCCGTCTGGCAGACCAGAGAGCTCATACGGGGTATAAAGGTATTTACTGCTTGCCGTTTTATTTTTTATGGAGATGGTTCCCGTCTCACCGGAGAGAGAATCGTCCTGGATCAGATTTCTTGCATTTAGAAGCTGGGTTTCTCCATAAAAGCCCTCCTGGTGAAGCCAATAATACAAGTCTTTTTCTTCATAGGCCTCTTCCGTGGAAATCTCTGTCCAGGAAGAGCCGTCATAAACACTTCCCACAAAGCCACGCAGATACAAAGAAGCCGGGTGCTCCATGGTAATTTCAAGTGCTGTATCCGATGATGCACTCCAGGATCCGGTCTGCTTTAGCTTTCCATCTGGAAGGGAATTTGCCCCCTGCCCTTTGTAACGGATCCTGGAAAGTCCACTTAATGCCTCTTCTTTGGCATTTGCCACAAGCTGGGAGTCCTGGTACTCATTCTTTGGCACCAGGCTTTGAAGGAACACACCCCCGAAGACGGAAACCAGAAGAAGACCACATGCCCCGGCAAAAAATGCGGACACGTCGGCAGCGTTACCTAAGTTTCCCCCTTTATTTTTCGTCATGTAATTTAATTCTAACAGGGTTCCAGCGTAAAAGCCAAGACAAAGCCTGGTATCTGGAAGCAGGCTGGTTTTTACCAGAACCACCGGAAAGACTGCCGCAAAAAGAAGGGGCAGCACATACCACCGAAGCTTCAGGATTAAGAAGCTAAGCAGCCCACATGCAATGCCAAGGAAAATAAGAGCTGCCAGCTCCCCATTTGCTTTTCCAGAATCCTTCAACTGGTAGATGGTAAGGTAGATCCCTGCTTTTTTCCCAAGAACTTCTGCAAGCTGGTTCCAGAGTGAAAGAAATCCGTTTAAAAGCATGCCAGAGAACGCAAACAGGCAGATCCCAGCAGCTGCACTTAACGAGAAAACCGCTGCAAAAAAATGTTCCCGCAGCCTGAAAAGAACGGCACAGAGAAGGGCGGTCACAGTGACGCTCACCAAAAAAGGAATCCCATTCACAGATGGAACCAGGGTATGCAAAAGCGCAAAGGTACCAACGCCGTTTACCAGAAAAATCAGGACACTTTCCAGCAGGATACCGGGCAGGTATCTTCTATGTTTTTCTTCTTGTCTTGTGATCCATACTTCCATGTGATGGTTTCTCCTTTATCCGCTGTGATTCCACAGCCTACAACCGTTACCTCGCCCCGGGTTCGAAGACCTCTTAAGTCTTCCTCTTCTGGTGCGCCTGTAATATAAATATAATTTGCAAATCTTTGCTGTCCCGGAGTGTGAAGATATTCTGTGATGGTACAGGGCTTTTCCCCCTCACCTCCGTGACGGAGGAATAGATAAAGAATATTTTCATAATCCTCGCGGGTGCGTATTTTTTCAATGTAAAAATGTCCGGTGCTATGGTCGTACACGCCTGCCTGACAGGAAATGCCCTGTTCTAAAAAACTATTTAGAACTGCGGCAAACACTTCCCCAAGCGTCTGTGCTACGGCTGGGGCTTTTTCCTTTAAATATGGCTCTGCCAGGATCAGTACGGTATCGTCCACCGGGAAGCTTCTCTGGCGGATCATCATTTTATCTAACTTGCCTGTCAGCTTCCAGTGGATCTGACGAATGCTGTCCCCCTCCTGGTATTCCCGTATATCAAAGGTCTCCCCCGGATCATCCCCGGGACGGGCTCCGGAATAGCGGAAGCTCTCCATGTCAAAGCCCTCTTTTGTGAGGGACTGAAAATCTTCCTTTTGCTCACAGGGCATCACCACCGTACAGGCGGACAGCCTGACCTTCCTCTTTTGCCCTATGATTCCGAAAAAATCATAGGAGCGCCAGGTGTGTAAGGTGGCGTAAATACAGCCGCACCACTGGCTTTTTCCCTGGAAGTCAATGGCTTTTTTCCCTTTTCCACCAAGGGAAAACGAAAACGGAAGCCCCATCTTCTCCCCAGTAAAATGATTTTCCAAATGCAGGCTGCCTTTTCCAAGAAATACCGGAAGGACAGAGTCATTTACGATCTGCAGCTTTCCTTTCCAGATTCCATCCTGTTCTGCTGCTTTTGGAAGCTTCAGCTCTATGGAAAGATTTTTTCCACAGAAAATACTAAGTATGAGAAATCCTGCTAAGGCAAGTCCTGACAGCAGCAAAAGGATGGCGTAAACCCAGGCGCCTGTAAATACGGAAGCTGCTGCAAGCAAAAGAAACCAGAGCAGTAATAAAATTCTGTTTTTCATCAGCCCTCTACCTTTGGTTCGGTGGTTTCCTTTAAGATCTCTTCCAGAATACCCTTAGCGGTCTGCTCCTGGTATCTGGCCCGGGAATCCAGAAGCATTCTATGGGCAGCTACATCAGTAAAGACCCTCTTCACATCCTCCGGGATCACGTAATCCCGCTCTTCCATAAATGCCGCAGCCTTTGTCATACGGCAAAGAGCCAGGGTTCCACGGGGGCTGAGGCCAAGGGTGATCATAGGATGGTTTCTGGTTGCCTCCGCAAGAGTGGCTATATAATCCAGAATGGAATCTGCCATGTAAGCCTTCTGTACCTGATCCTGTAAAGCTACTACTTCTTCTTTTGTAATAACTGCTTTCGCATTCTCCAAGGGATTGGCTGTCTGCCGGTCCCGAAGAAGCTCTACCAGGTTTTCGTGGTCCGGGTAACCCATGGAAAGGCTGACCATAAATCGGTCTAACTGGGATTCCGGCAGCATCTGGGTTCCGGAAGAACCGGTAGGGTTCTCTGTGGCAATGACCACAAAAGGCTGGGGAACGGGATGTGTCTGCTGGTCTACCGTTACTCTTCCCTCTTCCATAACCTCAAGAAGAGCAGCCTGGGTTTTGCTGGAGGTTCGGTTGATCTCATCTGCCAGAAGCATGTTGCACATCACAGCTCCGGGACGGTAAATGAATTTGCCGGTCTGCTTTTCATACATGGTAAATCCGGTCACATCTGAGGGAACCACATCCGGAGTAAACTGGATACGGTTAAAATCCATTCCCATCAGTCTGCAAAGAGCCAGAGCTGTAGTGGTCTTTCCAACGCCTGGAACATCCTCCAGAAGAACGTGTCCCCTGGCAAGAACTGCCATTATGATCTTGTCTGTAATCTCTTTTTTTCCTTTTATGATGGTTCCAAGCTCTTTCTGGAGCTGTTTTATCTTATCTGCCATTTTATAAAGTTCCTCCTGCCCTTTTCTTCCGGGATTGGCTGATCCAGGGTTATTATTTTACGTCACTCATGTTGTAGAAGCTGTTTTTCCCCGTCTGGAGCCGCTGATAGGCTGCCAGTGCACAGAAGGCCTGGTCCGTCGCCATAGGATCTGCGTCCCCATCTGCAATATGGGAAAAGCTTCCATCTTTTTTGTAATAGGTCATCAGGTTATCGAAAAGCCCTTTTTCATTTTTCAGGAAACGTTCATCCTTGTTGCAGTCAATTCCATAAGTGCTGAGGGCAATGATCACCTGGGAAACGGACTCGGAGCTTTTATCCCCATAAGCCTCGTAACCTCCATCTGCAGCCTGTGAAGCAGCTAAAAATTCCATGCCCCGGTCAATGATGGCACTGATCTCTTCTTCCGTGGCATATGGCTCCAGGCATTGCAGCGTCATAGCAGTCAGGTCTACATCTGCTGTATCAGAGCTGTCATCCAGGGAAAAGCCTCCATCTGGTTTTTCCTGGTCGATAATATAAGTCAGATATTTCTGTTCCAGTTCTCCGTTGGTATCTGCTCTGTCTGCGTTTAAAGCAAGAAGGGCAAAAACAGCACCATTTAAGCCCTGGGCTGTAACGGAATCAAAGTCTTCTAGCGGCTTCACAAGATCATAGCCGCCAATATCAGCAGGATTGATTCCAATTGCCCTGGCAGCCAGTATTGCCCGGGAATATTCCGTATAACGGTTTTCGCTAAGTACGCCAGATTGTTCTTTCACCCGTTTTTCCAGATTTGCCCTGTATTTTTCGTAATAACCGTCCTCTGCCTGCTCACCGGAGCGCGCCAGTGCGATCACGGCCCATTCACCGCCAAGGGAGTCCGAAGCCGGGGAGGAAATACTTGTCTGTTCGTAGGAAGCCGTCTTCTTTAGTGCTTCTTCTAAGGACGGTGTCCCGCCACCGCAGCCGGATAACAGGCTGATGGCAGCTGTCGCCGCCAGTATTCCGGCAAAATAGCATTCCTTCCTTTTCTTTTGGGGATTTAACATTTTTCGTTTCTCCTTCTTTTAAAGATCAAATTCCACTTACATCTATTATCGGTTCTCCGATTCCTGTATCAGTCCATATTTTACCTTGATCCGCTCCAGTTTTTCCAGAAGCGGGCGGCTAAGAAGCCACAGGAAGATCACTGTGGAGGCTGCGTGTACCAAATCCACAGGGGCGCCTGAAATGTAGTAAGCGATCAGGCTGCTTTTGGTAATGTATCCGTAGGACATAAGAACACTGGCAGGGTTCATAATGCCGCCATAAATTAAAAACACGCTCAAAAATCCATAGATACAAAGATCTAACTTCCTGGCTTTTAAAATCCCCTTCTGGTATAAAATCCCGGCAAGAAATCCGATCATTCCAAAGGAAAACATCTGCCAGGGTGTCCAGGGGCCCTGCCCCATAAACATATTGGAGATCAGCATAGTAAGACTTCCCACCAGAAAGCCTGCCTCTCCGCCAAAGGAGATCCCGGTTAAGATCACGATGGCCGCCACTGGCTTGAAGCTCGGCACCATGAAAAAAGCTGCGCGTCCTGCTACCCCAATGGCAGCTAGTACAGAGATCACCATGATCTCTCTTGCCTTCGGCTTCCTGCCTTCAAACATCATGAAAAAAGGAAGCATGGCTGCTATCACCACGATCAGACTGCAAAGCAGGTATTTTCGTCCTCCCCAGATTTTCACAGAAAAGAATAACAGGATCGGTACTACGATCAGCATAACTGCAAATGCGAACCAGGTACGGCGGCTCACCTTTCCCTGCCGGTTCATCTGACGGATGATCATTCCGTCGGAGGGAAGGGCATATTCTTCTAACTCATCTGAAGATTCCCCTTTTCTGTATATAAAAAGATTATGTTTTTTCTGGTTTTCGGATCCAGCTGTACATGAAGTATTCTCTTCTTCACCAAAGAACTCATCCAAAAACTGGTCTAATTCTGATTCAGCAAGCATGCTACCACATCCTTCCCAGCAACAGCCTCTGGAAACAGCCCACGCGCCATACGGTTTGCCGCAGTGGTATAGAAGTTATTTCCAGCGAAAAAGTCTCTTGTCTTTTTGCTTGTCACAATATTTCCTTCGAAGAAAAGCCCTGTGGTATCCGCATATTCTGCTACAAATTCCACATCATGGGAGATCATGAAAATGGTCATTCCATGAGACTGCAATTTCTTCAGTATCCCGCCAAGCTCTTCTTTGTATTCCGCGTCCATTCCCTTGGTAGGCTCATCCATAAGAAGGATCTTCGGACGAAGGAGAAGCACTTTTGCAAGGGCAAGCCGCTGCTGCTCCCCGCCGCTTAAATCATAGGGATGGCGGTCCAGCAGTCCCTCCAAATGGGTAAGGCTTACAATCCCTTCGATAGCTTTTTCCTTTTTCATGGAAAGATTGTACTCTTTAGATGGTTTCTCTTTCTTTCCGCCGATCACGGAATACAGGTCTTCCAGTACGGTCTTTTTCAGGAAAATGCTCTGGGGATTCTGGGGCATTACCCCAAGATAACTGCAGTACAGCTGGGTATCCTTAAATGAGCGGAGGTCTTTTCCCTCCAGATAAATTCTTCCCCTGTAAGGTTGATGGACACGGCTGAGAAGCGATAACGTAGTACTCTTTCCCGTTCCGTTTCCGCCTACAAGGGCGTAGAATTCTCCTTTTTTTACCTCTAAGGACAAGTCCCTTACAACGTCAGGACTATCCTTTTCATAACGAAACCATACCCCCTTCATCTGGATGGCCGGTTCTGGTGTGTTTTTTTTCAATTTCAGGCCTACAAGAATCCCTTTTACTTCGGATTCTGCTGTTTCGCCGGGAAGTTTATTATCCTGGGCATGAGTGGACCCGGCAAGTCTTTGGTTTGCCTGCTGGATCTGCTCTTTGGTAATTCCTTTTTCTTCTATGTAATCCCGAATCCATTGTCTTCCCTGACTTACGGTAAGGGGACAGGTAAGATGGCTCCTGGTCTCCCCATAAATCTGCATGGGAACCGGCATGGAAAGAAACATGCCGTGTTTTTCCCTGCCAAGGGCTGTCCCGATCTCCCTTGGAGTTCCCTCCATAAATACGCCGCCTTCATCCATCACAAAAATGCGGTCTGCGTAGGGGATAATATCCTGAAGCCGGTGTTCCGTCAGCAGGACTGTGGTCCCAATATCCCGGTTTATTTTCTTTACTGTTTCCAGAAAATCCGAAGCTGCAATGGGATCCAGCTGGGAGGTCGGTTCGTCCAGAATCAATAAAGACGGGTGCATCGCCATCACCGCTGCCAGATTAAGCAGCTGCTTCTGCCCGCCTGATAATTCCACCACGTTTTTGTAAAACCATTGCTGGATTCCAAAATAGCTTGCCATCTCTGCAACCCGAAGACGGATGGTGGCATTGTCATAGCCCAGGCTTTCCAGGCCAAAGGCAAGTTCATGCCATACTTTGTCCGTCACGATCTGGTTGTCCGGATTCTGCATGACAAAACCAATCTCCTGGCTCTGTGTCCTGTGATCGGTGTCTTTCAGGGAAACACCCCTGTAAAGGATCTGCCCGCTTGTATTTCCAGCCGGTGCCAGTACCGTCTTCAGCTGACGCAGCAGTGTACTTTTTCCACAGCCGCTTCTGCCGCAAATCACATTCAAAGTTCCTTCTTTTATTTTCAGATTTACATGTTCCAGAACCTTGTGAGAACATTCCGGGTATGAAAAGCTGAAATCCTTCACTTCTACAAGATTCATAAAACAGTTCCTTCCTCTTCCAGAGTTTCATAGATTTTTTTGTAAGTCATTTCAAGATCCACAGCACTTTTCCTTCGACTGCGTGAAAAGCTGACGCTTTCTATTACATCGATTATTATTGGAAGAAAACAAAAAACGCCAAAACTTACATAAGTGAGTATCGTCCACGCTTTAGAAGCAACTACTGGGGCCTCATATCCATTTATCGAAAAACCAGCAAGAATAATTCGAGGATCATAAGTAGCATAAGAGGCTCCTCTCATACAGCCTCCTGTGAACACTGCAAATAAACCGATCATAATTCCAAAGACATACTTATCTTTCCGTGTAAAATGATAAATAGAAAAAGCAGTTCTTCCTTTTAATCCATATCCCCTGCTTCTCATAGAATCAGAAGTTTCTATGGCGTTTTCCAGTGCCCATGTAATAAGTATGGATAACATATTTAGCCCTGCATGGATCCGGTCAAAAAGGTTTCCTTCGGAAATATCTTTTCCCATGGCTTTTTGTCCATTTCGGATAAGTTTAAGTTGTCCCAAAAACCTCGGAACAAATCGCAAAGCCATTGATAAAATAAGTGAAAGTGCAGGGATCAGTTTTCCAAATAAATAAATAAATTTGTCTGTTGTCATGATCTCGTTATAACAAGAAAACCACTGAATGACAACGAACATTACCGCTCCAAGAACGATACCATATACAAGTGATTCAAGTGTGATCCAATTTCCGCTGCTCTCTACATAGTAGAGCATAGTGACTCCATAATGATTAAAAAGCGGGTTCATAAGTGCTATAATGGTCAAACAAGGTAGGGTAAAAAGGAAACTCTGCTTGGCTGTTTTTTTCCAGCCATTTAAAAGCACAGCATATGAAAAAGCTCCTGCGTAAGATATTCCAAGAAAGACCGGGTGCTGATTAAACATTGAAAAAAGCAACACCACGCAAAAATAGAAAAAATTTACAAATGGATGATATAGAGAAAATGTGTCGATCATGAAATTCTCCGCAGAATGATCGATTTTAAATTCTTTTTCATTTATCGATAATGCTTTTGGCACTGATATACTCCCTCTTTAATTCGAACTCATCACAATAACGATCCATTTTACTACCCTTATAGCATCGGATTGTGCAACTTTTGTTGACTATCCAAGGCCCTATATATTCTGGATCATGATGAATTTCCAGATATTCCAATTTACTACAACCATGAAATACCCATCTATCAATTGACTTCACACTTTTAGGGATGAATACATATTTTAAACTGCTGCATCGAAAGAAGGCACTATCTCCTATTTCTTCAAGTTTATCTGGAAGGTGAAGTTCTTCAAATCCGCAAAAGTAAAAAGCTTCATCTCCTATTTTTCTGAGTGTATTTGGAAAAGTGATTTTTTTCAATTCTTTACATCTGTAAAAAGCTCGTCTTTCAATCTCCTGAGTTTTTTGCGGTAAAATAACTTTATATAATCGCACACAGGAATCGAACATGCCTTCTGGAATTATTGTACACTTACTATTTTTTTCAAATTTTGCAATTCTCAAATTATTACATTCTCGGTAACATTGTGTACCTATATATTTAACAGAAGGAGGAAATATTACCTGCCTTAAACTATGATTTTCTGCAAATGCTCTTTTCTTAATTTCTATAAGAGTAGCGGGAAAATCAATTCCTTTTCGAAACTGACAGCTTTCAAAAGCCTGTTTTCCAATTATTTTACATTGAGGCGAAAGTATTACTTCCTTTATTCTGCCAGCATTTCTAAAGCATCTATCATCAATATAAATATATTGTTCAGGGATTCTTTTGATCAATTCCTTTTGTTGCTCCTTAGCTTTTTGTGCGGTATAATTTCTTTTATCTAAACGCACGGTATTCCAACTGTTTTCTCCTGGGTATAAAATCATTTATGTCTTTCTCCTTTTGCTTTTAGGCAACAAAAACAGAGCCTCATTGTACACATGAGCCTCCGACCTCTATACAACGTGTTGGATATGCTGACTCAAAACGTTTCCGCACAGTCTTTCACAAAAGACTAACGTTTTATACAGGGAAAAGAAGTTCCGGAATCACACCGGATTTCCTTAAATCGGTTTTATAAACCGAACCACGCCTGGTTATTCTGTTTTTACCTTTCTTTCCCAAAAAACAATCTTTTAATACATTTATAAATGTATATGTCCGCGTTTAATAAGATGCTTTTTAGAATTTTTGTCAAATTGATATTATTCTACCACTATCAATTAGAAAATTATAACAGTTTTGCCAATAACTGTCAACAACAGGCATTTCCATCGTGCAATATATATGAACCATTTATGATAATGTCCTAATATACCACAAAGGAAAATGTCCCAATGTAGTATAATGCTTCCATCAACAGATGGAGGTAACGA
>OLQN01000224.1_pt1 | contig 51718 bp, 46 predicted proteins | sample 1673181 | NCBI WGS metagenome assembly OLQN01 (sample SAMEA3136763, study PRJEB25190) | human gut metagenome | biome: human gut; feature: human-associated habitat; material: faeces | place: Austria | collected 2013
ACTTGGCAACTATCTTACACCCTTCTCCCGCCAAAAACGTTTAGGACACTATTGGGTGAATATATAGTTTGTATTGTTTGCTATCTGCTTAGAAGTTGTCCTGCATGTAGTGTAGGAACTCATCGAGGTTGTACTGAGCGTCGGGCAATCCGAGCTGTGCAGCCTTGGTTAGGTAGGTACGAGCGTCGTCGTACTGCCCATTGTAGGCATAGGCGATGCCCAGGATGGTATAGAGCTTCGTATTCTTCTTATAGCGCTCTAGTAACTTGACGGCCTGCGCATAGCGACCCGCCTCAAAGTCCATGATCGCCGCATTGGTAGCTGGCTCGACAGCATTGGGGAAAGCGTCTGCAGCGATCGCCCAGGTCTCGTACCGCTCGGCACTGCCGGCTGGGTAACTATTAGCCACCAAGTTGACCTCGGCTAGGCTGAGGTGTGTCGGGTGCTTCTTGATCACCTCCTTCGCCTCGGTTAGGTCAAAGCCCTTGACCACAAAGGAGAAGGTGATGACCGTGCGACGTAGGGGCGGGTAGTAAGTCTGTAGCAGGTGAGCGTAGGTCTGTCCCTGATCGATAGCACGTAGGGCTGCTGTACGCTCGCTGGCAGGCTCCTCCTCGATGATCCGTAGGATCTGCTCCTTGTGCTCTACGTTGCTCTCCTCGATGGCTGCCTTTAGTCCGTCCCAGTCGGCACCCATCGCGTGTGTGGTGTAGCGATCCTTGAAGCGGGGATAGGTGCGTACGAGGTAAGCAGCGATGCTCTCGACACGACCCTCAGAGAGTCTCTGGTTGAGGTCAGCACTACCCTCAGGAGAAGCGTAACCAGTCAATGAGAGGGCATCAACGGTTAGGGCGCTATTGGTGGTGAGCTCCTGATGCTTCTTATCTATACGCTTGATCTCAGCACGGTTGTTACCGAGATTCAGATTAAGATTTGTCTTATTGACTGGGAAGGTGATCATAGCCGTAAGGCTCTCCTCGCGACGCTTGGTCTCCTCGCCCTCAGGTACGAGCATCGCATATCGGTAGGTGGGCTGATAGAGCGGAGCTAGCGCATGCGGTGTCAGCATGGTGGTGTAGTCGCCTAGGTCGCAGCCGGCGCAGCCGTAGCCCTTAGCATCAAAGAGTAGTGAGGCGTCCTTCATCCATAGTGCAAAGGGTACCTCGGCCGTGTAGTGGTAGTGTTGCTCACCGCTTTTGCTGTGAACTATATCGACCTCCTCGCCCGTACGACGTAGCATGATAGCCCGCGTACGACCCGAGATAGAGATCGCTGGCAGGTCGAGCTGGTCAGAGCCATCGTTGGCCCGTAGCGTAGGCACTACCTTTAGCACCGTCTTGCTCTTCAGTCGCTGCATCTGGGTAAGGTCTAGATCAAAGTCGATGACCGCCTTGGCTCCCTGTCTCGTTGCGACCGTCTGAGAGCTGACTCTGAGTCCCTCTAGTGGATTAGGAGCCTCCTGAGCTACACCCTCTGTCGGGAGCCAGAGCATCGCCAGAGCAACTAGAGCGAGCGTCGTGAGATGTAATATAGTGTGTTTCATATCTTCTGCTGCTTTTGGTGGAGTTGTACGATTAGAAGAGGTAAATGAGTGAGAGGGTCGCTTTCGTCGGGCCTAGGTAGTTTTTCTTTTCCTTAGCGACGATCTTGCCGCAGTGCTCACAGTTGTACCGCGTATAGTCAAAGAGTATGTAGCCCGCACTGATCGAGGCCTCCAGGTTCCAGTGCTTACCGAGCACCCACTCATATCCATAGGTGATGCCGGCTCCGTAGCCCCACCCCTGCAGGCGGTACTCCTTGAGGTGCTTGAGGCGACCTATGGGGACGTTGAGTCTATTGACATTGTAAAAGGCCACGAGCCCGTGTAAACCGAAGAAGTGTCCGTTGAACGCCTCACAGAGGTAGTAACGAGCCTCAGGTAGGACGGAGAAGTGCAGCCACTTCATCCCCGTCTCCTTATTGATCGGATTGATGAAGTTGTACCCACCCGATAGGTCTATGGTCCAGCGCGGTGCGACCCGAACCTCGACACCTAGATTAGGTGTAGCAGTCCCCCAGTAGAGGAGATTGGTCTTGATCCCTACATCCTGCGCCGTACACCATGTTGTAATGGCAAGCAGGGAGAGAAGGAGGGAGAGAAGTCTATTTTTCATACGATTTGCAATTACGGGTTCGTAACTAATCCTGAGCAGAGAGGCAGCTCATCGACCTAATGTTCATCTCGTGAACACGGTCGGGAGTCTATTCCTCTTGTTTCTGTTGCAAAGTTAAACCTCGATATGCCTAAATCTCTTATCATTTGCGGACAAAAACTTATCAAAATCGGACAGGATTACATACCACCACTTATCAATTTCGGACATGACAAGTAACCTAACACACTAGTGTATAAGTGCTTACTGGTGATAAGTGAGAAAATAAGGACAAGATCTCCCCCCACCCCACCTCTCGGTGAAATGCAGGCGTAAAGGTCCAAATGGAGCACTTAAGTAGAGACTTTTGCAACAGTCTCACAATCTTGCTTGCAAGATTGTCTAGACTTTGCAGAAAGGATGAAGCGCAAGGCGCTGAGGGTGAGGTCTGAAGGGAGCATACATCCGTATGTGACCGAAGCCGAATCCCGAAAGCAACACAGCGATTCGCCTTTATGCAACAGTCTCAAGTAGCGATTGCCTCCGAGACTATCGTGCAAAGCGAATGCTTCCCCCCACCCCCTCATTTTGCTGTTTCAACTAACTATCAGTGCATCAGATTGAAACTTTTGTGCCACCTAGGTGAAACTAAAGTTTCATACGGAAGAAACTGGAGTTTCATCGGAGGAAACTGGAGTTTGCCGAGGAGGAGGAGGCTCACAGGCTATAGGCAAGGACAAAAAAAGAGGAAGCCGCTGTGTGAGTAGCCAGCAACCTCCCGCGATGAGACTATTGCAACAGTCTCGCGATGATGTCGTACCGTGTAGCAAGCCACACGGCACGAGTTGTCTTGTGCTAATGCGATGGTTTAGTCTTGAGCCGTCAAGATGTTTTTCTGATCCCTATACTTAGAGGGAGAGATGTCGCAGACGCTCTTGAATGAGCGAGAGAAGTTGGAGTAAGTATCGAAGCCACTCTGGATGGCGACATCTGTGAGACTCATCTCCGCGTCTGCGTCCATCAGCTCACACGCCTTACGTATCTTGAGCCGTAGGATATAAGCCGAGGGAGCGTAGCCGGTGAGAGCCTTCAGCTTGCGGTATAGCTGGCGACTACTCATGTAGAATGTAGCTGCAATCTCCTCGACGTTGGGAGTCTTATTTTGGCTGATCTGCTGATCTACTAGCGCAGACAGCTTCGTCAAGAAGGTAATGTCGGCCTCCTCGAGTTTATTTGTCTCAGGCTCGTCCGGCTCTTGTCCCTTGATGACTATCTGGGCAAACTTCTGGCGTAACGTCTTGCGACTATCGAGGAGCCGCTCTACCATCATGCGCAGCTCGGTCGTGTTAAAGGGCTTGGTAAGATAAGCGTCAGCTCCAGCCTCTATACCCTTGATGCGCTCCTCCTCAGAGACTTTTGCCGTGACGATGATGATCGGTATATGATTTACAATCTCATTGCTACGTATCTGTCGGCACAGCTCTAGGCCATTGACACCAGGCATCATCAGATCCGATATGATGATGTCAGGCACTAGCTCCACGGCTCTCTTGAAGCCCTCCTCGCCATCGGTCGCATAGAAGACACTATAGTGATCCTCAAACTGCGACCCGATGTAATGGGCTATGTCATGATTGTCCTCTACGACGAGCAGACGGCACGGCTCGTCCTCCTCACACTCACTATCCTGCAGATCAGCCTCTAATTGTGGCAAAACGGGCGTATTAGTAGCAGCCGATGGGATCTGCTGTGGAACTGTTTCGTCATTGATGATCGGCACGACGATGTGAAAGGTAGTCCCCTCGCCCACCTTGCTCTCGATGGTGATCTGCCCCTTAGACACCTGGACGATCTGCTTGACCAGAGCCAGGCCGATGCCTGTGCCAATGTGCTTGGATTCGCTCTCAGCTTGATAAAACGGATCGAAGGCATGCTCTACCGTCTCTGGGTCCATACCATGCCCCGTATCGGATAGATCGATGTACACAGAGTCATCGGCGCGCCATAGGGTGATACTGATCTTGCCATGAGGTGGGGTGAACTTAAAGGCGTTGGAGAGCAAGTTGTTGAAGACCTTATTGACATAGTCAGGCACGAAGTTCATCTCTACCTGATCCTGGGGTTGATAGGTCAACTCTATCTCTCGACTAGAGGCGTAGTCACGATAAGAGTCCACAATCATAGCTATATGGGCCGTAACATTGCCCCGACAAGTGCGCGGATCGCCTACAGACGACTTGACCTTAGAGATATCTAGCAGTTGATTGATGAGCGTGAGGAGGCCCTGCCCCTGTCGCTCGATGCTCTCAGCACGCTCTCTGATCTGCTCCGACGCATCCTGCTGGAGGTCGTGACTCAAGCCTAAGATGATGGTAAGAGGAGTGCGAAACTCATGGGTGATATTGGTAAAGAAGTTCTCCCGCATTGAGAACATCTTCTTGAGCTCCTTATGGTTGCGACGCTGTATGCGCTGAATGTAGAGGTAGAAGCTAAAGAAGCCCAGCAGGAGCAGTGCAATGACCGCAAAGGTGACGTTCTCTATACGTCGCTCTGCACGCTCATGCTCGAGCGTGATCTTCGCTTTATTCATCTTCCTGTTTTGGATGTTGCGCTCGATGTTGAGACTAGTGTTTTGCATCCTATTGAACTTGTCCATATCTAGGATGCTCTGCTTCATCTCAGTAGCCTGCTCATAGTACGTCAGTGCTGCTTGCCAGTCACCGTGACGCTTATAGTACTTGTAGTACAGGGTGTAGATATCAGCTAGGTGCTCCTTATTCTGGATCTTATCTGCCGTCTCTCGTGCCAGACCAAGGTATTGCAGCATCTGCGCATCGTCTCGTGTGGCACTGTGCACGCTAGCTAGTGCTACGAGCAGGTTCAGCTTGTGCCACTCATCTTTAGAGTCCTGCATCAATTGGTAACCAGCCTCATACTCCCTAGCAGCCTCGTCATACTGCTGCGCCTGTTCATAGAGAGAGCCAAAGTAAGAGTGACACAGAGCGATACCTAACGTACTCCCAGCCTTCTGATTGGCCTCCATCGAGTACCGATAGTACACCCACGCCGAGTCTATCTCACCACGATGCTCGAAGATAGACCCTAGATTGGCATAGTTGATAGCCACACCCACCATACTGCCCAGCCGCTGCTCCACGACGAGAGCTTTGCGCAGAGCACTGTCGGCACGCTCATAGTTGCCCAGCGTTAGGTAGATGTTGCCCAGACCATTGAGAGACTTAGCCTGGTTTTTGATCGCCACAAAAGAGGTGTCCGTAGTAACCTTGCACAGACTCCACGCCTGGTAGTGATACTCCTGAGCAATGTCCAGGATGCCCATACGCCGGTAGTCCGTACCTACATTATTGAGTGCCTGCACCCACTCCAGCGTATCCTGTATAGCCTCCGCCTGCTTCAAGCCCTCACTATGCGTAGTCAACGCCTCGTCAAAAGCACTCTCATTGCGCTGCGCATCGCCCAAGACTCGCAGCGCGACGACGCTCCCGAGCAGGTCCCCCTTACGCTGCAAGCGTGCCTGCAGATGGGTCAGCGAGTCGATACCCCGAGCCGTCCGCACCAGACTATCAGCAGCCTTACGCTCAGCCGCGGTAAACGTGACAGTCTCTCTCTGCTGACAAGATGAGGCGAGCAGACAGATAGCCACAATGAGAGAGGACAGTACGCCTAGAGGCACTCTTCTTATCTGCATACTATGTAGGAGGGGGGCATATAGTCTCATCTTGACAACTTATAAGTTCTATGATTAGTCTGAGGACCATCTGCATACAAAGGTAAACAAAAAGGCATATACAGAATCGCCCCACCCCATCCCCCAGAGCTGACGCATTACAAACTCTCTGTCAGAAGCGACAAACGAGGCATAGATGAACTCACTATATATAATAATCAGTCCTGCCTTCCAATCTCTCCCCCTCCGATCTCTCCAATCCCTAATTTCTAATCTCTAACTTCTAACCTCTAATCTCCATTTACATATCTTTACGGGGCAATTAGTCCGATCCCCTTCTTTCTCGAATATCCACGTGGGAAATCTCAAATCTCCACGTGGATGTTTTTTATTTTCCACGTGGGCGTGATTCATTTCTTCCGAAGTTTCATTTCATTCCTCCGAAGTTTCATTTCATTCCTCCGAAGAATTTTTTATTCTCCACGTGGGAATTTCGAAATATCCACGTGGAAATCACTTTTCCTCGACGCAGTGCCGTTTCGATGTGTAGCCGGATCTAAATTATTGTTTCGAACTGACGTTAGGGGTCATCAGTCAGGGCTGACGCATCATAGTTGCTCTGTCAGGAGCGACAAACGAGGGATAGAGAAGTTTATATAATGTGTCAGCCCTGACCATATTCCTAATCCACAGCCTATCACGAGTAGCAACGTGTAGGCTCGTTCCTCCCCTCCCCCAGCACCTCAAAAATGGGAGTGAGGTATGAGGAGTGAGCCCCAAGCATGAAGACAGCCTCCACAAGCATCTCTGCTCATGGGGGCTGTCATCGTGTTCGTGCCGATACCATATTGAGACTGTTGACTTTTGCAACAGTCTCGTATTCGTACTAAAATTATGTTCGCCCTAACATCGTATTCGTCCTAACATTCTATTAGTAGTGCCAGCAAATCACTCTCCAGAAGCACTACAGTCAGCACCTACACCGTCAATTCACGCACCCCGTGTGGGGTGCGACCGCATACGAGAGTGCCTATACGATTATGCTTAACCTGTTTCAATTCACGCACCCCGTGTGGGGTGCGACTGATGGCCGCAAACAAAATGATAGGCGATTCTACGTTTCAATTCACGCACCCCGTGTGGGGTGCGACGGCATGTCTGACGGTGGCGTCATAGAGGTCAAGCGGTTTCAATTCACGCACCCCGTGTGGGGTGCGACCAAGACCAAAATACTCCAACAAAGGCTTCTCGAGGTTTCAATTCACGCACCCCGTGTGGGGTGCGACGTACTGATACCCCTCTAGTGAGACGGCACGCTCGTTTCAATTCACGCACCCCGTGTGGGGTGCGACCCTTTGTGGTAAAAGCCCATGATGCTGGCGAATTGTTTCAATTCACGCACCCCGTGTGGGGTGCGACTAGTGATATTTCAAGGGCATACGCAAGTTAGACGTTTCAATTCACGCACCCCGTGTGGGGTGCGACCAAAGGAAGACGGTAACGATACGTCTGCTTATATGTTTCAATTCACGCACCCCGTGTGGGGTGCGACGAGACTGGGGTGTCCACAATGCGAGCTTGTGCGAGTTTCAATTCACGCACCCCGTGTGGGGTGCGACTTGCCACTCCTCGGGAGCGAGGTTGGTGAGTGCGTTTCAATTCACGCACCCCGTGTGGGGTGCGACTGAGCTGCGTGCGCATATCCTGCCACGGCTGGGTGTTTCAATTCACGCACCCCGTGTGGGGTGCGACTCAGTGCTTGTGGTGTCATTGTCTTGGTCGTTAAGTTTCAATTCACGCACCCCGTGTGGGGTGCGACCGACAAGTTTCGCGCACGATTTGGCACCGAATACGTTTCAATTCACGCACCCCGTGTGGGGTGCGACTAAGTGCAGTATCATTGTACGTCAAAGTACAGAAGTTTCAATTCACGCACCCCGTGTGGGGTGCGACGCTGATGCTCGTACTGATAAGCAGTTTAAGCAGATGTTTCAATTCACGCACCCCGTGTGGGGTGCGACTATCTAAGTACGTTACTAAGCAGTTCCGCAACGTGGTTTCAATTCACGCACCCCGTGTGGGGTGCGACTACCTTTGTACTAGTTATTAAGCACTCTATGTATGTTTCAATTCACGCACCCCGTGTGGGGTGCGACGCCTCGTGACATTATACGTTATTGGGCACCTCGTGTTTCAATTCACGCACCCCGTGTGGGGTGCGACAGAGGATTTATAACTATCACCACCATCAGACATGGTTTCAATTCACGCACCCCGTGTGGGGTGCGACGGCAACCACCAATATTTGAGGGTCTCGGACGGACGTTTCAATTCACGCACCCCGTGTGGGGTGCGACTATCGTATTATATCACGTGGAGTAGTCGCATCGTGTTTCAATTCACGCACCCCGTGTGGGGTGCGACAGGGCGGGAGTATGGGACGACTAGCAAAGATAAAGTTTCAATTCACGCACCCCGTGTGGGGTGCGACGGCAACGAGGGTCACAGCTTAAGAGAGGAGTGGGACGTTTCAATTCACGCACCCCGTGTGGGGTGCGACTTCAAAGGCGCCCACATAAAACCAATAACTGGCACGTTTCAATTCACGCACCCCGTGTGGGGTGCGACTAGCCGATCCAAAACATCGTCCAATCTTCTGGCGAGTTTCAATTCACGCACCCCGTGTGGGGTGCGACGGAGCGCATCTTGGCACCTCCAGCACGTAGGAGGTTTCAATTCACGCACCCCGTGTGGGGTGCGACCTCAAACGCTTTGAAGAGTACAAGCACATTGAGGTTTCAATTCACGCACCCCGTGTGGGGTGCGACAGTATGGGTACTAGGTCGCCTCGGGCTGAGGTGTTTCAATTCACGCACCCCGTGTGGGGTGCGACGACGTCTAGCCATCTCTGCGTCTATCCGCTTGGAGTTTCAATTCACGCACCCCGTGTGGGGTGCGACCACGAGGTGCAACAGGTCAGACTGGAGCTAAGGGCGTTTCAATTCACGCACCCCGTGTGGGGTGCGACTTCAATCAGTTCTACCAAGATGTCTCGGCCATACGGTTTCAATTCACGCACCCCGTGTGGGGTGCGACGTTGCTCGCCTCGTAGGGGGTGTACTCTATCTTGTTTCAATTCACGCACCCCGTGTGGGGTGCGACAGCATATCGCCCTCGCCAGTACTAAGCCAATGAGTTTCAATTCACGCACCCCGTGTGGGGTGCGACACGAGGTGCCACAGGTCAGACTGGAGCTAAGGGCGTTTCAATTCACGCACCCCGTGTGGGGTGCGACTGGTTATGCTTGGATTCCTAAGAGTGCTTTGACGGTTTCAATTCACGCACCCCGTGTGGGGTGCGACTGTCGCATCCTCATCTTCTGTCAACGCCACCTTACGTTTCAATTCACGCACCCCGTGTGGGGTGCGACGGGCGATGGGCTGGATGTGACGAACCACGAGTCAGTTTCAATTCACGCACCCCGTGTGGGGTGCGACACTACCGCGCTGACAAGGCTATACAGCAGATGCTGTTTCAATTCACGCACCCCGTGTGGGGTGCGACATCACCCAACTCACCGCCGAGCGTGACGAGCTACAGTTTCAATTCACGCACCCCGTGTGGGGTGCGACACTATACCTGAGACAAGCAAATTGGATATTCACTAGTTTCAATTCACGCACCCCGTGTGGGGTGCGACATCTCTAAGATCTGCAAGCAGGTCAAGGAGCTGCAGTTTCAATTCACGCACCCCGTGTGGGGTGCGACACCCCAGTCGTAGACGGTATTGTAGCTGGGGATGCGTTTCAATTCACGCACCCCGTGTGGGGTGCGACTTGGTTAGTACTTTGGATTGTTAATTCTAAGCGCGTTTCAATTCACGCACCCCGTGTGGGGTGCGACATCTATGGATAAGTATCTTCAGTTTAAGTCCAAGTTTCAATTCACGCACCCCGTGTGGGGTGCGACCAGTGCGTTGGGATATCAAGAGATTGAGGGTCGCGTTTCAATTCACGCACCCCGTGTGGGGTGCGACGCTTACACCGACCCCTCCTTCAAGGCGACCACGAAGTTTCAATTCACGCACCCCGTGTGGGGTGCGACCTCTAGCCACATATTTATAACTTCTCTTTTCCATGACGTTTCAATTCACGCACCCCGTGTGGGGTGCGACCCAGTGGCTAGCCATCTGTGCGGAGCTGACGGCGTTTCAATTCACGCACCCCGTGTGGGGTGCGACTTTGACGCAGACCCCGACAGTCAGGCTGTCAAGGAGTTTCAATTCACGCACCCCGTGTGGGGTGCGACAGGTATCGGCCAGCTACACCTCACACTGCCCAGCGTTTCAATTCACGCACCCCGTGTGGGGTGCGACTCTAACCTCTAATTTCTAATGCCATGACCATCAAACGTTTCAATTCACGCACCCCGTGTGGGGTGCGACCGCCCGATGGGCTCCACCCAGCGAAAACAACACCGTTTCAATTCACGCACCCCGTGTGGGGTGCGACGCTCAACAGCGGTCTAGACCACACGCGCTACGACAAGTTTCAATTCACGCACCCCGTGTGGGGTGCGACTGATCGATGTGATCGCTACGATCTCGTCTAACCTGTTTCAATTCACGCACCCCGTGTGGGGTGCGACGACGATAGCCTGCCACTCGCTCACTGTGAGCTCGCTGTTTCAATTCACGCACCCCGTGTGGGGTGCGACGGTATCGGCCAGCTACACCTCACACTGCCCAGCGTTTCAATTCACGCACCCCGTGTGGGGTGCGACACGGCGCCAGTGCTGCATATCGCGAGCGGTCTGCGTTTCAATTCACGCACCCCGTGTGGGGTGCGACCTTGCCTTATGATTGTAATGCAAGCTGATGCAAGGTTTCAATTCACGCACCCCGTGTGGGGTGCGACACATGTTGTACATCCCTAAGTAGCCCGCATTGTGTTTCAATTCACGCACCCCGTGTGGGGTGCGACCTTCGAACCTCCAAGAGATGCTTGGATATACTACAGTTTCAATTCACGCACCCCGTGTGGGGTGCGACAGTTTGATCTACATCAGATACATTAAGGACGTAAGTTTCAATTCACGCACCCCGTGTGGGGTGCGACGTGGTGTCACTTGGCGATTACATGTCAAGTAATAGGTTTCAATTCACGCACCCCGTGTGGGGTGCGACTCTTGATAACCAAGAGCCGAAAAGTGAGGATTAAAGGTTTCAATTCACGCACCCCGTGTGGGGTGCGACCTTGACATGTAATCGCCAAGTGACACCACGATACGTTTCAATTCACGCACCCCGTGTGGGGTGCGACCGCAAGATCATCGCCCGATGGGCTCCGCCCGAGGAGTTTCAATTCACGCACCCCGTGTGGGGTGCGACTGTGCCAGCTCCTGCGCCTCGAGGTAGTCCTTGGTTTCAATTCACGCACCCCGTGTGGGGTGCGACTGCCTCTCTGAAATAGGGTCTCTTGCTCATCGCTGTTTCAATTCACGCACCCCGTGTGGGGTGCGACTTGTGGATAAGCAAAGCGCAAGCCCTCGGGTATGTTTCAATTCACGCACCCCGTGTGGGGTGCGACTTAGATATATCGGGAGTATCCAAAGTATCCGAAGTTTCAATTCACGCACCCCGTGTGGGGTGCGACTACGCAAGTATATCGGTAATGTTATGCACGTCAATGTTTCAATTCACGCACCCCGTGTGGGGTGCGACTTAACATACTTACCACCAACACGCAGGAGACGCTCACGTTTCAATTCACGCACCCCGTGTGGGGTGCGACTGATAGGGATTCTAAACTTACGCAGTTTTGAGAAGTTTCAATTCACGCACCCCGTGTGGGGTGCGACATAGAGTCTCGCGAACTTGATGTTGCTAGATCAGTTTCAATTCACGCACCCCGTGTGGGGTGCGACTTCTATTTTACTGCCGAAAATTCTTCTTATAAGCTGTTTCAATTCACGCACCCCGTGTGGGGTGCGACTCTTACGCCTTCTGATGAGGTTCAGTCAATGTTAGTTTCAATTCACGCACCCCGTGTGGGGTGCGACCCTCCGATAGGACAAGTAGGGTATGATTCACCAGGTTTCAATTCACGCACCCCGTGTGGGGTGCGACTCCAAGCTCCTCGGGCATAAGGACATCAAGACGACTGTTTCAATTCACGCACCCCGTGTGGGGTGCGACGGCGCAATTTGGCGTATCGATCGCATCGGTGATGTTTCAATTCACGCACCCCGTGTGGGGTGCGACTGGACTTAAAAGATATGATCCTCCAAATCGGACAGTTTCAATTCACGCACCCCGTGTGGGGTGCGACCGCGATGCCCAAAGGTACGCATAAATAGAGGACTAGACGATGATGAACTGCGAATGGGAGACTACGAGTGGGTGTATTCGGTGCGTTGGCGGTGACTGCGAAACAGTATCTTCTTGGATCTCAACGTATGCGAATAGTCCGCCTTTTCACTGATCGCTTGGCATTCGCAGAGGAGTACAAGCAAGAGAAAACGAAGCTGAGTGCTATATGAGTAGCACGCCCTCGGGGTCTACGCCCTTTGTCTTGCCAATGGTGGTGATCTTAGACTGGTAGTTGGTGCCGAGGTGGTAGATGCGCAGGGAGTCGCTTGATAGGCTGATTGTATCCGTGAGCGCAGCCTCTAGTTCCACCCTTTGGGCAGGAGAGACGAGGCATTCGAAGACCGAGTTCTGGACACGCTGGCCGTAGTTTTGGCATATCTTCGCCACTTGGCGAAGGCGCCTAGCACCATCAGGCGAGGCGGTGTTTACGTCGTAGGTGACAAGTAGGTACATCAGCTTTGGATTAGGAAGACAGGGTAATCGTCGAGGTCTCCTCGGAGGCATCGGGCTAAGAGCAATGCCTGAGCATAGGGAAGCAGTCCTATCGGTATCCGCTCCTGAAGGAAAGGGTGCATAATCTCCTCTCGCTTGCGCTGCTGCCACGCGGCTAGGAGCTCTTTGCGGGGCTCGTCTCTGAGGATGTATCCGTTTTCGCCCTGGGTGATGAAGTCTGAGGGTGCGACCTGTCGCTTATTGATGACAGTCAGGACGAAGCGATCCACGAGGTAGGCGCGAAGCTCCTCCATAAGGTCTAGAGCTAGGCTTGCTCTGCCTGGTCTGTCCGTATGGAGGAAGCCCACGTATGGGTCCAGTCCAACGGTCTCCAGTGCTGCCGTGACCTCATGGGCGAGTAGGGTGTAGAAAAATGAGAGCAACGCATTGGTCTCATCGCGAGGCGGTCGTCGCGACCGTCCCTCGAAGATGAACTCCGGTCGCCTTATGAGGTGGTGAAAGAGGGCAAAGTATTGCTGCGCTGCTAAGCCCTCTACACCCATAACGGTCATACGGTCACGCTTGTAGGCTAAGCTCTTTTGCAAAGTCTTGAGTTGGCTGAGTGCCTCCTGAAAGGTTGTCTCCACGCTCTCTGTCGGGTGGTAGTCTCTCAAGTAGCGACCCAGCACTGATCGCTGGTTAGCTATCTTGGCCGAGATAAATAGAGCGGCGAAGTGCGCTGCAGCGGGTTCGTCGTCAGCGATGCGGTACTGCGTACGTCTCAGGAGGACATTGCCCCTCGTGGGTCCCTCTAGCGAACCTATATAGCGACCTGTGGGTGTGAGGAATGTGAGCTTGACACCCTCCTGCACGCAGAGCTGCATCAGCCCTGGCGAAGCACCCATATAGGAGAAGGTGATGATTCCCTCGAGGTTGTGTATCGGTATGCGAAAGGTCTCCTCGCCATCTACCCGCGCCACGACATTGGTGCCGTCCTTGAGCAAGTAGACATTGGGCGTAAGGATATAGAGGGTGTTGAGTAGCTTTCTCATGAGGTGAGTATGTCGTGATGCTTTAGGTAGCTCTTGGCCGAACGGTGTGATGCGATACGAGGCATGCACTCATCGAGGAGAGAGCAGGAGCGGCACTGACGGGTGTAGTGCGCTGGTATAGGCGTGCGCTGCGCAAAGGCCTCGTGCATCTTACGCGCCACCTCGTAGCACGTTGCCCGCAGAGTGTCGTCCATCTCGACCTGTAGGCGATGCCGTGTCTCTCCATAGTAAAGAGCTCCGTAGGGAATAGAGACTTGGTACATCTCCTCAAGAGCTATGACCTGAGCGCAGAGTTGCAACTTATCAGCGAGGTGAGTCTTAGGCTTGCCACGCTTATATTCGACAGGAGTCGCCTGCCATGACCCTGGGTACTTAGGGTGTCGGAAGGGGCTCAGGCATTGATTCCGAAGCGGGGTCAGCTCAACCGCATCGGACAGCCCGTATAGCCCCAAAGTGTAGGAGACGAGCGGCACCCGTCTCATCGTGATCGTGTCTCCCACGCGAGCACTCAGCTCAGGCTGGTCCACACGCTTGTGGAGGATCTGCCCTAGCGCTGTGAGGTGGTTGTCCTGCCATAGCTGCTCTAGGGTGATCAGTTGCCACTGACGTGGACAGAAGCAGTAGTGCTGTATCTCGGAGATTGTCAGAAGCTCCTCGTCGCTGTAGCGTCTCATGGGAAAGGTTGTTTTAGAGAAAAGCCCCTGCCGTAGTGGCGTGTGCTACGGAAGGGGCTTTCGTGTGAAAGGGGGCTAGACGAGCTCAATGACCTCGACACCCTGGAGTCCGTCGCGATCGATCTGGACGGTGTAGTCGGAGAAGTCGCGTGCGGGACCTGTGAGTCCCTCTCGCCGTGCTACGGTGACACGCTCGAAGAGCTTGTGCGCAGACGCATTGCCCAGAGGCGAGTCGTGCTTGAAGATGATCAACTTCTGCAGACTCATGAGTCCACGGGCTGCGGAGTGATCTAGGTCAAACATATTCTCGAGTGCCTTCCAGAAGAGCTGCAAGTCATCCTCCGTGAAGCCTGTGTCCTCGGCAAAGTGTGGCGTCACGAAGCCATACATCTTATAGAGTCCGTAGGGAACGGTGGCTTTGCGCCCCATGGTGCGGTTGCCTCCCTTGTCGTCAGCCTCTTCGTTGGCCTTCTGCTCGTTAGCGTCTGTAGCAGCCATCCGTGTGATGGTATGCTCGTGAGGAAAGATCGGATCAATGGAGCGCGCAAAGGTTAGCTGGATGGGACCACGCACCTGACCAGCGTTGTTGCCCGTGGAGAGGACAGCACCGAAAGCGCGTATGTCGTAGTACTTCTGGCACATGAGGGCACGAGCCTTGTCTCGGTCTGCAGCATTTTTCGTCTTAGCATCCTTGCCCGTAGCCTCTTCTACAGCCGCATTGATGGAGTCATTGAGGACGGAGTTCTCTCTGACGAAGACATCTTGGTCGGTCGCCATCTGTATGTAGTTGCGCACCTTGCGCTTGATGCATACATCGGTGACGAGTCCCTCGCCAGTCTCGGGGTCTACGCGGGGCAGGTTGCCACCATCAGGGTCGCCATTGGGGTTGCCATCCTTGACGTCAAAGAGCAGGATGAAGTCATATCTATTCTGTATCATAACTATATGGGTTATTGTTCTGTTTCTTCAGTTGGATTGTCTGTGTCCTCCTTCTTCTTATAGGAGTCAACTTTCTGATGATAGTAGCCTACAGCGAAGAGGCTCTGCTCATCTAGCGAGAAGGTCGCCGGGAATGTGGGGACCTCCGCAGGAATCAGTGAGAAGATCTCTCCGAGGAGCTTTTCGAATGTCACTGCTAGTCCAGGCTTCTCCTTACGTAGCTTGCTCAGGTGGTGGTTGGACAGTGCGATGAGTCGTCCCATCACCATGTTAGGGCGAGTGGAGGCGCTAGCGTAAAAGCGATCTCGGATGGTCGCATTGACGCCTTTGCCTAGTGAAGCCTGCTGGATCTGCTCGAGGACGGCAAAGAGGCGTCCGGCGAGGTAAGCGATGTTGTCGTTTTGCTTGTCTAAAGCCATATCTAGTGTGGTTATGTTATTGTATATTCTTGCTTTGCGATTGATGCATCCCTTGAGGATGGCTGCTCGTAGTTCGGTGACCGTGCGCTCCTGCGTGATACGGTTGATGCAAGCCTGCTGCAGAGTCATAGGGTAAAGTGTGCCATTGAGGATACTCTCGACGATGCTCTGCACAAGGTTCATGGCAAAGGTGCTAGACTTGGAGGGCGATGAGACACTCTTCACGATACCATAAAGAGAGCGTAAGGGCGGGTTCTCCTCGTCCACGTTGCCATCCCAGCGAATGATGTTCATATCAACGAGGTGCTGGTAGACTCTGTCGAAGATCTCCGACACCGTTCCCTGCTGCCAATACTTGACGGTGATGCGTCCGCCTGCTGTGAGTCCGAGTACGTAAAACTGTCGCTCATCCTCCCAATGCTGCCCTTGACCTCGATTGCCACGAATAGCTTTGAATTGCTCGAGTACTTTGTAGGTGCCCTGAGTGGGGTTCGAAGCTTTCTTTTTACTCTGGCCTTTTCGCTTAGGTTGCTCATCGTCTGTGTCGGACGGCTCCTGAGTATCGTCCTCCCTTACGCCTTCGAAGATTACGGTACGAAAGGTCTCGTTGATACTAGGATCGTCAAGATCCGAATTCCAAAAGACATAGCTGATGTCTCCGAGCGTATAGCGTGTCTGCTCATTGCGGAGCAAGTCGTTGAGAGCTGTGGTGTGGGCAAAGGAGGCGTACTTAGAGATCGGCGCATTCTCGCCCTGCTTCTTACCATAGGAAAGGTAGGCTGGGTCGTTGAAACTAGCTATCGTGGCTCCCGCCTGAGAGCCTGGAGCTACAATACGAGCGTGAAAGGCTGCTAGAGGCTTCTCCTCACCCGTTATGAGGCATCGCCCAAGGTTTTCCTCTGTATTGTAGGCTTGAGCAGCATAATCATGTGCATCCTCTTGTGTAGCTAAGAGCTCTGTATCACCTTGCAGCTGGAAGGTCATCCAGTCTGATGCTAAGATGCGCTCGGTATGAGCCTCCTCGGGTAGAGGCGTCTCGGCTCCGAGGTAATGGTCGTAGAAGAGACAGACCGCCTTAAAACTGGCGTTATCTGGGTACAGCTCTGCGATCTCAGCCATGACTCGCTTGAAGTCCGCTAGTCGATCCGTACAGGGTGACACCCCCTCGGCACTCTCTTCATACCCTAGGATGTACTTGCGATTGTCCCAAAAGGGTTGTGCGGGTGGACACTTACCGCTACGCTTTAGTCCAGCTGGCACTAGATAGTCCTGCCCCTTGCTCTTCTTGTCATTTGGATCTTTGAGGTCTTTTAGTCTGACGAAGGAGCCATCTTCGCGAATGACGATGACCCAGCGAATGGGTTTGACCTCTAGTCCAGGGGTCGCTATGCGATGTGCCTTACGCATCGCCTCGTAGTAGTTGTATAGTGCTTGTAGGATCATCTCAGTATCTCATTACTATCCATCGGGGGGACGAGGATGACGCCATCGGTCATCTGCGCATGATAAAACATGGCTGGGGGATTCTTCCTATCCCGATCGAAGTCCATATCGTAGAGCATGATGCTCAGGTCGCGACTCTCAGGAATAGGCTTGGGCTCTAGTGCTGTCTCCCCATGCTCTAGGTCCACATACTCAAAGGAGCAGGTGAACTCACGGCACCCTAGGTAAGGCATCATGAAGCACTGCCCAGCTTTGGCTCTGCGCTCGAATATCTCTTGGTACTTCCTTGGGTTCTCCGCTTTGCGCTCGGCTTCGCTGTACTCCTCGTTGTAGTGCTTCTGACAGCTAGCTGAGCGATCTCTAACAGGTATGTAGACCATCTTAGCATAGATCCGATAGTCTACATCACGTAAGAGGTAGGAGGCACGCTGTCTACGATCCTCTGAGATGTTTATGCCTGTGCTCCCTTTGCTCATAATAGAGGCCACCTCGTTTCGCTTGATGGTAAACCGCTTGATTGGGGCTAGTACCTCTATCTTCGTGATTTCCCAGCGTATGGCGGGCTTCCAGTAGATCGCCTGAAAGATGGCTCGCGCGGCACTAGGCGTGATCACGTCATAGCTAACACGCTCCACCTTCATCTCGGGGCGTGTGAAGCAGGCGAAGGGACCGCGCACACGCAGGCAGTACTCCTTGTCTATATACTCTTCCATATATCTATACTCCTATGAATATTAATGTCTGATCGATTATCTGTATCCCAGTCTCCGCACTGTAGAGCTTATCATCGGCTAGATAAGCGATGCCACACTCGCTAACTGAGATACTACTCCCCAAAGTTAAACAATCTTTTTGTTTTAGACCAACGGTAAGACGATTCATTTGTCGGTACTCCTGTCGTGTCAGCGGAAGGTTGCTTTGGAGCTTCTTGATGATCGCTTTCCCCGCTTTGTCGTAGGGGACAACGATAGAGGTGCTCTGATCCTCTATATACTTAAAGTTCTCACTCGCTGTCTCATAGTCGAAGCGTAGTTCCTCACATCGCTCGTCATCTACATCCCAAAGCAGAGGGGAGACCCTCTTATCTTTCTCCCGGGTCTTCTTGTTGTCGAAGCAGTCGACGTCATTATAGAATGCCTTGTAGTAACGCTCGATCTCCTCTCTCTGCGGAGCTCCCTGCTCAGCCAGCCGATCAAGGAGATCCTCCAGAGCACCTTGCGCCCAGCTCATTTCACCCAGGCTGACTGTTTCATCAAGGCGAAAGATGTAGACCTCGCCAGGCTCTGCCATACGCCCCTCACGGTTGCACCGCCCAGCGGCCTGCATGACCGAGTCTAGACCCGCCATCGCTCGGTAGACCACGGGGAAGTCTAGATCTACACCAGCCTCGACCAGCTGCGTGCTGACGACACGTACCGGCTCGCCAGCCTTCAGGCGACGGCGTATCTCCTCTATGCGCTCCTGAATGTGTGCCGAGCACATCCTGCGTGAGAGATGTATCAGCCCCTCACCCGACTTGTCTTGAGCTTTCAGAGCCGCATAGAGACGAGCCGCATCGTTGCGACTATTCACGATACAGAGGAAGTTCTCGTGCTGTGCCAATCGCCCGGCCAGCTCCTCCGTAGAGAGCTTGAGTAGGTCCCAATGGTAGCGAACCTTGTCAAAGGGCGCGAAAAGCTTGGCATCATAAGGTACAACCTCCTGAATGCGCTCCTCGAGGAAGAAGAACTCATGACCGAACCGCTTGCTGTCTGACAGGATGTCTTTGTCAAAGACTGGTAGCGTGGCAGTGCAGAAGAGAGGCTCCACACGAAAGGCGTAGTGCAGGCTCTCCACTACACGCAGGATCGGGTTGAGCAGCCGAGGGGGAAACATCTGTACCTCGTCAAAGACAACGACCGAGTTGCAAATGTTGTGTAGCTTGCGACAGCGACTCACACGGTGAGCATAGAGCGACTCGAAGAACTGTACGTTGGTCGTTACGATGAGTGGCACGTCCCAGTTTTCCGTCATGAGCTTGGTGTACTCCAGAGCTTCGTCAAGTCGCTCCTTGGCATCTACATCTGAGTGATGCTCCAGCACCTGGTCCGCCCCAAAGATGTCCCTAAAGGTTTGCGCTGTCTGGGTGATGATCGAGGTGTAGGGGATGACGTAGATGATGCGCTCACACCCCTGCGCTATGGCGTGCTCTAGAGCCCACATCATCGAGGAGACCGTCTTGCCAGCACCTGTGGGGAGCGAGAGCGAGTAAATCTTGCGCTTAGCCGTGCGCCCATGCTTGCGACATTGGTCGAGGAAGGTAGCTCGCGCCTCATTGATCCGTCCCTCACGGTTGAAGTGTGACACATACTCCTCTAGCTGAGTGCGCATCTGCTTTAGCGAAGCTTTGGCATTCTGGCGAACAAGGCTCTTGTCGGGAGACATAAACCGCTCCGTGTCGAGGAAGTCGGCGTCTACCAAACAGGAGAAAAGCATTCGAACCAGTAGCTGGTAGTCTTCCTCATCAATCTTGTTCCATGCCTTAGCGACCTTGTCTAGAGAGACTTTGAGAAGAAGCTCTTCAATTTGGCTCGCCTCAGGTTGGAGTCCCTTGACTAGGTCTGCCACGGCTCGCTCGGTGTCACTAGAACGAACAACTTGTCCTCGCCACTCGGAGTCATCGTAGAGCCCTCGGTGGTGCGCCCCGATGCAGAGCGAGAGGATCTTTAGAAGCTGCTGATTACCGCCCACCTGCTTTAAGTCGTAGGCGTAGCGTGCTCCTGCGGGACTGTGCGGGGTGCGCCACCCGCTGAGCGTAGGATCTAAACCTGACTGCTGACGTATGTAGCGCTGGAAGCCCTCCTGGTACTTGCCCAAGTCGTGCAGGAGTCCCAGCAGGTAACCGATCTCGCCAAGCTCTGGATAATCGGTGATGCGCTCAGCGTAGCTCTGCGCTAGCTCCGCCACGCCGTGTAGATGATCTAGTAGAGGCTGCGTCTCGTAGGAGCCATCCTCTAGAACCCTTACGTGGGCTATCTGCTCTCTGTCGTTCATAGGGTTGGTTGTTCTTTACTTGTATTGCCTTGATACAACGGACGCACAGACCGTAGCCCTACTACGAGGCGATACGTCTGTGCGTCCGTTCCTGCTGCAACACTTAATAGTCGTCAATCTTTATCTTTTGAGGCTCAGTCTTCTTGCTCGTAATAATACGAGTAGTCGATCCCCTTCATAAAAGTTTCTCTATCGTTTACCTTATCCGTAAGTGCAGCGTGTAGTAGACGTTTCAAGCTTGTGGCATCTGACCATCGGGAGTGAAGAGTTTCAACTGGTTAGTGGCACTAACCACTTCACTTTCCTCTCTCTTGAGTTTAGTCGTTAGATAAGTCGTATCGAGATCTTGCTCATACGCTTCGTGTGAGTTTGCTAGGCCTCTATGGCATACTGTACTGCGCCAAGGAGGAATTAGTGCTTGCCGACCTTGGTGAGGAGGTTGCCCACCTCGCTGGCAGAGACCTCCTTGATGCCACCGAGGGCGGAGAGGATGCCCGTTGCCTCATAGGGGAGGAAGAGCGTCTTATCGGAGCTGTTGCGACCAATCTTCTCGAGCGTGTCCAGATAGCGCATCGCTATGAGGTACTGCGTAGGATTGCTGCCCGTGCTGGCGACTGCGGAGGTGATGCGCTCGATGGCCTCTGCCTCAGCCTCTGCACGAAGGATGGTAGCGCGAGCGTCAGCCTCGGCAGCGAGGATCTGCGCTTTCTTCTCACCCTCGGCATGGTTGACTGACTCAGTCATACGACCCTCAGACTCACGGATCATAGCTTCCTTCTGGCCCTCAGCGGTGAGTACTTGCGCACGCTTATCACGCTCGGCACGCATCTGCTTTTCCATCGCATCGCGTATGTCTCGAGGCGGGTTGATGTCTTGTAGCTCCACGCGGTTTACCTTGACACCCCACTTATTGGTCGCTTCGTCTAGGATATCGCGCAGCTTGCTATTGATCGTGTCACGGCTGGTGAGCGTCTCGTCGAGATCCATCTCACCAATCACGTTACGTAGCGAGGTCTGCGTGAGCATCTCGATAGCTACGGGGAGATTGGAGATCTCGTAGACCGCTTTGAGTGGCTCGACGATTTGGAAGTAAAGAACTGCGTTAATCTCAGTAACGACATTGTCACGGGTGATAACGCTCTGACGGGCAAAGTCGTAGACATTCTCTCGTAGGTCTATGCGGTCGGTATTGATAAAGCGCACGAGCGTGCCACCCTTGCTGGATGAAGCTGTGATACGCCAAACCATAGGGCGTGGCTTATCGATGAAGGGAATGATCAGGTTGATACCCGAGGGGAGGGTCTTGAGATAGCGTCCGAGACGCTCCACGATCATCGTCTCAGACTGCTGGACGATGACTAGCCCCTTGGCGATGATGTAGATGACGAGCAGGACGAGTACGCCCAGTACGATGAGGGATGCTTCCATATATGTGTAGTGTTTTAGTTGTTATTCAGTTGTTTGTGTGATAGGCTCGACGATCATGACGATGCTGTCGTTGCTGACGATGCGCACCATCTCGCCACGGGGAATGACCATGTCGGGTGCTACCGTGCGGGCGCGCCAGTTATCTCCATCCACAGCGATGCGACCCGTTTCCCGACTAGCATCGATGCACTCGGTGACCCGAGCCGTGCGCCCGTAGAGCGCCTCGATGCCCGTGCGGGCGGTCTCCTTGTTGCGATTGAGGCGACGAACCATAGGGCGCAGGAGCAAAAGGGCGAGGATCGACCCGATACAAAAGGTAATCACCTGCCAAGTAATAGAGGCTCCAAGAGCTGCCGGCAGGATCGCCAGCAAAGCTCCTATGCCAAAGCAGGCGACGACGAAGCCGGGCGTGAGTAGTTCAACGAGTAGGAACAGTAGCCCAGCGATGAGCCAGAAGTAGATGGGAGAGTTAAACATAGCTGTAGCGGGAATTAAAGGAGAGCTTCAATATCCTTGGCTAAGTTCTTCGGGAGCTTAGCCGATCCGTAGCGGGTTATGTCTGTGCCGTCACGAGAGATGAGGAACTTGTTGAAGTTCCACTGTATCGGCTTGACCGGCAGGTCTGAGTCTTGGCTCGTCTCCTCCTTGAGGAACTTAAAGAGTGGGTGGGCGTGGGGTCCGTTGACCTCTACCTTCTGCATGATTTGGAAGGTGACGCCGTAGTTGACCTGACAGAAGTTGCGTATCTCCTCATCGGTGCCGGGGTCTTGTCCGCCAAACTGATTGCAGGGGAAGCCGAGCAGGACGAGTCCCTGGTCGTGGTACTGCTTGTGTAGCTCCTCGAGCCCAGCCAGCTGAGGTGTGTAGCCACACTTGCTAGCGGTATTGACGATGAGGATCACTTTGCCACGCAGGTCGGCTAAGTTTAGCTCCTTGCCCTGAGAGGTCAGGGCGGTGAAGTCGTATATCGTTGCCATAGTATTTAGAGTTCTGTTTACACTATGACAAAGATACACTTTAGCCGAGAGAATTGCAACAGTTTGCGCACATTCCAGTTTGTTCCTACGTTGGAACCGAAAAGTTCCTCCCTTGGAACTAAAAAGTTCCAAAAGGGGAACTATTTTTGGAACTCGTATGTGCTACGAATACAGCGCAATACGTCGGACGAGGATGGTGGGTTTTGCACCACGGACTCGGTAGCACTCGTCACTCGACCAGACGCAGAGTGCGGTAAGGTTGCTAACTTTGCACTCCGTAATGTCTTATCTACAGATCTATTCTATGAATCCTTGGTTAACGGTCGCTCTGCTGGTGGTCTCTAACGTCTTTATGACCTTCGCATGGTATGGGCACATCAAGCTGGAGCAGATGCGGGTCATCACCGACCACACACCACTCTATCTAGTTATCTTGCTGAGCTGGTGCTTGGCACTTTTTGAGTACTCCTTTCAGATCCCGGCCAATCGCTACGGCTACGTCGGCAACGGCGGAGCCTTCAGCTTGATGCAGCTCAAGGTGATCCAGGAGGTGGTGTCGATTACGGTCTTTACGCTCTTCTCGGTGATCTTTTTCCGTGGAGAGCCATTGCAGTGGAACCACTTAGCCGCTTTCGCCTGCCTTGTTCTAGCGGTTTACTTTGTCTTCCTAAAGTAAGCGAAGGCTCACGAGGGGAGCTGGTCGTAGGTGCGCCGACGACGGAGGTGGTACTGCCAGAGGAGCGAGTAGCGCGCTATGGGCGGGGTCGCTGTGGGCTGGTACCAGGGCTGATCGGCGGAGCGGGCTAGGTGGCGACGGGTGCGGTAGAAGTCGCGCACGGCTCGTAGCACGGCTGTGGCGTGTCGGGGTTGCCCCTTGACGAGGAAGGTGAGGGCGGCGAGCAGGTCTAGCGGGAGGCGACAGAGGAGGATGCGCCTGCGGGCATGCCGTGTGGGGAGGTTCTTGTAGAGCATGCGGAGGTTGTTGCGAAAGTTGAGGTAGCTCTTCCTCGGGCTCCCCATCTCGAGCGTAGCTCCTCCGAGATGGTAGACGATGCTGTCGGGGGTGTAAAGGATACGACCGCCCGCAAGCCAAAGGCGCCACGATAGGTCGATCTCCTCCATGTGAGCGAAGAAGCTCTCGTCAAAGCCCCCTACCCTCCAGAACGCCTCGCTACTGACGAAGTAGCAGGCGCCTGTCGCCCAGAGTATCTCGCACTCATCGTCATACTGCCCATGATCTAGCTCGACGGTGTCGAAGAGACGTCCCCGACAGAAGGGATAGCCCCAGCGATCTAGCTCACCACCAGCAGCACCAGCGTACTCAAACGCTTCGGGCTGGCGGTCGCTGCGTAGCTTGGGTTGTACGGCAGCGAGACCTTCCCTCAGCAAAGCTAGCGGACGGTCGCACCAGTGGGGCGAGACACGTACGTCGCTATTGAGGAGACAATAATAAGGGTAGTCGAGCTGGCGCAGCCCTCGGTTGTAGCCTCCTGCGAAGCCGTAGTTTTCGGATAGACGAACAAGCTTGACTTGCGGGAAAGCCTCCTGCAGGTAAGCGAGCGAGTCGTCTGTCGAGCCGTTGTCTATGACCACGAGGTCGGCCACCTCAGGCGGTGTGTGCGCCACGAGGGGCGGGATGTACTCCTCGAGGAGCTTGCGCCCGTTCCAGTTGAGGACGACGATGGCTAGGTCGGGACGATTCATAGGTCGGCTTATGGCTTGGTGCTGAAGGTTTGTCGCCGCACGCTCCAGTGCGCTAGCCGTGCGGGGGTGATGGCTCCAACTAGCTCAGGGTTGTACGGCTGGGAGACGCGTATATAGTTGTCGGTGAAGCCCTCCATCATCTCGCCATGGCGTGTCTCCTCCCAGAGAACGGGGCGGACGGAGCCAGCGAAGGGGGCGCAGAAAGCGTTGTGCCGTTCGCTGGAGAGAGCGAGGAGCTCTTTCGTGCGGAGCTTCTTTTCGGTTGCGGGTACAGCGGGCTTGATCTCTAGAGCTTTGGTGCCTTTGCGCTCGCTATAAGGGAAGACGTGTAGCTGGCTCCACGGTTGCGTTTTGAGGAAAGCCAAGGTCTCGGCATGATGCTCAGGCAGTTCGCCCCGCATGCCTGCAATGACATCAATACCGACGAAAGCATCGGGAATCAGCTCGTAGATTAGCTTGAGTCGCTCGGCAAAGAGTGTCGTGTCGTAGTGCCGCCGCATCAGGCGCAGCACGTGGTCGGATCCTGACTGGAGGGGAATATGGAAGTGTGGCATGAACTGCGCTGTCTCAGCGACGAACTGGATGATCTCTGGGGTCAGTAGCTCTGGCTCAATGGAGCCGATGCGATAGCGGGCGATGCCTGCGACTTGCGTCAGTCGGTGGAGAAGCTCTAGGAGCGTTTCGCCAGTGGTTCGTCCGAAGTCTCCGATATTGACACCGGTCAAGATGATTTCCCTGCCACCCAGCTCAGCGACACGCTCCGCCTGCGCCACCAGTGAGGCAATGGATCCGTTGCGACTGACGCCTCGTGCAGCGGGTATGGTGCAGTAGGTGCAGTAGTAGTTGCAGCCGTCCTGGACCTTGAGGAAGTGGCGCGTGCGGTCGTCCGAAGAGACGCTCGACTCGAAGTGTTGGAGCTCTCGGCGGGCGGTGACGTGGGGCGTAGCTGCTTGGGGCTGGTTGCGTTTTTGGTAAAGCTCGGTGAGGAGCGAGACGATCTCGCTTTTGCGCCCTGACCCAACGACGAGGTCTACGCCAGGCATCTGAGCAATCTGGTCGCCTTGTAGCTGGGCATAGCAACCGGTCACGACGATAAGTGCCTCTGGGTACTCACGGTGCAGACGGTTGATGAGACTGCGGCACTTCTTGTCCGCCGTGTCGGTCACCGAGCAACTGTTGACGATACAGATGTCAGGTACCACCTCCATCGTGTGGTGATGCTCGTCAGAGATGCGCTCCACGCCCACGGTAGCTAGCTGCCGTGCGATAGTCGAGGTCTCGGCATAGTTGAGTCGACAGCCTAAAGTGTAGAAAGCAGCTCGCTTGCCAACGAGAGGATGTAGTCGAGGGGTGATCATCATAGAGAGTAGAGCAAAACGCCTGCAATGCCCGCCAGGACAATGAGCAGGATGGGATGAACCCACTTCTTGTATAGGAGGAGTCCCGTCACGGCAAAGATGATGAAGCTACGGTAGTCGATGAAGTTCTCCGTGACGATGATATTATCCACCGTGATCGGCGTGCCAGCGGGGAGCGTGAGGAGCGTCCATAGCCCCGGCTGTATCATCAGCATCAGCGCAGCGGCCGCTATGAGGCCAACACTGGCGGGACGTATGCCGAGGAAGGCTGCATCGACATAGCGGTTATTCCTAAAAGCTTGGAAGCTACGAGAGATGATGAGGCAGAGCACGAAGGAGGGGAGCATCACGGCGGTCGTCGCTAGTAGCGAACCGAGGATATTACCGCCCGTGACGGTGTAACCGATGTAGGTAGCGCTGTTGATCCCAATGGGTCCTGGGGTTACTTGGCTGACAGCTACGATGTCGGTGAATTGCTGGTTGGTCAGCCAGCCATACTTGTAGACCACTTCGTTTTGGATGAGCGAAAGCATCGCATAGCCTCCACCGAAGCCGAAGAGACCAATCTGGATATAGACCCAAAAGAGCTGTAAGTAGATCATTGCCTTTTTCCTCTTAATCCCTTCTCATGACACTATAGATGATTCCTCCGAGGGCAGAGCCGAGGATAATCCAGACGGGAGAGACGCCCATAAGCCAGACCAGCAGAGCCGATAGGATCGGTATCCAGACCATCCGCCAGGTGCCTTTCATCGCACGCCACGTGGTGATGACGGGGATCGCAATCATCGCTACGACCGCAGGGCGTATGCCGTACATGACCCGCTGTACCCAGACGTTGTCATTGACCTCTTGGTAAAACATCGCCAAGAGTAGGATGATGATAAAGGAGGGCAAGGTCGCACCAATAGCACAAGTCACCGCTCCGAGATAGCCTTTCAGCCGATAACCGATGAAGATAGACATATTGACCGCAAAGACCCCCGGCAGCGACTGCGACACGGCAAAGAGGTCGATGAACTCCTCGTTGGTCATCCAGTGGTTCTTCTCCACGACGTCATGCTGTATGAGCGAAAGCATAGCGTACCCCCCACCGAAGGTAAAGCCACCGATGCGAACGAATGTGATGAAGAGTCTCCAGAGCATCTTAATGGTCCCAGCTCGCTTATAGTCTGTTACGTCGTGCGAAGTAGAGGACGAAGAGCAGGTTGAGCACGAGCAAGCCACCGCCTCCGAGGAGGACGTAAAGCTTAGCCCCCTCTGCGACAGATAGTGCTACGATCATCCCAACGATGACGAGGAGCATCAGGACGAAGAGTGTCTTATCGAGCCAGTTGAGCGGCTTCTTTTTATTGCGTGTCATAGAGATTAGCGATTAGAAGAGCGAGAGTTTGACATACTTCTTGGGGTTTGCCTTGATGTCTCGGATTAGCGCATCAAGGCTAGTCGTGACGCTGTCGATGCGATTGTAGAGTCCATCCTCGTTGAGGAGCCTGCCCACGGTACCGTTGGACTGGTTGAGTCGCTGAGTGAAGCTCTTGAGTTCACGAGAGGTACTCTCTAGATTGGCTATCGTCTCTTGTAACTGCAGCGAATCAAGCCTAGAGGCAAAGCTCTCCACATTTGCCGAGGTGTGATCGATGCGCCCCATAATGGTGGGGAGCGAGCTCAGCGACCGTTGTAGCTGCGCTGACGAAGCGTTGATATGCTGTGCCGACTGGCGCACATCGGCGAGCGTCGGCTCTATATTGGGGTTCGAGAGGATCGCATTAGCTTGTAGTAAGACGCTATCCATACGGCTGAGCGTGGTGGAGATACGCGGTACGAACTCATCTTGTAGTTGCTCCAAGCTCTTAGCAGATTGACGCGTGGACATAGGTATGGTGTCCTTGGCATTAAGATAGGCCCCCGTCTCGACCTCTGGGAGGATTAGATTGACTAGAGCACCACTAAAGAGCGTTTGGGCGACCTGCACCTGCGTACCTTGAGGCAGCTTGATGTCAGGGTCTAGCGTGAGCGTGAGGATCGTCTCGCCATTGCTGTGGTAGTCATACTTCATACCCCGCACAGAGCCCACCTTGTAGCCATTGACGAAGACGCGTGTAGCCACATTGATCCCCGTCACATCATTCATAGCGACATAGTAGGTCTTGGAGCGAGCGGATATAGAGAGACCCTTGAGGTAAGTGATCCCTAAGTATAGGATACCGATCGCTAAGAGGGTGAAGAACCCTATCTTGACAGTCTGTCGTGTGAGTCTTTTCTGTGGCATGGTGCAGCTGTGTCTCTTAGTATATTTCTTTGTCTCTTACGCCCTTGCGGTAGCGCACGATGTAGCAGTCTGGGTAGCTCTTAGCAAGTCTCTGCTGCGCCTGGCGTGCCTCACTGAGCGTGCTACACTGCTCGGCCGTGTAGAGGTAGAGCTTGCCACGCTGCTCGCGCTGCACATCCTTTGCGTTGCGAAAGTAAGGGTCACTCGTCTCTAGCGGTTGGCGTGAAGAGGCGATCTGTATACGGTAATACTCCTCACTCTCCGAGGAGGTCGTAGCACTACTTTGCTGCGATGTAGACTCTTCGTCAGATGTGGTCTCCTTTTGCCTCTTTTGCTGCTTGGAGCTAGTCGCACGTACATACTTCTTATAGTATCTAGAGAAGCCATCGGCGATACCTTGCGCCAGCTCCTTGCGACCACTCTCACTAGCGAGGTAGTCCGACTCCGCCTTGTTTGTGATGAAGCCTAGCTCTATGAGGATGCTCGGCATAGCCGTCTCTCGTATCACGAGGAAGGGCCCCTGGCGCACACTGCGATTGCCTCGTCCCAGCTTGACAAAGGACTTCTGCACCTCGCTCGCCACATTGATGCTGGCCGCCAGGTGGACGTTTTGCATAAACTCAAAGATGATGTAGCTCTCCGTGCTGTTTGGATCAAAGCCCTCGTAAGTCTCCTTGTAGTCCTTCTCGAGGAGGATTACCTGGTTCTCACGTTTCGACACCTCTAGATTGTCGTTGGCACGGCGCAAACCGAGTACATAGGTCTCCGTGCCAGAGGCTTTAGCGCTCGAGGCCGAGTTGGTATGGATGCTGATGAAGAGGTCGGCCTTCTTCTTATTGGCAAAGTTAGCTCGTTGCTGTAGCCCTACGAAGACATCAGTAGATCGGGTCATATAGACCTTGATCTCGGGGTGCGCCTGCTCAATGTACTTGCGCGTCAAGAGTGCTACCGCCAGATTGATATCCTTCTCCTTACGGCCGAAAGCACAGGCGCCAGCATCATGGCCGCCGTGACCAGCATCGATCACGACTGTATACGTTTTTTGCTGCGCTAGCATGTCCAGCGGACAGGCTATCGTAGCTAGAAGTATAGTGAGGAAGACTTTGACTAGAGACTTCATAGGGTAGCTAATAGTACTGAGAGCAAAGGTAAGAAATATAGCGCAAAGCAGCAGAACAATCTCGCCCACTAGCCCTAAAAACAAAAGAAGCCTCCCAGTAAGAGTTACCGAGAGACCAACTGAAGTGTTGTATCACTATAAAGCACTTGATAAAGTACTATAAAGTTCTTGGGGGGCATCCGTGAGCCGCATGGGGCTCGAACCCATGACCCCAACATTAAAAGTGTTGTGCTCTACCAGCTGAGCTAGCGGCTCGCCCTCATTTTAAGATCGTAGCGTATACGCTCGATCCCCCTTTGGGCTAGAAACGTGGTGCAAAGATACGAAAAATATAGATACTACAAATAATCCGCCTAAGCCCACCACGCCATAAAACAATCAGGTGATGACGAGTAGATCAGACTACTACGCCATCACCCAACGGTCTAACTATGTGACGCCGACTCGTGTTAATTAACTGGCGGCAACCTGTCTAGCACTCTGCTTGCGTCGCTGATAGCGCTCGCACTGCTGACAAGTGTCGTAGCCGAGCAGGGTGCCAAGGATAAAGTCTTCCTCAGGCGAGAGCATCGTCAAGGACCGCCCTCTCACCATCTCAGAGATAATGGCGATACATAGCTCCTTGCCAAAGAAGAGATTGACACGCGGTGACACACTAGAGATCTCCTCTAGATGGTAAGCTATGCCAGCACGCTCCAAGCGTCTCATCAGGAGAGGTGCTACCTCTCTGCTTACGGTACAGAGAAATAGAGGACGTATCCCTTTCTGAAACTCGTAAACCTTATCACTCAGCATCACCCACTCGGTCGACATACACACTTAACTAACAGAAAAAAAGAATTATGAAGGGGTTTCGCAGATATGCGTTATGCCTTTTTGATAGCTTGTACCCAAGTATCGAGACGATCATCCGTCTCGTCACTCTCGTTGTCTTCGTCTAGACAGCAGCCGACGAGCTGACCGTCCACCTCACAGCGTGTAGCATCGTAGCTATAGCCCTCTGCAGGGATCTGCCCGATGAGCGTAGCTCCAGCAGCAGTGACTTGCTCAGCAATCTCTGCCATAGCATCACAGAAAGTGTCTGAATAGCTGCTTGAGTCGCCACAGCCGAAGACGGCAAACTGCTTGCCCGAGAGATCCTGCTTAGCAAGCTTGGGGAGGAAGCCCTCCCAGTCGTCCTGCAGGTCACCATAGCCCCAAGTAGAGGAGCCGAGGATGAGGAGGTCGTACTCCATAGCAGACTCTGGCGTAGCATTAGCTACGTTGTGCACGTCAGCTGCATCAATTCCTAGTAGCTGGGCAACCTTATCTGCGATGCCCTCGACATGGCCCGTAGAGGAGCCGAAATATAGTCCGGTTTTCTTCATTGCTTTGAAACATTATGTTGGTATTTCTATCTGCAAAGGTAGACGCTATCTCTGCGCCCGTCAATACCTTAACCTAGGTAAAATGAACCTCTCACACGGCTCCCCTACTCCCCCACTCTAGCCACACGACACACCTATGAGCGAGCCATAGCGTGCTAGCAGAGTGCCGCACAGATGCGGTCACACCAAACCAAGCCTTCGTGGGTAAGACGCAAGTGATCATCGGCGGTGTGGGTGAGTAGGCCCTGCTTGATCCACGGGGTGGCAAGCTCCATAAGCGGGGCTCCTTGCAACATGGGTCGACGGAGGTCTATACCACAACTAGTGCGCAGCCCCAGCATGATGCACTCCTCGTATAGCTCAGTCTGTGTTAGCCACTCCTCATCAGCTATGGGGAGTGTGTCCTGCTGCAGTCGCTCTATATATAGGTGTATGTCGGAGAGATTCCACCAGCGATGCCCCGCCATGTAGCTATGTGCGCTAGGACCTAGCCCCAGATAGGGCGTACCGTCCCAATAAGCACTGTTGTGCTGAGAGGCAAAGCCTGGGAGGGCCCAGTTGGACAATTCGTAATGCGTAAAGCCTGCCTCCTGACAAGTTGCTACCAGTGTATAGTACTGCGTCACGTAGGTCTCCTCGCTCGATGGGATCACCGCTCCGCGCTCCCGCATACGATCCAGCCGTGTGCCACGCTCGTAGGTTAGGCCATAGGCCGAGAGGTGCGTCACGGGCAGTGTCAACGCATGCGCCAAGCTCTCGGACCAGTGCTGCTCATAACCCTTAGGTAGTGCGAAGATCAGATCGATGCTCACATTGCTAATGCCCGCCTGTCGTATATAGCTGATCGCCAGCTCGGCTTGTGTAGCTGAGTGTCGGCGATGTAAGAAGCGTAGCGTCTCATCGCTCCAGCTCTGCACACCTAGGCTGATGCGGTTGAAGCCCAGCTGCGCTACGCCCCTAGCCCACTCAGGCGACACATCTTCGGGGTTTGCCTCGATGGTGATCTCGATCGTTCCATCTAGCGACCACAGCGAGCGGATATGCAGCATCAGTCGCTCTAAGAGCGGGAGCGGGAGGCTACTAGGCGTCCCTCCGCCCAGGTAGATGGTACGAGGAGCTGTAGCCCACTGCTCACGGTCGTGGTAGATCGTCAGTTCACGGCAGAGCGCCTCCACGAAGGCACTCTGTAGCGACAAGTCGCTCTGCGAGTAAAAGTCGCAGTAGATGCACCGTGTGGGGCAAAACGGGATGTGCAGGTAGAGCCCCCACATACTACTTCTTTAGCTCATCGGAGTTGTAGTAGAGTGCGCCAGCAGAGAGCTGGCCAGTATGTCCGCTGAAGACAGTCGGCTCTATAAAGAACTCGATCAAGACATCCTCCGGCAGGAAGTCTCGCGATATGGTTGCCGAGCGACCTGAGAGGTTTTGCCCTAGTAGCACCAGTGGGCAGTCGAGATGCGACCCGTAGAGGCGATAGTAGAGATTGAAGGTGTGCCCCGTCGGCTCCTGAAGGTCATAGCCCCACGAGATAGTCAGCAGATCATCTTGATCTACGATCTCCTCGACCTGTGCCATACCAAAGGGGATGCGAGGCTCTGCTCCGAAGGCGGGACGACGTGTCGGCAAGAGGAGCTGATCCTGACGCTCTGCGGGTAGCTGATCGTACATCTGCAAGAACTGCTCAGCGCGGTAGTAGCTCACCCCTGAGAGACCATAATGAGCCACCGTGTCGAGCTGATTGTAGATGTCTTGTAGCTGCCAGCGCGAGTTGTCATAAAGCCGATAGACGCCTAGTCCAGCTACGACTGGTCCGTGAGGAGCGATGCGCTTAGCCCAGTCTGCTATGTAGTAGTTGAAGTGCCCATCCTTGTAATAAATCATTGGCACGATAAAGTCCACGATGCCTCGCTGAAACCATACGAGCGGATCTTGCGACACATCATTCTTGCAGAAGTAGCCCCCAGGAGCTGGCTTGGGTAGCTGCTCATACTTGCCGATGCAAGCTGTAGAGAGTGCCACCTCAGGAGCCACCTCTTGCAGCGTGCGGTGCAGCGTGTCTATCATGGCTGTCACATTCGCCTCGCGCCACTCCATACGGGGGAGTCGATTAGGGTTCATGCGCTGATAGCTCTTGAGGTCGTCAAACTTCTTGGGCCCATCAGGATATCGGATATAGTCTAGGTGTACGCCATCTACATCATAGCGCGTGACTAAATCGCGTACCAGCTGCGCCATGTGGGTACGTACGGCAGGCTGCGCGGGGTCCATAAACCAAGCGTTGCCCTGTCGGAGACACATCTCTGGATGCGCGGCGTAGAAGCCTTTACCCTGCTTAGCCAGCGAGCGCACATGATCATTCGTACCTAGCGGATAGACTACCATCCAGGCATGTACACTCATACCGCGATGATGACACGCATCGATAGCGTACCGAAGGGGATCGTAGCCACTGGGTAGCGCACCCGTCTTGCTGACCGTAGGCGAGAGTGGCTCGAGACTGCTCGGATAGAGCAGATCACCACGCAGACGCACCTGTAGGAAGACCGTATTGATCCCCGCCTGCACAAAAGCATCTAGCATCTTGTCGAGCGACTCCTGCTGCCGTACCATACCAGGGTAAGTATCGGCTGAGACCTTCGGCCAGTCTAGTCCAAAGATCGAGGTAAGCCACACAGCACGCATCTCAGCTCCAGGCAGCTGGGGCACCGAGTAAGCGTCATCACTGATACTGCACTCGGGTAGCTCGACATGCGGCCGCCGTGGTGTAGCCTTACGTGCTCCGCACTGGCTAAAGAGGAATAGCGTCAGCAACAGCAGTGCTGACCGACAAAGGGTGGAGATAAGTCTCTTAGGCATCGCTCTTATATAAATTGATAGACGCCACAAAGATACTAAATCGCAGCGTGAAGCTGACTGTCTCGGCTAGCTCGATGAGTAAGCCGCCGTAGGGACACACGGGACGTACATCAAGGCGAAACCTGTTGCCGATTTGCGAATTTTAGAGGTTAGAGATTAGACTCTAGACTCTAGAAGCACTAGACCTACTAGGAGCACTAGTGCCACTAGCCCCTCTCCCTCCCCCCCCCTAATCTCTAACCTCTAACCTCTAACCCCTATTTACATATCTTTACGGGGAAATTCGTCCGACACACTCCTTTCTCGAATATCCACGTGGGGAATCTCAAATCTCCACGTGGATGTTTTTTATTTTCCACGTGGGCGTGATTCATTTCTTCCGAAGTTTCATTTGATTCTTCCGAAGTTTCATTTCATTCCTCCGAGGAATTTTTTATTCTCCACGTGGGGATTTCGAAATATCCACGTGGAAATCAGTTTTTCCCGACACGGTGCCGTGTCGATATGTAGTCAGCTCTAAATTATTGTAACAAGCCAGCGTCGAATTTACCCAGAGATGGCTGACGCATCATAATAGCTCTGTCAGGGGCTACACATCAGTGACAGACGAGAAGTAGAGAGGTCGATGAGCTCATTATATAGTACGTCAGTCCTAAAGTTGCTCCAAACCATGCTCGTACTTTGCCAAAGAAAACGTACCTTTGGTGGTCTAATCTTAGCGATATATATGTGAGCTTATGCAACGAGTCACACTACCTACTTTACAGAGACTACTTCTGCTCTCTACCATAGCCACCCTATGGGCCTCCCTCCCGCTCTCAGCACAGAGTGTCACAGCGGCTCGGATCAATGAGGTGATGATAGATAATGTAGATAACTACATAGACAGCTACGGTAAGCGTAGCCCGTGGATCGAAATCTACAACTCCTCTGCGGGGTCGATAGACCTAGCGGGTTGCTTCCTGACTGATGATCCGCAAAATCTCAAGAAGTATATGATCCCTAAGGGGGATGTGCTGACAGCTATTAAGCCACGACAGAGCGTTGTCTTCTTTGCTGATGAAATGCCACTGCGAGGCACCTTTCATCTGAACTTTACCCTAGCACCTAATGTCTCTCACTATCTAGCCTTGATTAGCAACGATGGGAGCACCATCATCGATGAGGTAGAGGTGCCAGCAGCGATCCCCGCCAACAACTCTTACGCTCGTATCGATGACGGGGTGCGTACAGCTGTAGCTGCCGAGGCATGGCATATCACACAGCACACGACGCCTGGATCAAACAATGTGGTCAAGGACAAAAACGAGAAGATAGACCGCCTACAAGAGGCTGATCCCAACGGCTTTGTGATGACTGTCACCGCTATGCTGGTAGTCTTCTTAGGCTTACTGATCCTCTTCTTGGCCTATAAGCTAGTCGGAATCGTAGCCATGCGTATCGAAGCGCGTCAAGAGAGTCTACACAATCGACCACATCAAGAGCCTACGGTAGCAACTAGCACGACCGAAGATCCGCTCGTGGCTGTCGCTATCTCACTGGCTCTGACGAGCGAGCTCGAGATGGGCGGTGGCGAGGCTCCTGGACGGCTGACAATACGTCCCCGCACGCTGCCTTACACCCCGTGGAGTGATAAGACACAGATGATGCGGCCTACGGTGGACTGTAAGCGACTGAAAGCGTAACATTAGACCTAAGCGATTAACAAGATAGCCTTATGAACTTCTGGAACTTCCTTGTTGAAAATATAGAGATCTTCTCTACTTACACCGGCTTTGCCAATGTGACGACGGGTCACGTGATCATGATATTGGTCGGTGCTCTATTTATCTTCCTAGGCATACGCTTTAGGTTCGAGCCACTGCTCTTGATCCCCATTGGCTTTGGTATGCTGATCGGCAATATTCCCTTTAAGGATGCAGGCTTGCAGATCGGTATCTATGAGGAGGGCTCTGTCCTCAACATCCTCTACCAAGGGGTGAGACAGGGATGGTACCCGCCACTGATCTTCCTCGGCATCGGGGCGATGACGGACTTCTCGGCGCTGATCTCTAATCCTAAACTGATGCTGGTCGGCGCAGCTGCGCAGTTTGGCATCTTTGGTGCCTATATGATCGCCTTGCAGCTGGGATTCGAGCCAAATGCTGCGGGTGCTATCGGTATCATCGGAGGTGCTGATGGCCCGACGGCTATCTTCCTCTCGTCGAAGCTAGCTCCCGATCTACTCGGCGCTATCGCAGTCTCGGCCTACTCCTACATGGCTCTGGTGCCGATCATACAGCCGCCCTTCATGCGTCTGCTGACTACTAATAAGGAGCGACGCATCAGAATGAAGGCGCCCCGCAAGGTGTCTCGTGTAGAGCGTATCCTCTTCCCTATCTTCGGACTTCTCTTGACGGGATTCCTCGTGCCCTCTGGTCTACCTCTACTGGGAATGCTTTTCTTCGGCAACATCCTCAAGGAGAGTGGCGTGTGCGACCGTCTAGCTCGTACAGCTCGTGAGCCGCTCATCGACATCGTCACGATCCTCCTCGGTGTGACGGTAGGAGCCTCGACGCAGGCCACGCACTTCCTTACGCTCGACTCGGTGAAGATCTTTATGCTCGGTGCGCTCTCCTTTATCATAGCCACCTGCTCGGGGGTACTCTTTGTCAAATTGATGAACCTCTTCCTCAAGGAGGGCAACAAGATCAATCCGCTGATCGGCAATGCGGGTGTATCGGCTGTTCCTGACTCGGCTCGTATCTCGCAGATCGAGGGCGTCAAGTACGACCGAACGAACTACCTGCTGATGCATGCGATGGGTCCTAACGTGGCAGGCGTCATCGGCTCAGCCGTAGCTGCGGGTGTCCTCCTCGGCTTCCTCTCCTAAAGCTCTAACAAGCACCCCGCTGAGACACAAAGTCTCTAGAGGGTTATTTTGTACCTTTGCGAGCAAAGGTGTGCCAATAGGTCTGCGAGGTAGATTGTGGTACGCTTTTTGAGAGATGAACTAGAAAGAACTCTATTGATGAATAAGCATATTAAAAACCCTCTGGGTACTCCCACACCTAACCCGCAGGGATCGGACCCACGACGTGGCAAGCGTCGCTTTAATCCGATGTGGCTCTACCTGTCGGCCATACTGATCTTGGGGATGCTCTTCTTCCTGCCGTCTGAGCAACCTACTAATAATAAGGAGGTAGACTGGACGGAGTTTCAGCAATTGCTCCGCAAGGAGGTCGCCACCAAGGTGGAGGTCAACCGCACCAAGGGTGTCGCTGTCGCTACGCTCAATCCTAAGAAGGTGAGCATGGTCTACAGCGAGCAGGAGCTACAGAATCTAGAGCAGCGGAGCTTCCCTTTTAGTATTACTAAAGCTCAGTATCAGGTCAAGTGTACCCTGCCGTCGGTAGATCGCTTTGACGAGTTTGTTCAAAGGGAGGAGGTCACCATAGATGTCAAGTATAAGACCGACGGCATGAACTTTTGGCTCATGCTAGCCAACTGGGCTCCGTTGATTCTGCTTCTTGTCTTCTGGATATGGATCTTCCGGCGTATGAGCGCTGGTCCTGATGGTAAGAATGGTGGCCCTGGCGGAGTCTTTAACGTGGGCAAGTCCAAGGCTAAGCTTTATGACAAGAATGAGTCGCACGTCACCTTTGACGATGTGGCAGGACTCCACGAAGCTAAGCAAGAGCTACAGGAGATTGTCGAGTTCCTCAAGAACCCAGACAAGTACACCAAGCTGGGCGGTAAAATTCCCAAGGGTGCACTCCTCGTGGGTCCTCCAGGCACTGGTAAGACGCTCTTTGCGAAGGCGGTCGCTGGCGAGGCACACGTGCCTTTCTTCTCGATCTCAGGATCAGACTTCGTGGAGATGTTCGTCGGTGTGGGTGCCTCACGCGTCCGTGACCTCTTCAAGCAGGCTAAGGAGAAGTCGCCCTGTATCATCTTCATCGATGAGATCGATGCTGTGGGGCGTGCACGAAGCAAGAACGCTGGCTTCAGCAGTAATGACGAGCGGGAGAACACGCTCAATCAGCTCCTCACCGAGATGGACGGCTTCGACGGCAATAGCGGCGTGATCATCCTCGCAGCGACTAACCGTGTGGACATCCTCGACAAGGCACTCCTACGTGCCGGTCGCTTCGACCGTCAGATCTACGTAGACCTACCCGACCTGAACGACCGCAAGGAGATCTTCCTCGTACACATGAAGGGGCTCAAACTAGGCCCAGACGTATCGGTGGATCAGCTGGCACGACAGACGCCAGGATTCTCGGGAGCAGACATAGCAAACGTCTGCAACGAGGCAGCACTCATAGCGGCCCGCCACGACAAGCAGGCGATCGAAAAGCAAGACTTCATGGATGCCGTGGATCGTATCATCGGAGGTCTGGAGAAGAAGAACAAGATCATCACCGAGGACGAGCGTCGCAGCATAGCCATCCACGAGGCGGGTCACGCCACCATCAGCTGGATGACGGAGTATGGCAACCCCCTAGTCAAGGTCACCATCGTGCCTCGTGGCAAGGCTCTTGGTGCCGCTTGGTATATGCCAGAGGAGCGACAGATCACCCACACGCAGGTACTCCTCGACGAGCTCTGCTCGCTGCTGGGCGGTCGTGCTGCTGAGGAGCTATTCCTCAATCGCATCTCAACAGGTGCCGCCAACGACCTAGAGCGTGTCACCAAGCTCGCTTACGCCATGATCACCTACTATGGTATGAGTGATAAGCTTCCCAACCTCAACTATGCTGACTCGCAGAGCGACGGCTATACCTTCCAAAAGCCGTACAGTGAGGAGACGGCAGTCATCATCGATCAGGAGGTTTCCAAGCTCATTGCCACACAGTATGCCCGTGCCAAGGAGATCCTGACACAGTATGCCGAGCAGCATCACCAGCTAGCGCAACTACTCCTAGAGCGTGAGGTAATCTACACGGAAGATGTGGAGACGATCCTCGGCAAGCGTCAGTGGATCTCTCGCTCGGATGAGCTGGATGCGCTCAACGAGGCTGCGCGCGCCAAGCGACTCGCTAGTGCCACTCCCCCGCCCTATATTAAAAAGGAGGAGGATCAGCCTACGCCCACATCCTCAGAAGAGAAAGAGGAGGAGGATCAGCCTACCCCCGCTCCCTCAGATGAAAAAAAGGATGAGGAGCCTACAGATCACGAATAGTCCTATCTAGAAGTCGGACAGAGATACTCACTCGCTGAGCATCTCTGTCCGACTAACTTATTAAGCTCTACCTAACACACGACAACCACTGAATACAACGCTACCATGTCGACCTTTACCACTCGCCTTATCTCGGGCACTGTCTACGTAGCACTCATCGTGCTAGTCCTATTACTCTCCATGGTGTGGGGATTGTGGCTCTTGCTCTCCGTCTTTGCCGTGGCAGGGATCATCGAGTTCAACAGACTCACCGGCGTCAACCGCCCCTACATCTTCCGCATCGTACTCGACTGCGCAGCCGCCGTCTGGCTCCTCTATGCCACGGCGCAGTATGGCATGGCAATCAGTCACGGCATAGGCATCTTCCTCCCTTACCTGCTCTACCTGCTCTATGTGGTCTGTCGCTCCACATTTCTTCCACATCAGGCTATGCTCCCGAGCCTCGGCAACAGTGTCATAGGCCAGCTCTACATAGCCGTCCCCCTTGCGCTGACCATCAGACTAACGCTTGTGGTCGACCCTTTCACCTCCATGACGCAGTACAACGGGCTGCTCCTCCTCGCCATCTTCATCTTTATATGGGTCAATGACACGGGCGCATACCTCGTCGGCTCACGTTGGGGCAAAAGGAGACTGGCTCCCAACATCTCACCAAAGAAAAGCGTCGAAGGCTCCATCGGAGGTCTCCTCCTCGTCCTCCTCTCAGCAGTCGTCTTGCGTCTGCTTTTATTCCCAGAGCTAAGCTGGCTGAGCATCTTGCTCATCGCTGCAGTGGTCGCCATCTTTGGTACCATTGGCGACCTCTTCGAGAGCAGTCTCAAGCGTCAGGCTGGCGTCAAGGATTCGGGCAAGCTCATCCCAGGTCACGGAGGCATACTCGACCGCATAGACAGCCTGCTCCTAGCGGTACCAGCCGTCTACCTGCTCCTAGCCTTCCTCGATCTATACTAAAGCTGTGAAAGTGCCCCGATCACTACGCTCCATACTAGCCGACAGCGGTCTACTCCTCTCTGTCAGCGTCGGGGTACAGCTGATAGCCCTACTTCTCTTACCGTGGGTCAGTAGACTATACACACCAGACACGCTAGGCGACCTAGCACTCATCCTCTCCATCGCCACGCTGCTCAGCATCGCCGTGGGGGGACGCTACGATCAGGCTATCGTCGTCTGCCAAGAGCCATTAGAGCGAAGCCATTTGTTACGCCTCACCCTTTGGATTACAGCTCTAGTGACGCTCGCCCTACTCGCCCTCACCCTAGCCTTCGAGCCATGGATCGGCACCACCCGCTACGCTACCCTGCAGGGCAAACTCTGGCTCATCCCGCCCGTCGTCTGCACCTTGGGACTGTGCGCTACACTCAGCAACTACGCGCTAAGCCTAGGTCACTTCAAGCGCATCGCCACCAGCAAAGCAGTGCAGGGACTGGGCAATAATGGACTCAAAGTGGGCTTCGGACTCCTTTCTCCCTCCGTCTGGAGCTTGTGGGGCGCCCAAATAGCCTCGACATTGCTCGCGATCATTCCACTCCTGCGACCCCTCAAACACAGCAGACAAACCAAGACCCCAAGCAGTCATAGAGAGCTCGGGCAAGTGGCTCGAAAGTACAGAGCCTTCCCCCTCTTTAGCCTTCCTCAGGCAGCCATCACCACCCTCCTCGGGTCAATCCTGATCCTCATGCTACCGCTAAGCTACACCACCGTCGAGATAGGACTAGTCACTATGGCAACTATGCTGGCACGCCGTCCCATACAGCTCATCGCAGATAGCGTCAGTCAGGTCTACTTCAACCGTCTCTCCGTAGCACACCATGCGCAGGCACCCTGGCGACCGCTCGTCCGCCCGCTGCTCATGCTAACGCTCGTGGCAGGCATCCCCACGCTCCTACTCCTTTGGTGGGCTATGCCTTATCTAGTTCGCTGGTTTTTAGCTCCCGAGTACGCAGCCTGCACAGAGATCATACGCGCTATGCTCGTTTACCTGCTCGTCTTCTTCTTCACCTCCATCATCAACGTCATCCCCGACATCATCGGGCGGCAAAGAGCGCACCTACAGATCCAACTGCTCAACCTCTTCCTGCAGGTTGCCCTCCTGGTGCTACTTATCTACGTCTTGCGCGCACCCTTCGCCGAGACCGTCTCCACTTACTACCTAGTCATCGCACTCTACCACCTACTCTACGGGGGCTGGCTCCTCTACCTCTTGCGCCGACACGACCAGCAGCTGCAGCAGAGCAACGGCTAGCGAACGAAATCATAACCCAATACTCCTACTAAGGGCGGACAGATGTATCCGCCCTTTTTCGTTAGTCGACCTATCGTCCGTACCAGTCGCAAATTTCCCCATATCTGCGAACGGCTCAATCTGCGTTTAAGCTTGGTTCCAACTGATGGAACTGTAGTGCCAACACCCGTTGGCACTGGAGTTTCTTACCTATGAAACTGGAGTTTCCTCCGAGGGAACCATTGATCACTAAGGAGAGTTCGTCTCTTTTAGCCTTCTTATTTTGACTTTGTAGAGCGGCTAAAGTGCGCTCGCCTTACCGCTTCGCTTTACTGCTAAGCACTTTTTGTCTATCTTTGTAGAGGATACAATGAGATAAGACCATTATGGCTCAATACAAACGAGTACTACTCAAGCTCAGCGGCGAGTCGCTCGCAGCGGGCTCTAAGCAAGGCATCGACACGACACGGCTCCACGACTACGCCTCGCAGATCATCGAGATCAGCGATATGGGCGTCGAGGTGGCTATCGTCGTGGGCGGTGGCAACATATTCCGAGGCATGGCAGGCTCTGCCGAAGGGCTGGACCGTGTATCGGGCGACCGTATGGGCATGCTCGCCACGGTCATCAATGCGCTCGCCATCAGTGCAGCGATCAATGCGCAGTGCCCCTCTATACAAGGCACCCCTCGGGCGGTCGTCATGACCAGTACACCGATGGAGCCTTACGCGCGCTACTACGATGCGCTCACGGCTCGCCAACTGCTGGCGCAGGGGCATATCGTCTTCATCGCTGGCGGCACGGGCAATCCGTTCTTTACCACCGACTCTGCCTCAGCACTCCGTGGCATAGAGCTACAAGCTGACATTATGCTCAAGGGCACCCGCGTCGACGGCATCTACACGGCCGATCCTGAGCGCGACCCCTCAGCGACCAAGCTCTCTCGTCTCACCTACCAAGAGGTGTACGACCGTGGGCTCAGGATCATGGATCTGACCGCTATGACACTTTGTCAGGAGAATCATCTGCCGATCATCGTCTTTGACATGGACACGACGGGCAATCTGGCTCGTGTGATGCGTGGCGAGGAGATAGGGTCTATCGTTTCCTAATCAATAACCTAGAAACCAATCACAACGAAATATGAGTACAAGCCAATTTACCAAACCTGCTGAGCAGTCTATGCTCAAAGCTGTCGAATTTCTTCAGGACAAGCTAGACCGCATACGTGCGGGCAAGGCCAATCCTGTCCTACTAGACGACATTACCGTCGAGGCTTACGGGGCACCGATGCCTCTCAACCAGGTTGCGACAGTGACTGTACCCGATGCACGTACGCTCGCTATCACACCGTGGGACAAGAAGCTCATCAAAGATATCGAGAAAGGTATCCTTGACTCCAACCTAGGTATCACACCGACGAACAATGGCGAGATGATCCGCATCGCTATGCCGCCCCTCACCGAGGAGCGTCGTAAGGAGCTGGTCAAGCAGTGCAAAGCTGAGAGCGAGGAGGCTAAGATCAGCATCCGCAATGCACGCCGTGACGCTATCGACGCTGCAAAGAAAGCGGTCAAAGCTGAGGACCTACCAGAGGATACGATCAAGCAAACGGAGAATGACGCTCAGAAGCTCCACGACAAGTACATCGGTCGCGTCGAGGAGGCTCTAGCAGCTAAGGAGAAGGAGATCATGACGATCTAACCTCCCTACCCCTTCCTATCACATTTCACCCTTATGCAAGTCACACCTACAGCCTGAGACGGCAGGCAGAGCGGAGAGACTAGTTTCCGCATCGGCTGCCCCCTTCCCCCTCTCAAGCTGTGGACTGTGGCTTTGCTCACATTTTTCCCATTTCTCCCTACCCTATGCGAGGCAGAGTCATCAAGGTCATCGGCAATAACTGTGCAGTGCACGTGCCCGAAGAGGATCGGGTCTACGCCTGCCTGATCAAAGGGCGGGTGCGCATCCAGGGCATTCGCAGCACCAACCCCGTAGTGGTCGGTGACTGGGTGCACTTCACGCCTGATCCACAGCAGGAGGTCTCCTATATAGAGTCTCTCGAGCCACGACGCAACTACATCATACGGCGCGCCACCAACCTCTCTAAGGAGTCGCACATTCTGGCGGCAAACATTGACCTAGCCCTCCTGATGGTCACCATCGCTCGCCCTCGCACTTCCTACACCTTCATCGATCGCTTCCTCGCCACGGCAGAGGCGTACCGCATCCCCACCGAGATCCTCATCAACAAGGTCGACGACCTCAAGCCCGACGAGGAGGAGATGATGCGCGAACTGACCGAGATCTACACCCCGCTGGGCTATCCCTGCCACCCCATATCGGCACTGCAACATCAAGGCACCGACTCACTCATGTCGCTGCTCGACGGCAAGTGCACGCTCATCGCGGGGCACTCTGGAACGGGCAAGTCGACCCTACTCAACAGTTTGATCCCCGACCTAGACCTAGCCACGCAGGCTATCTCTTCGCTCTATGAGACGGGGCAGCACACGACTACTTACTCGGAGATGTATCAGCTACCGGCTCCGCACTCGGGCTGGATCATCGATACGCCCGGGATCAAAGCTTTTGGCACGCTAGAGATGAGCGAAGAGGACACGAGCCACTTCTTTCGTGAGTTCTTCGCCTATTCGAGCGACTGTCGCTTTGCCAATTGCACACACCTCCACGAGCCAGGCTGCGCTGTTCTCAAGGCGCTTGAAGAGGGACGCATTGCACCCTCGCGCTACAAGAGCTATCTGAGCATCCTCCAGGACGAGCACAGCGGGCCCTACCGACCCGAGCAGTAAGCCACAACGCATACACACATTAACCAAACCATTATGACAAAACCATCTAGAAAGAAAAACACACCCAAGAAGAACCCTACCAAACGCTCCGGCGCGAAGCGGCTTAACCTCGACGAACTAACACGAGCCGTCGTCAAGCTCTTTGCCACAAACCCAACCCACACGTGGAACTACAAGCAGGTCTCCAAGCAACTCGGCATCACGGAGCAACCGATGCGCCAGTCCATCAGCCGCATCCTCGAGGTGCTGGAACTGGACGACACGCTCACACGGGTCAAACCAGGCACCTATCGCTATAATCTCTCGGGAGCTCTGCTCTTCGGCACCTTCGAGCGTCGCTCCAACGGGCGCAACGCATTTATCTCTGACGAGGATGGTAAGAGCATCTTCATCGCCGAGCGCAACTCCATGCACGCGCTCAACGGCGACCGGGTACAGGCGCGTCTCTTTGCTAAGCGTCAGGGCGGTGACCTAGAGGGCGAGGTGATCAACATCATCGAGCGATCAAAGCATACCTTCGTAGGGCGACTGGAATTCAAAAAGGACTGGGCCATCTTCGTCACCGAAGATCGCACCCTCTCGACCGACATACTGATCCCGCTCAGCGAACTAAACGGTGCTCAGCGAGACTCTAAGGTGGAGGTGGCTATCACCGAGTGGCCTAGCTCGGACAAGATCCCCACGGGACGTGTCCTCAAGGTTCTCGGCAAGGCGGGCGACAACGACACCGAGATGCGCGCCATACTGACCGAATACAATATAGACTACGACTACCCACAGGCTGCTATCGACGAGGCAGAGCGACTCTCGGGCGAGATAACCCAAGAGCAGCTAGCACAGCGAGAGGACTTTCGCGAGGTGCCGACGCTCACCATTGACCCAGCCGATGCTAAGGACTTTGACGATGCACTCTCTTACCGTGACCTCGGCGACGGCCGGCACGAGGTGGGCGTTCACATCGCCGATGTCTCTTACTTCGTCACCGAGGGGTCCAAGATCGACGAGGAGGCTTACGCACGTGGCACCAGCGTTTACCTCCTTGACCGCACGATCCCGATGCTCCCTGAGGCACTGTGCAACAATCTCTGTTCGCTACGCCCCAACGAGGATAAGTACGCTTACTCCTGTATCCTCACACTAGACAATGCAGCGCACGTACAGCAGTACCGCATCTGTCGCACGGTGATACGGAGCGATCAGCGCATGACTTACGAGGAGGCGCAGGATGTGATCGAGGGACGCAGTGACACCCAGCAGGCGATCATTCAGCCACTCTTCGAGCTCTCCCAGCAGTTGCGTAAGCGCCGCTTTGACGAGGGTGCGATCAAGTTTCAGAGCCAAGAGGTGCGCTTCGTACTAGACCCCAAGGGTCGCCCCACGGGTGTCGAGGAGGTGATAGACAATGAGTCGCACCACCTCATCGAGGAGTTTATGCTTCTGGCCAATCGCACCGTTGCTGAGGACATCGGGCAGGTTCGTGCCAAGGGCAAGAAGGCGAAGAACTTCGTCTACCGTGTCCACGCACAGCCTAGCGAAGAGAAGCTGATGGCACTCGCCTCTTTTGCAGGTAAGTTTGGCTACAAAGTCAATCTCAGTGGCGAGAATCGTCAGGTGAGTCGCTCCTTCAACAAGCTCCTCGACAGCGTCCAGGGCAAGCGTGAGGAGAGCCTCATCGAGACGCTCGCCATCCGCTCTATGACCCGTGCCGAATACTCGCCTGACAACATCGGCCACTACGGACTCTCCTTTGCTTTCTACACCCACTTCACCTCACCTATTCGTCGCTACCCCGACCTGATGGTGCACCGCCTCTTGACACGCTACTACGCAGGTGGTCGCTCTGTGACAAAGGGCAAGCTCGAAGAGCAGTGCCAGCACTGCAGCGAGCAGGAGCAGATAGCTACTCAGGCGGAGCGTGACTCGATCAAGTACAAGCAGGTGGAGTATATGAAAGCTCGTATGGGACAGGTCTTCGATGGAGTCATCAGCGGCGTCGCCGAGTGGGGACTTTATGTGGAGCTCAAGGGGTCGCACTGCGAGGGGCTCATTCCGATCCGCAAGCTCGAGGACGATTACTTCGAGTACGACGAGAAGAACTACCGCCTCCGTGGACGACGCACTGGCAAGCGCTACAACCTTGGCGACCCGATCACCGTACGTGTCGCTCGTGCCGACCTAGAGCAGCGACAGCTTGACTTTGACCTCGTCTGATACGCCCCCTCTCATGACTGCAACGCATCAGATCCTCGGCAAGACGCCTGCACAGCTCACGGAGCTAGCCGTTGGCCTAGGACTGCCCAAATACACAGGTCGGCAGATCGCCGACTGGCTCTACCAGAAGCATGTCTCCTCGTGGGACGAGATGACGAACCTGAGCAAGAAGGCGCGCGCGCTGCTCGCCTCGCACTACGAGATAGGCCGTGCGGCACCTCATCTTCAGCAGACTTCACGAGACGGCACGGTCAAGTACCTCTTTGCCGCTGGTGGGGGCTTCGTTGAGACGGTCATGATTCCCGAGGGAGACCGCGCCACGCTCTGCGTATCGTCACAGCGAGGCTGCAAGATGAACTGCCTCTTCTGCATGACGGGCAAGCAAGGTTTCGGCGCTAACCTCTCGGCAAGCGAAATCCTCAACCAGATCCTCTCCGTGCCTGAGGTCAATGAGTTGACCAACATCGTTTTTATGGGGATGGGCGAGCCGATGGACAATATAGACACGCTCCTACAAGTGATCCGCTGTCTGACCGATCCGCAGGGACTGGCGATGAGTCCTAAGCGCATCACTGTCTCAACCATCGGCCTACGCCCAGGTTTGGAGCGTTTCTTGGACGAGTGCACCTGCCATCTAGCGATCAGCCTGCACAACCCACTGCCGGAGGAGCGTTTATCCATTATGCCCGTAGAGCGCGCCATGCCCCTTGCCGACACGGTGGCACTCCTGCGGCACTACGACTGGAGCCGACAGCGTCGCCTCACCTTCGAGTACATCGTCTTCTCTGGGCTCAACGACACGCCCCGCCACCTCGCAGCTCTCAAGCGTTTACTCGCACAGCTCGACTGCCACGTCAACCTGATCCGCTACCACCGCATCCCGCACATCGACCTGCCCAGCTCCGATATGACCCGCATGGAGTGGCTCCGCGATCGGCTCTGCGAGGCGGGCATACCGACCACCATCCGCACCTCCCGTGGCGAAGACATCAGTGCCGCCTGCGGTATGCTTAGCACCCAGGAGCAGCAAGGCACATAAGAGCCTGTTGCAAAAGTCAACAGTCCCATTATGACAAAAGGTTCTAGCCTCACAAGAGAGGTTAGAACCTTTTTTGTTTCGTCCAAAGCTTGACACTCGCTAGACACCCGCTAGAAGCGGTACCCCACCGAGATCGCAGGGTATATGTAGGCAAAGTTCCATTGAGCAGCCTCCACTAGGTTGATACCTATGCGCAGACTCGCCTCTGCACTCCACCCCCTTCGCGTCACATACTTAAACCCAGCCCCTAGACCGATACCGAACGAAGTGCCGCTCACGATCTCTTCCGTCCTCTTCATGTTCATCCAAGGACCAGAGTAATGCACATTTTTCAGTTTGTCATAGTAGCCAATAGCACTATTCACCTCTATCAAGAGCCCCGCATTAGGGCTAGCAATAGAGAACCAATTCCCGCCAAAGTACCAGCGTCCATAAGGCATCACTCCAAAAGTCGGAAAGGAGAGTCCACTAGCAGATTCATCACCTATGTAGGTACTCACTGTGCAACCAATACTAAGGTTTGGAGCTGTCGCATATTCATACTCAGCAGACAGCTCTGAAGCATAAGGCAATGCTAAAAGGTTAAGCCGAACTTCGTGATACTTGACTGGATGTGAAGGCACCACGACCTCCTGAGCCACTATCCCGAGTGAGCCTAGTGTCAGGAAGATCGTCAATAGCGTTAGTTTCGTCCGTATTCGCGGTATCATCGTAGTCTCTTGGGATCTATCACAACATTGCTAGAAGCGGTAGCCCACAGAGATTGCGGGGTATATGTAAGCAACGTTCCACTTACTCACCTTCACGATATTACGTCCCAGACGACAGCTTATCTCACCGCTCCAGTTGCTACGCGTGACCAGCTTGAAGCCCCCGCCTAGGCCTATGCCCCACGAGACACCGCTCCGCTCTTCGATCTGCTTCTCCCTCTTTCCCGTTTCTGGAGAGTATTCATAGTGCACATTGCGCAGGTTATCGTTGTAAGCGATCGAGCTATTAGCCTCTAGGAAAAAGCCTGCATTAGGCATTTTCATAGAAAACAAAACGCCTCCAAAGTACCAGCGACCATAAGGCATCACACCCGCTGTAGGGAAAAGGACGACGTTAAGTCGATCACTACCAAAATAAGCGCTCGCCATAACCCCTACACCCACATCTAGTGCCACCGCACGCTCATACTCCAGTGAAACAGCCTGATAAGGTATCGGAGCATGTAGATTCAGTCGTACTTCGTTGCGCTTTTCGGGTGTGGGTGGCTCAGGCTCTCCAGACACCACAACCTCCTGAGCAGCTAGCCCGAGGAAGCTTAGTGCTAGTAAGATCGTGCTAAGGATCAGTCGTGTCAGTCGTTCTGTCATCATCATAATGTCTTTAGGTTATGCCCCAAAGTTAATACTATTTCTGAGATTTGGCCGTAGCCTCAGTGATCTCCTCGTAGAGTGCCAAGGCTCGCTTTTGCGCCTCAGCAAAGGTCGGCAGCACATTCTCCCGCCCCAGCTGATCGATGATACCCGTCTGCTCCAGGTGCGTATAGACCGCAGGACGCACGCCACTCAGCACAACATGCACACCGCGCCTACGCTGTCGTGCCAGTACCATCTGCAGGTTGTGTAGCCCCGTGCTATCGATGAAAGGCACGCGACGCATACGAATGATGCGTACCTCCGGATGGTCGTGAACCGTCACCATCACCTCCTCAAACTTATTGGCAATGCCAAAGAAAAACGGTCCCTCTACCTCGTAGACCTCCACCCGATCTGGGAGCTCCAAATGCTCATCAGCCAGAGGCTCGTCCGTAATCTCGCCCACGCCGATCTGCTCGACAGAGCTCACATTGAGGATGCGGCGGAAGAGCAGCGCGATCGCCAGCAGCATACCCACCCCGATCGCCACCGTCAGGTCCGTCAGCACCGTCAGCAGGAAGGTCACTAGCAGGATGACCGTATCCCCTCGTGGACCCTTAAAGATCGAGACAAACGATCGCCAGCCACTCATATTATAAGAGACCACCACCAGCACGCCCGCCAGCACCGCCATCGGGATATGCGCCGTCAGAGGCGAGAGCAGGAGCATGATCAGCAGGAGCACCACCGCATGGATGATACCCGCCATAGGAGTCCGTCCACCGCTATTGATATTGGTCATGGTACGAGCGATAGCCCCCGTCACTGGGATCCCTCCGAAGAAAGGCACCACCACGTTAGCCACCCCCTGACCGATCAATTCGCTATCAGGATTGTGCTTCGTGCCGATCACACCATCCGCCACCGATGCTGAGAGCAGGCTCTCCATAGCACCCAGTAGCATGATCGTTAGAGCCGAGGGAAAGAGTGCCACGATACGCTCCACCGTGATTGTAGGCATGACGAAGGTCGGCAGCGCACGCTCTATCGTATAGTTGTCCCCGATATTCTCCGGTCTGAGGTAGCCCAGCTGCTGGAGACCAAAGCTCACCAGCGTGAGTAGCACCAATGCCACCAGTGTGCTTGGGATCTTCGCATTGACTTTGGGCAAAAGCCAGATGATCAGTATCGTGCCGACCGCAAAGGCAAAGGGAATCCACGAGCCCGTCGCAAAGTTGGCGATCAGCACCTGCCACTTGCCGATGAAGTCTCTCGGCATCGACTCGATCTGTAGCCCGAAGAGGTCAGCGATCTGCGTCGTGAAGATGGTCACCGCAATACCCGCCGTAAAGCCCACGATGATCGGATAAGGAATGAAGCGCACCAGACCACCCAAGCGCAAGAAGCCCAGCAGCATCAGGAGCAAGCCCGCCATGATCGTCGCAATGGCCAGCCCGTCCAGTCCGTGCTGCTGGATGATCCCATAGACGATCACGATGAAGGCCCCCGTCGGCCCCCCAATCTGCACCTTGCTACCGCCCAGTAGCGAGACCAGGAAGCCTCCGATGATGGCCGTCAGCAGCCCCTCCGTCGGCGAGACCCCACTAGCGATACCGAAGGCGATAGCTAGCGGCAGGGCAACCACGCCAACGATGATACCCGCTGTGAGATCCTTGAGAAAGTCTTGTCGTGAATAACCACGTAGAGAGAGAAAAAACTCAGGCACGAGTCCCTTCATGATAGACATAAGCGTAAGAAAACGGTTGGTACTGCTACAAAGATACGAAATTAGAGGTTAGAGGCCAGAAGTTAGAGGCTAGAGGTTAGAGATTCGATCATTCCGATGACTCCGACTAGCCCTCCGATGACTTCGATTAGCCTCTAGCCAGTCGGCGGAGGCGCATCTTGACGCGATGAGCTTGGTGGTGCAGCTGACGCCAGAGACGTTTGTGGAGCGGTATCGTTGTGAGACGAGCTATCAGTTGCTCTAGCGGCTCTGCATCTAGGTTCTCGAAGAAGAGCTGGCGCTTCGGTGGCTCCGTGGCACTCCGTTCGATAGCGGGATTGCCCGCCACGGCACTCGCATAGTTGGTCTCCTGATAGCGACAAGGCAGCCCCTCTAGCAGGCTTCGTCCTCGCTCGCTGTGGATCATTACGACACTCGTCCCTTTGTCCTCATCTAGCGCACGATCTAGGTCGGGGCAGGTGCGCTCCACGCCCCAGTAGTCGCCCAGCGTCAGGTCGCTCTGACTGCGGCCCCCTTTCGCCATGCAGGCGTAGCAACTAGGACGCAGGTAGAGGTCGTGCAGGAAGCCCCGCATATAGATATTGTCTCCGTAAAACTGTCGCACGCCGCCCCCTCCCGTGCTTTGTGCCACAAAGTCATAGCGTCGCCAGCCCGAGAGCGATTTATCGCGAAAGGAGATCCCCGTGATCTCCCCCTGCCCTGCTCGCAATGTTGTCAAGTACCTTTGCCACACCATCGGGGAGGGTACGCCGTGGCAGACCACATCGACCGTTGTCAAGTTTTCGTAGGTACGTCCGAGGTAGTGGACCAGACCTTTGATCTGACAGGGCGTCCCTGTGAAGAGGACCGGTCGCCCCTCTTTGAGAAACTGCTCCGCCTGCCGATAGCTCTCTCCGATAAGGCTCTGCAGATACTTACTACCCCGAAAAGGAGCCAGTCCCTCCACCGTCTCCGTGTAGTCGTGACAGACGCCCCAGGTCTCTTCAAAGCGCGCCCCAAAGACCACGCCCCCACCTCGTAGCGTCTCCTCAGCAAGAAGCGTAAAGAGTCCTCCCGACGAACTCGCCTTGCGGAGCCCTTCGTCAGTAGCACATGCGGCATAGATAGTCTGTGGCTCACGTGACGCGTCCAGCTTCATAAAGGGGCAGACCCGCTCACACTTATGGCACTCGATGCAACGATCGGCATCGACGATCGGATAGCCAAAGCCCTCCTCGTCGCGCTCCAGCCGTATGCACCCCTGGGGGCATACCTGTCGGCACGCTTCGCAGCCACAGCAGCGCCGCTTGTCCTCTATCTGTATCATCGTGTCTCAGTCTCTAGTGCAGTGCAAAGTTAACCATTCGCGTACTAACGACCGCACATGTGAGACTTGCGAAAGAATGCGAACTCAGGGCTGATGCATTATAGTCGCTCTTTTAGGAGCTACATATTAGCGACAAGCGAGGAATAGATGAGGAGACTATTGCAAAAGTCAACAATCTTAGATTGTCCTGACTATGCAGAAAGGATGAAGCGCAAGGTGCTGAGGGTGAGGTCTGAAGGGAGCATACCTCCGTATGTGACCGAAGCCGAATCCCGAAAGCAACACAGCGATGCGCCTTTATGCAATAGTCTCATGAGGTCACTATATATAATGTGTCCGCCATGGATTAGCTGTTAGCTATTGGCTGTTAGCTATCGGAACCATCGGAGCTATCAGAGTAATCGGATCTCTAATCTCTAACTTCTAACCTCTAATCTCTAACCTCTATTTCCATTTACATATCTTTACAGGGAAATTTGTCCGATCCCCTCCTTTCTCGAATATCCACGTGGAAAATCTCAAATCTCCACGTGGAAGTTTTTTATTTTCCACGTGGGCGTGAAATAAAACTTCGGAGGAATCAAATGAAACTTCGGAGGAAACGAATGAA
>OLQN01000226.1_pt1 | contig 51613 bp, 42 predicted proteins | sample 1673181 | NCBI WGS metagenome assembly OLQN01 (sample SAMEA3136763, study PRJEB25190) | human gut metagenome | biome: human gut; feature: human-associated habitat; material: faeces | place: Austria | collected 2013
AACAAATAAACCTTAAAGTGCCAAGCCAATACAAAAAAATCGCCACGATACCCTCTGTCTGGAGTACCGTGGCGATTCCCGGAGTCTTATATTATATAGCATCTTCATCACGATTGAAGTGCTCGAAGAAAAATTCCTGTTTTGCTTTTAGTGAGGCAGTTTCCTGATGCATGAATTTACATCCATAATCGTATAGTGACATCGTTGTTCCATGTTCAGTTGTATCTTTAAATTTAAGATAAGTCTTGTAGTAGTTGACCAGATATTCATCGGGAGTCATGTCTGCTGCAAACAGAAAAATATACTCACATCCGATGTGTTGCATCACCTCGAGTATCTTAGGAACAATAAACATCCAGAATACCACTACTCCTAATTTTTGATCGATATTAAATTTATTCCATATTTCCCGATGCAGATCATTTGTGCAGAAGTGTACTATTTCTATGCCAGCAAATGTTTTTCCTACTCTTTTCAAATCATCTTCCGATGCTTTTTCCAGCTCTTTGATGATTTCTCCTTTTTTTGCGTAAGATATTTTTGCCAGATCATTTTTGATTAGCCCTTTACCAGTTCTGATTCGCTCTATGATAGATTCTACGGCCTGCCTGTCACTTTCATTTAAGTCTGGTTCATTTTTCAGTTCAATGACGTATTCATACAGTTCACGGATTCTTTCCAAAGAATCTACTCCTTTAATACTTTCATATAAAGAACCACACTTTAATGAAAAATAGAAAAGAATTTTTCCATCCGGATTTTTGATAAGATAGTAAGCTATGTTTCCTTTCTCATCTTCTTCGAATGCCTCATTTTTGAGTGTATCGGCCAAGCTTTCATTTTTGTAATTGATGAAATCTTCTACATACCGTAAATTATCTTCATTAGCTGATAGCCGTTCGCATACCAGTGAATAGATATTCCTCTTTTGTTCATCGGTGATTCTCATGGCAGTAAGAGTATACAGTTTAATTCATCAGTTTTTTATATAGAAGTCGGCGGATCTTTATTCTGTCAGCATCCCATCTGATATCATTGGTATCAATCTTCCTGTCACAATTTTCATTCTCAGGAATACCGTTTCTGGCTTTTTCCCAGCAGTATTCTCCGTGCGTAATACTGCTTAAACTCCATGAATCCTTACTGGCATAAGTGTCGAATACCACATCAAAAATCTTTTTATACCTGTCGGCAATAGATTGTGGTATAGCTTTCGTTAAGCTTCCATCTTTATACATTCGTCTGATACCTGTCATTACAGGACCATATTTCCAGGCTTCAAATTCCTCCTGAAAGATTGGTTCGTCTGTCTGAATGATAGATTCTCGCTGAGTAAAATAAAGGAGCTTATGCAATTTCATTTCATCAATACATTTACCGAACTGTTTTTGGTAACGCTGGTAAATATATGAGGCTATGTCAGTAACTTTTTCCATAATTCCTTTGTAGACTTTTGTTTATCACAAATGTAACAAATAAACCTTAAAGTGCCAAGCCAATACAAAAAAATCGCCACGATACCCTCTGTCTGGAGTACCCTTACTTACCAGTTGTATTGGCAGACAATATAAAAAAACGGGCAGGCCGTAAAGCCCACCCGTTTCATTAGAAAAACTTATGTATCAGAAATTTCCTTTATTGGCATTATCCCACCAGAGGTGTGTACCACCCTTATCGCCCGAAATACCGTTTTTGCTTGAATTTTCCTTATTCAACAGTTCCCGACCCATGGCGACACCCTGTGCATTTGTATCATATGCGTTGCTGCTGTAGATAACTCGGCGTACACCTTCTTCCTTGTTTACTCCACCGTTACTTTCGTCTACGTAAGCAGGGAATAAGTGCGGATAACCGGTACGTCTTTGTTCAGCCCATGCTTCGATAGAAAGCGGGAACAGAGCGAAATACTTCTGTGTAATGATACGTTCCAGTTTTTCCTCGTTGCTGGCTCCTTCGTCCCATTTTACACAAAGTTTGTTTACAGCCGGTGTGTTCAGTTTCGGATCTACCGGATCTTCAAAATCAACCTGAGTTGTCGTACCGTTGATGTATTCATCCACAGCTCCTGCAGCATAAGCATCTACGCCGGCATATTTTCCGCGATAGCTCAGCTCGTTTGTCATAGATACGCGGATACCGTCTTCATACAGACTCTGTACGCTTGCAGAACCGATGTCCCAGCGCAATTTAGCTTCAGCCAGCAAGAAATAAGATTCAGCAGCCTTGAAGATAGGCAGTGGCATAGAGTATACTCCGATTGTATTTTGCGGGTCGATCCACTGAGAGAAGTTAGCCCAGTTGTTCGGTTTTCCCGGCAGACCACTGGCAAATCGGATACCCAGATACTGTGTATTGGCCGGTACTACCACCTTACCTTCCAGGTTGGTAACATCCTTGATATTCTTTGTCATGTACAACGGCTGGCGCGGGTCTTTCATACCTGTCATCAGCGTAACCAGATTCGCGTTGAATCCGCAGTCACCCCAGTTGAACATCAGCCACATTTCGTTTTCCAGACTCTTGTCGATGACAATATCCGTATTTACGGTTGCCAGCGTATTGGCAGCCGCTTCTGTAGCCACCTGTTTCAGGTCTATGCCGGCTTCCTTCATTTCAGCCTCACGTTTAGACAGACGGAGTGCCATGCGCAATCTCAACGTATTGGCCACCTTTACCCACAGTTCAGTATCAGCATTACACCAGCAGTCGAAAGTAGCGAGAGTAACCTTTTCGCCTTCACTCATTCCTTTGATATCGGTGATAGCCTTCTCCAGATCCTTCAGCATAGCTACGAACAGCTGTTGCTGGCTGTCGAATGGATAGTACGATTCATATTCTCCCGACAAGATCGAGCTGTAAGCCAGCGGACCGTAAGCATCGGTAGTCATGAGTGTACCATATGCCTGTACGACTCTCATTACGCCGGAAAGTCCCAGTGTACCCTTTTGGTCACAATCGGCGATGATCCGTCGTGTATTGTTGAATATATGCAGGTAATAGTTTTCGTACATACCTCCACTGTGTCCGCGGTTTTCCCCCATATCTCCATTGGTAAAGTTACCGTTCGGAGTCATGAAATAACCGCTGTACAAGTCGATTGTCAGGTTTGTCCAGAACTGGAACATGTTCTGCTGAGGCGGATAGCAATATTGCATCGGTTCGGTACACTGTGCAGAGAATGGCAGATCATTCGGGTCTACCTGCACACTGTTTGTGTTCAGATCTTCAAAACTGTCGGTACAAGAAGTCATCAAGTTGCTTCCTAACCACGGGAGAGCCAGCAGAATGGCATATTGATAAAATTTATTTCGTTTCATAATCAGGCTTTTTTAGAAGTTAAGTTTCAGATTCAGACCAAAGCTGCGAGAAGTAGGCAGTGCGAACATGTCTACACCCTGCACACCATTTCCAGTACCTGCAGATACATCCGGATCCATCGGAGCATCTTTGTAGAAGAAGAACAGGTTACGTCCGATGATAGCAGCTGTCAGGTTCTTTCCTACGCCGAACAGGTTACGGAACGTATATCCCAGGCTCAATTCACGCAGACGTACGTTTGTAGCATCGTAAACATAGAATTCATTGGCATACGGACTGTTGAAGTTACTAGCTCCCGTTGTAGTATACCATGCTTTCGGATCAAATTCCACGCCGTCTACCACTACCTTACCTGCGTTACGTGCATCTCCGGTACGTTTTGAAACGCCCCAGCCATCCAGTGTTGCTTCTGTCATTGACAACACTTTGCCTCCGAACTTACCGTCAATCAGGAACGATAGAGTAAAGTCCTTATAATGGAATGTATTCGACCATCCGGCGTTGAACTTCGCATTCATGTTGCCGGCATAAATCATATCCTCGGTTGTGTCACCGCTTACTATCGGGTTACCGGTAGTTTCATCCTTCATCGGTCTGCCGTTTTCGTCGCGCATGATATGGCGTACATACAAGTCACCGTACGATCCGTCCTTCTTCAGGATAATCTTGGCACCGCCGAAGTCTGTCAGTGTCAGTCCGTTTGGCAGGTCATCTACAAGTTCTACGATTTTGTTGTCGTTGTACGACAGGTTCAGGTCTGTACTCCAGCTGAAATCATCATTAAACTGCTGATACCATCCTGCGCTGAATTCGAATCCCTGGTTCTGTACGTTACCGGCGTTTACATAACGGTTGCGCAATCCCGATTCATACGGAGCAGCTACAGAGAAGAACTGATTCTTGGTATTTGTCTTATAGTATGTCAGTCCCATAGTCAGTCGGTTCTGGAAGAATGTACCGTCGAATCCCACTTCGATAGAATGAGTCTTTTCCGGCTTCAATGTACGGAACGGAGCATTTTCCGGTGGAGTGATAGCACCCTGCGACTGTAGTGAGTACAGCAGGTTACTCATAAATACCGGCACGTCATTACCTACGATAGAGTAGCTGGCACGTACCTTGAGCAAATTCACGTTCTTGCCCATATCAACAAATCTGTCGAGCAGGAAGCTACCTCCGATAGACGGATAGAAGAACGAGCAGCTTTCCGTGTAAGCCAGTGCAGACGACCAGTCGTTACGTACAGATACGTCGACGAACAAACCATCCTTGTAGCCGAACTGAGCTGTAGCGAATACAGCGTTCAGACGTTTTTCTGTATTCCAGTTATCATTCTTGCCTACAACAGACATGTTTCCGTAGTAGTTGTTCGGAGTGAAGATGTTCGGGTAATATATGTTACCGTTTCCGGGTGAAGTAAACTGAGTACCTTCAGCCCATAAGTCAACATGTGCAGTCTTGCTCTTAGTGAAGCTTGAACCGGCAGTTGCCGAAACAAGGAAATCATTGAATGTATGGCTGTAGCTCAGCAAGACGTCACCATACAGCTGATCGCTGAAGTAACGGTTATCCTTCATACGTCCCATCGGGTATAAGTTGGCGATACTTGAAGCATACAGATTATGCTGCCAGCGTTCTTCACCTCTTTCGTAACGCATACGTCCCTGGATATTCAAGTCTTGGGTAATATCCCACTTGATGCTTCCTCCAAATTCATAACGGTGACGGTCGGTGATCGGAGTCTGTCGGTTCAGTGTCCAGTAAGGGTTACTGTACTGCTGCAGTCCGGTGTTTGTCCAGTTCTGGATATTACATCCTCTCGATTCATCATACACCTCGAAGTTGTTTTTATAGTAGTTCCAGTCTTCACCTCTCGGGAACAGATATACACCAGTCAGCGGGTTGAACAGGAATCCGGCAGCAGCCTGATTCTTCACATACTGGTTGGTATACTTGGCGCTGAAATCAATGTGAATATTCTTCAGGACATTAAATCCCACTTTCGAATTCAGGTTATGGCTGCGGTAGGTATTGCTTGGAGTCATACCTTCCGAGTACACGTTACCATAAGAGAAGTACGCCTGGATATTTTCATTACCACCGGCCAGCGAGATAGAGTTGTTTGTTGTAAATCCGGTGCGATAGAATTCTTTCGCATAGTTAGGTGCTTCCGAAGCCAGTTTTTCGCCCCAGCTGTATGTACCGTTGTCGCTGACTCCATATGTATTCTGGAATTCCGGAAGAACCATTGGAGTTTCCATAGTAGTATTGCTGGACACGTTGATTGAAACTTTGCCCGACTGAGCCGACTTGGTTGTGATCATGATAGCACCATTGGCAGCCACGGCACCATACAATGCGGCAGCCGATGCACCTTTCAGCAATGTGATAGAAGCGATATCATCCGGGTTGATAGTCGACATCACGTCGCCACCGTCACGTTCGCCACCATAGTTGCTGCTTACCTGAGCACCCGAAACACTGTTCATTACCGGCACACCGTCCACTACGATCAGCGGCTGGTTGCTACCACTGATAGACTTGTTACCGCGGAACAGGATTTTAGAAGAACCTCCGGCTCCGGTAGAGTTTGGTGTAATCATCAGACCGGCACTTTTACCCTGCAGTGAGTTGATCATGTTCACACTCTTGATGTCGTTCACATCACTACCTCCCACAGTCTGTGCAGAATACGTCAACGTTTCCGACTGGCGCTGGATACCCATAGCCGTTACCACGACTTCACCCAGGCTTTCGGTATCCGAAACCATAGAAACATCGATAACCTTTCTTCCCTTCACTGCTTCTTCCACCGTTTGCATGCTGATATACGAAAATACCAGCACATCGTCCGGTCCCACAGTAATAGAATAATGACCGTTCAGGTCGGTTACAGTACCATTGGTAGTTCCCTTTACCAATACGTTTACTCCGATTAGAGGATCGCTCATTTCTTTACTGGTAACACTTCCGCTTACAGTAATTGTCTGAGCATAAATCCCAGTCAGAAACATTCCTACCAGGAACATTGTGACTACTAGAAATGATCGTTTTTGCATAGTTAAACTATTAAGGTTAATACTCTATTTTCGATTTTAAGGTTAAAATATATTGTATATATTCTCGTTATCAATTAGTGTATTTCCTTGTAGTCAGTCAACTGTCCCGTTTGTGTTTGTATTTTGATATAGTTTATATTATTTGTATAGTTCTTGTATTTTTATGTATCATCTAAATTATATAATTAATTTTAAATAGAGAGTTTTTTAGGAACAAAATCTCATTCTCTATAACATTTTTTATACAAAGCTCACTGTAGAAACAAAAAAAATCGCCACGATACCCTCCGTATAGAGTACCGTGGCGATTTCCGGTTATTTCCCCGCTGCAAAGTCCTTGATGCGCTGCTCCTCACTCAGTACTACGCTACTACCGATAGATTCTGTTCTGCCGATCATCAGTAATATGCAAGTTGATATATTCGTCGACAATCAACCATTAGACTTACAATGTTTTTGCGAAGTCCTTCAAATTAATTATGGCAACTGATGGGAAAGATATATTTTTAAGTTCATTGAAATGGTGATCCTCCGTCACGATATATTCCGCATTGGCTGTTATGGCACAGTCTACGAACTTATTGTCATCCTGGTCTGCTGTAATTAGATGAAAACGGTAGTGAGGAGTTAATTTCTTTACATTTTCACGAGTAAGAATCGTGTAGATAATCGTTTCGGCTACATACTTATTAATGTTGCGAGTCATGACTTCCAGATACTCTTCTACGATTTCATTGCTTATACATAACGTATAGTCTCCATTCAAGAATGATTGCCACACTTTATGGCAGTCATTCTTCGCTGAAATTGCAATAATCAGTGAGTTTGTATCCAATACAATGTTTCTCATATTCATTTATAGGGAGTACGTTCATGTAGTTGGTAGAATTTATCGACTTTTTCCTCATTTAATTCTCCATTCTCCCACAAACGGTCAATTTCTTTTTGCGCTTGCTTGGCGAAATAGTCAGAAATAGCCTTTTTAAGTTCTGCTAATGCTTCAGGACTATCCACAAACGACATCATTTCAAGCACTTGCAATTGAGCCGGATTAAAAACTGTAGTATTCATATATTTGGATTTGGTTCTAATACAAAAGAACAAATTTTTGTCTTTATTTCCTAATGAATAAGATAAAAGGATTAAAAAAACAATGGAGAATCAAAATCTTTCAGTAGCAGGAATCGTGGTGATTCCCGTTTACTTCCCCGCCGCAAAGTCCTTGATGCGCTGCTCCTCACTCAGGCGGCACACCAGCAGACGTCCGTCTTTTTCCGCTACGATGTAGCCGTCCAGTCCTTCCAGTACCACCCGCTTTTCTTCTGCCGCATGCACCACACAGTTCCGGCAGTTGTACATATCCACCCGGCCGCCTACCTTGGCATTGCCCGCTTCATTCTGCGGCAGCAAGGTGCGCAGCGAACCCCAGCTACCCAGATCACTCCATCCGAACTCCGCCGGCAGCACAAAGATATCCTCAGCCTTTTCCATCACTGCATAGTCGATGGAAATCTTTTCGCAAGTAGGGAAGAGTCGCTTCAGCTCCTCCGCCTCTTTGTCCGTAAACAAGGCAGGCTCCAGCTCGTCCATCACTCCCGCAATCTGCGGCGCATACCTGCGTATGGCATTCGTAATCGTGTCCGCGTTCCACACAAATATCCCCGCATTCCAGAAGTAATTTCCCGCAGCCAGATACCCCTTTGCCGTTTCCACGTCCGGTTTCTCCTTAAACGCTTCCACCTTGCAGATACCCTTTGTGTCCGCTTCCCCCTGAGCAGCAATGTACCCGTAACCCGTTTCCGGTCGGGTAGGCTTCATCCCCAAGGTCACGATAGCCTGCGAGTCCGCCGTCTTCTCCAGCGCTACGGCAATGCAGCGTGCAAACTCCGCCGTATCAATCACCAGCGCATCCGAAGGCGTCACCACGATGTTCGCCTGCGGAAACTCCTTTCGGATCTTCCAGCATGCATACGCGATACACGGCGCCGTATTCCTTGCTTCCGGTTCCGCCAGAATATGCTGAGCCGGAATCTGCGGAAGCTGTTCCTTTACTATGTCGACATACCTTTCCGATGTCACCACCCAGAAATTCTCTTTCGGGCAGATACCCTTGAAACGCTCCACTGTGAGCTGAATCAGCGATTTTCCAACTCCCATCACGTCGATAAACTGTTTGGGATATTCGGGGGTACTCATAGGCCAGAAACGGCTTCCTATGCCGCCTGCCATGATAACTATATGATTTTGCATGCTGGTTTTAATAGCTTTTAGAAGTTCTAGTCTCTGCGGAAAATGTCACGTGTATATACCTTGTCTTTCACGTCATCCAGACACGCATCATAGCGGTTGGCGATGATAGCCTGTGATTCTTTTTTAAATTTTTCCATATTGTTCACAACCTTTGAACCGAAGAATGTACTTCCGTCTTCCAGTGTAGGTTCGTAAATGATAATCTGCGCACCTTTCGCTTTGATACGTTTCATTACACCCTGAATGGAACTCTGGCGGAAATTATCACTGTTCGATTTCATTGTAAGGCGATATACACCGATTGTTACATCATGTTCTTTATCTGCGTTCCATTGTGAATTCGTAGAATAATATCCTGCTTTGTTTAATACTTGTTCTGCAATGAAATCCTTGCGTGTACGGTTACTTTCTACAATCGCCTGAATCAGATTTTCCGGTACATCCTGATAGTTTGCCAGTAACTGTTTGGTATCTTTGGGCAGACAGTATCCACCGTAACCGAACGACGGATTATTGTAGTGTGTACCGATACGTGGATCCAGACAGATACCCTGAATGATGGCTTGCGTATCCAGTCCCTTTACTTCTGCATATGTATCCAGTTCGTTGAAGTAAGAAACACGCAGGGCAAGATAGGTATTGGCAAACAGTTTCACAGCTTCTGCCTCTTTCAGTCCCATAAACAGTGTATCAATGTTTTCTTTGATTGCACCTTCTTGCAGTAATGCTGCAAATTCACGAGCTTTGGCTTCCAGATGCTCACCTGCAATAGCTTTGATAGCTTCGTTTTCTTCATCCCGTCCATCAATGAATTTAGGGTATCCTACAATAATACGGCTGGGGTAGAGGTTATCGTACAGCGCCTTGCTCTCACGCAGGAACTCCGGTGAAAACAGCAGGTTGAACTTCTTGCCCGACAGAGCTGGAGTATTCTTGAACTTTTCAGCATATTTTACATATAAGCTTCGGCAGTAACCTACAGGAATGGTACTCTTGATAACCATTACCGCATCCGGATTTACTTCCAGTACCAAGTCGATAACTTCTTCTACATGCGAAGTATCGAAATAGTTCTTCACCGGATCGTAGTTAGTAGGAGCTGCAATGACTACAAAGTCCGCATTCTTATAAGCTGATGCACCGTCCAGCGTAGCTGTCAGGTTCAGTTCCTTTTCTGCCAGATATTTTTCGATATACTCATCCTGTATCGGGCTGATACGGTTGTTAATTTTCTCTACCTTTTCAGGGATAACATCTACAGCTGTCACTTGATGATGTTGTGCCAGCAGGGTAGCAATAGACAGACCTACATAGCCTGTGCCTGCTACGGCTATTTTATAATCTTTCATAATCACAGATTTATTAGTTACATTTATAGTATTCTGCGTACCATTCAGCAAAAGCTCTTAAGCCATTTCTTAAAGAAGTTGAAGGCTTAAACCCAAAATCCTGTTCTAGTGGAGTAGTGTCTGCATAAGTTACAGGTACATCTCCCGGTTGCATTGGTACTAATTCTTTATGAGATTCAAAATCATAATTTTGAGGTAATACTTTTGCACGAATAAGTTCTTCTTGTAAAATGGTTACAAAATCCAACAGATTTTCCGGTTGGTTATTTCCTATATTATATACTTTATAAGGAGGTATTGGCAATCCGTCTTCACCGTTCTGTTTTTCCGGTGCATGTTGCATTACTCTTATCACTCCTTCTACTATATCATCTATATAAGTAAAGTCACGTTTGCAATTGCCATAGTTAAATATCTGAATGGTTTTACCTTCACGCAATTTATTGGTGAATCCAAAGTAAGCCATGTCTGGTCTTCCAGCTGGACCGTAAACTGTGAAGAATCTAAGTCCTGTAGATGGAATATTATAGAGTTTAGAATAGGCATGAGCCATCAACTCGTTACTTTTCTTTGTAGCAGCATAAAGGCTCACAGGATTGTCTACTTTATCGTCTGTACTGTAAGGTACTTTTTTGTTACTGCCATATACACTTGATGAAGAAGCATACACCAAGTGCTCTACTTGTGGATTGGAATGTCTACAAGCTTCTAATATATTGTAGAAACCTATTAGGTTACTTTCTACATAAGCATCCGGATTAGTAATGCTATAACGCACTCCAGCCTGTGCTGCAAGGTTTACTACGATATTGGGTTTGTGTTCACTGAAAATTTTTTCAATTAGAGCTTTGTTTGCGATATTTCCTTTGATAAAAGTAAGGTTGCTATATTTTTCCAGTTTTTTCAGTCTTTCCTCTTTTAATGAAATATCATAATAGTTTGTAATAGAGTCAATTCCTACAATTCGGATACTTGGCTCTCTTTTCAAAAGCTCTAATGCAAGGTAACTTCCTATAAATCCTGCAATACCAGTTATGAAAACTGTTTTGCCTTCTAATGTAGTATTTAACTTTAACATATTGTGTATATTAAATTGGTTAAGACTTTTTTGAGATTATTGTGATATTTTCTTATAGATATCTATTACTTCATTAGAGATTCTATCCCAGTCATATTTTTTCATGTTATAGCTAGGGTGAGATAGAGGGGTATTGACAATTGTTGTAAGTTTCTCCGATAGTTCTTCTACATTACCCACATGAAAGTATACCTCTTTGGGTAATCTTACTTCTAAATTGGCGGGAATGTCACTTACAATGACAGGCACGTTGTAACTCATAGCCTCTAATAATGCGATAGGTAATCCTTCATGGCTGGATGGTAGGCAGTAGCAACGGCAGTTAGTCAATAACGAATGCAATTTTTTGCCTTTTATGAAACCTGTTAGTACTACTCCATGTTCTTTAGCCATAGCTTTTAACTTTCTCGAATAATCATCTTCAAAGTCTGTATCTCCGGCTAAGACTAGTTTGTATCCCTGATTGTCTATTTTAGAAAAAGCCTCTACTAAATGATGCAGATTCTTTTCGGGTACAAAGCGGCACATACCTAGTATGTATTTACCTTTCTCGATACCTAATTCCTTGAAATATTCTGGATAATCACATATCTCAGGTTTTGATACTCCATTGTATATCAAGTGTACACGATTTGTCCGGTTATATTTGTTTTTGATAAGATTTCGGATGACATCGGAGATGACAATTACGTCATCTGCAAACATGCACCCCATTCTTTCTCCCATTTTTAGGATTGTCTTAGCCATTGTCCCCCATTTATCTCGGTCGTAGTCAGGACCGTGATGTGTGAATACCACTTTCATGCCAAGTATTTTTGCATACGGCACAAGCAAGGCAGGTCCGATGGCATGTATATGTAGAATGTCTGCACCTATTTTTTTTGCAGCATTTATAGCTTTGAATGTATGGATAATGGCTTCGAAAGCTTTCTTTTTGGGAGTTTCAATATCCACCAGTTTTACACCTTTCCATTCTTTCAGTTCATCGTGTACGTAGCTTTTTCTTCGTATAACTGTTACATCGAACCCTTTTTCTGCAATTCTAGGAAACAGTTCTTCGCAATGCGTTTCAACGCCACCCATTACATCAGGGATGCCACGAGTACCGGTTACAACAATCTTCATAAAGTTTTCAGGATTAAAAATAGATTATTACTTTTACCTAATCATAAAAAATTAGTCCAGTATGTCGGTATAATTTTCTTTCGTGTTATTCAGTCATTGGGCTCTTGAAAAAAGGCAAGAGAAAGTATGTTGGCTTATATTCTTTAAATATTATAATCCAAATAATGTACGTGTAAACTGCCAGCGCATTAAAACATATCTATGTAGTAATATAGGAATTATAATACCCATTGCAATAACCGCAATAGCTTCAGGTAAGAACACATACCATAAATTGCTGTCTAATGGGAATTTTCTAAATACAGCTTTTGCAAATCCTTCAAATGTTGTATGGAATAAATATATTATATATGATGACATCGACACAATCATCAGAATATGGTTTTTGTCTATTTTGCAATATTTACATATAAATTTTGATATTTCTATAATGAAGAATATTCCTATGTAAGGCAATAAAATTTTTAAGGTAGTTCTCAATAAATCAGAACCTATAGTAGAGAAGTATAAATATTCACAAATAACAAAAGTAACTATTGCAAGAGTTACTTTGTTTATTGAATATTCTTTTATGAATTTAAACATATACGTATTTTCAAAGGCAAAAATGCCTAAAGTGAAAAACACTAACATGTTTTTACATTGTGTAATGCAAAATTCTTTGGGTAATGTCATAGGAATATAATGTATAATTAAGCAAATTAAAAATAATATAGTTCTGCTTCCTTTTGTTTTAAATAGCGGTAACAATACAAACATCCACCATAACGCCCATATAAACCATAGGAAATCACCAGCTTCAGGTAAATAAAACATTTTAAGATAAGATCTCCATGTAACAGGATCTTCTACACTTAAACCTCCTTGCATCAGCATTTTTATACTTATTACCATTATAGATGTTGTTATATATGGTATCATTAGTCTTTTTATTTTCTTTATAAGAAAACTACCATATCCGATATCTTTTTTAGTAGCAATGTATACATATCCACTTGCAAACATAAACAATGGCATATGAAATGTATATATCATATCATGTATCAGTCTATACCACTGAGGAGAATTATCTGGAATATAATGTCCAACAACTACAAGGATTATACAAATTGCTTTTGCTATATCTAATGAAATGATTCTGTTAGTTAACATATTTTCTCTTTATTAGGTCCAATTGGGACATCTTGTATAGGGAAAATCATCTTATTTGTGTTTTCCCTTTTATAAATTAAGACTTGGAATTAATTATTAAATATTGTAAGTTTTGACATCGGTAGTCATTGACAGAAATTTCCTATCTAGACTATTTGGGGGGAAGAATCTTTTTTCAAATAATCGAGTGCTGATATTATAATATTTATTTTAATATTCACTAGTTGTTCGGTATCCTTTTATCTTTCCTAAATGAAGGGGAGAGAGGATATTTTTTCATGGATTCGCTTCCAATTGATATTTGTCCGTATGGTATGATTTTAAATTATGTGTTTTTGTCTATACGCTGTTTTGCGTTATTGGGGGATGAATAATGTTTATGTATATTATCAAAATAGTAGGAGTCTTTGCTATTTTATGCTTATTTTATAGAAGACAAAACAGAAAGGTATAACTCTCTAAACTTCTCTATGGAATAGTTGGTAGAAAGGAATAATTTGCTTTGTTTGCCCATATTTAGGCTTAGTTCTTCATTATCTATTAATATTGCTAATTTTGAAGCAATATCTTTCCAATCTTTTTTATTGGTGATGAAGCCGTTTTTTTGATCTTGTACTAATTTTCCATTATCACCGACATTAGTAGCAACTATTGGTAAATCAGCATTCATGGCTTCCATTATAGAATTACTAGTTCCTTCGAATAAGGAAGTTGAAATGTAAATATCTGCTTGATCAAGTAGTTCTGCTATATTATTCGGATTGATATATACAGTTGTTATATCGTCTATGCCATATTGTCTTATCCATTCTCTGATTTGTGTTTCCAAATTTCCATATCCTACAATATCGAAGGCTATGTTATCATATGTTTTCTTAAGTTCTGCTATGGCATGAATAGCCGTTTCATAGTCTTTTTGTGGAACGAACCTTCCTACTGTGATGATATGAATTTTATCCTTTCGTTTTTTGGGTGTGTAATCTTTAATATGCTCAAAACAGTTAGGAATTACTATTATCTTTTCACTTTTAAATCCTTTCGTTATAAAATTCTCTTTTCCGGAAAAGCTATTGGAAATAGCTTTTTCTGCAAATGAATTTGTGAGTAATCTGTCTGCCCAACATTTTAACAGAGGTAATTCAGCATTTCTTAGTCCAGTAAATACCTTAGCTTTAACTTTACGTCCAGCCATGCAGGCATAAAAGTTTGCTGCTGTAAGATAAGAAAAGATTGCACAGATATTATTTTTCTGTAAGTAGGTTACAAATTCATTGTATCTCGATAAATGACCTCCTGTAAAACTTTGAATTTGGATACATGGATCTTCTTTTAAAAGGTCCATGTATTTTTTGTGGATTTTGTTTCCATTAAATATAATGTAATGTATTTGATAATATCCACTTAGGGCTTTTGCTAATAATACGGATTGTTTTTCTGCTCCTCCACTAGTGAGATTCTTTACGAAAATTGCTATATTTTCCATTGCTGATATGTACAAAGAGGTTGATATTATATAGTGACTTATTTATTGTAGAATATAATCAATAAGTAAATCTAAGTCTTTTATTTGTCGTTCTCTTATTTTCAAATATTGCTCATATCCTTTTTGGGATAAATCTGAATAGAGATTGGAGTTAGTTGTTACCATTAGCATTCTATTCATGATTTCTTCTACAGAAAATGGGTTAAAATAAAGTGCACCACCACTACAAGTTTCTGCAATTGAAGATAGGGGAGAAGCGATAACCGGTATTTTATAGCGCATAGCTTCAAGTGGAGGGTAGCCAAAACCTTCATTTAAGGAAGGATATACAAAAATATACGCATTAGCATAAAGAGATTCTAATTGTTGATCATCTACGTAACCTAGAAAATCAAATCTATCAGGATGTTTTATTTTATATCTAAAACAGTTTCCTTTAGTTCCTGTCACTTTCATACGTATGTCCTTCATGCAATTATAGTCTGCTAGACGGTCAAAGGCTATAATTGCTCTTAAATTATTTTTTTCCCATCTATTTCCGCTTACTAGAAAGAAATATTTTTCATCGTTTCTTATTCTGATAGCTTTTTCTTTTGAAGAGGTATTAGGACTATAGAAAACGGGAAAATTTCGATTTTTTAATTCGGGAAAGTAAGAAAGAAAGGCATTCTTGGAATGTTCAGAAACAGTAATTAAATGAAACTGGCTGTTTATGTATTTGTCGAGGTAATCACTATGCTTTTTATTATGGAATTGCTTGCATAGTAATTTTTTTATCGTAAACTTTAGTGTTTCTTTAAAAGAATTTTTGTATTGGTAGAATATATTATCAAATGGAGTTTCAAATTCTCTCAGTCCATGAACTGTACCGTATACTTCACAGGATGTTAGTTTTGCTAGTTTCCCTGGTAAACAAGAATATAGCCTGTCTATGTTGTGATTTCTAATTATATCTTCAATACTTTCCTTTTGTAAATCATATAAGGGAATATTATAGTGTTGACACTGCTTTTGTACTTCAGGATTTAACCAAAGTTTAGAATCATAGAAACATGCAAATTTTATATGTCGTTCTACCATACGGAAAAATATTATTTCTCCGTAGCGTCCACCCCCATGTCGTTTTCCTGAGGTGTTGGGCTGAGTAGCTTTTAAATCAAAAAGAAGATTCATATTTTTATGTTTACTAAAGGATATATTAATTTTTGCTGTTACTTGCGTGATGATTTTACTGTCATGTATAATTTGTGTTCTTGATATAGAAGCCTATCAAATATTGTAAAAGGTGTTTTTAATAGATAAAAAATCCATCTATTTTTAGGGAGTCTTCTTATTTTAGTATACCTTTTTAAATAAGATAAATATGAATAGAAGTCATAGCGTGTTTTTTTTATTATTTTGGGATAGTATGCTAAAATAAAATAGGACGTTAAGAGAAATTGATGTTCTGAAATAGCCTTGAATACAATACTTTTATCATTCTTATCTACGAATATTAGAGCCTCATTTATAGCTCTTTTACTCCATGAAAGAAAATCTTCAGGGATATTGAACTTTAGAGTCAGATTACTATTATCTAAGCAATATTCATATCCAACATAAGAGAGAAGTTGTATTGAATGGGTATGTTGTAGAAATTGTAAAGAAAAAATTAAATCTTCATAAAGATGACATCCTTCCCAAAATCTTAAATTATGTTGTTGAATGATACTGGCTTTATAGCATTTACTCCATGGTGGATTTAAAGCTCCAATAGAAATCATTTTATTTACAGCATCGTATATCTTATCTCCTGTATAAAAATTGTCTGATTGAAAGTTACGAATTTCTTCATTGTGCATATGGTATTTAGCAAATCCGCAACATAGTAATTCTGCGTTAGTATTTGATGCAAATTTTGAAAGCCAATCTTTACGTACTTTATCATCTGCATCAAGGAAACAAATGTATTCTCCTTTAGCATTATCTATGCCAAGATTACGTGCTCTAGATACTCCTCCATTGGGAGTGTTTATTACTTTTATGCGTTTATTGTTTTGGGCATATTTAGTGCATATTTCGAGACTGTTATCTTTGCTACCATCATTGATTAAAATTAGTTCAAAGTCTTGAAAGCTTTGTCTAAGTACGGACTCTATGGATTCTTTCAAGACTTTTTCCGCATTGTAAATAGGTATAATGACAGAAAACTTCATGTTGATTTGTCTTAAGGAATTAAAACTATATAATATTTACCACATAGACTTGTAGTCTATATATAATCCTAATGGTAGAGTGTTCCTACCGTTAGCATCCCAAATGAAAAGCATCTCCCACCAGTTATTTCTATTGATAATATTTGATATTATTGGCCACATATTTGCCATCATACTAATAATACATAGCATAACTATATATTTAGGTAACTTTTTTTTATTTTGTAGAATGTATACGTATGAAGCAGAAGAAACAATCACTGAAAAAAATTGTAATCCTTCTCCAAATCGATTTAGGATTTCTATTTGTCCCAAAATAGGATTTAGGATAATCCCAATAATGAATAAGTTAGCTTCAATGGGTTTTATTAAGGATTTTTTTAGCAAGTGAGGTATTGTTAATATGGGAATGCTGTAAGCTAGGATTATACGTAAATTGTTTGTGAAACTTAGTGCATCTCTGATTCCGACATTTCCATATTCTCCTGCAATCATATTATCAAAATTAGCTGCATATTGAGCACTTTTGGCATCCATTCCCAAAAATTGTATATAGGGAGTTAGATAGCTTAATAGGTTGACAGAACCATAGAATAGACTGAGTATAAATAGTATTTCTGCAATCCATGTAGGTATGATTTGTTTTTTTATGAAAACAAGTGCGAAAACGGCTGTAATTAGAATAATAGTTCCAATATGTGTAGTAACAGATAATGCTGCAAAAATAAGAGAAAGTTTAATTTTTTTACTTTGTAAGTAACCTATGAAATAAAGAAAAAAACTAAAAGCTAAAAACCAACGTATAAAATTTTCAGCATTATGAGTTTCCCATAAGAATAAAAGAAGTGCCCATGGTTGATATCGAGGATAATTTTTTAATAAAAATAAAGTAGAAGAAATTAATGTTATACTACAAAGACATATAAAACCTGAATATGAAACTCCTATATTATATAGTAACCAACAGATTGCTTTAAATGAGATTTCGTAATCATATTTGAAGAAATTCCTTCCAATTCCTACATATCTTTCATAATAGACATTATAGTCAATCATGTGTCCAAATCTTAAACCCATTACGACTGCATAAGAAATGATGCACCATAATGCTAGCTGCCAGTATTTTTGGTTATCTTGTGTTTTTTGTAATTTTTTCCCAATATACCAAAAAATCAAGATATTGATAAAGTTTAGTAGTATATATATAAATTTGATTTGAAATATATTTTCACTCATTTCTATTATGTGTAGATATTTGTTGTTATGAGTTTTGAAGGCAATTGCTATAATTGGGCATTTTTTAGAAAATCAAATGATTTCTTTTTCCACTCTTCAAGTTGTTTAAATACTGTAACATAATCTATTTCTTTAAGTTTTTCTAATTTTTGAAGATCTGTAAAGAGTCTGTCTTGAAGCCCAAATATTTTTAATAAAGATTGAATTCTTGAGTTACCTCTCTTGGGATTGCCATACACAATAAATTGTTTTTTAAATAAGATAGAAAAAACGCATGCATGAAATGAATCTGTCACGATAAATTGAGCATCACGAAAATCTCTTAACCATTGCTCAACTGGTGGCTGAATACGCTTATCAAATGGTAAATAATAATTGTCTACATTTGCATTTGCATCAAATGCTTGTAGTTTCTTTATGACTGCAATTTTGTCAATTAATACTTGTTTTTCTTGGGATTTATCAAGAATATAACACAATAATGAACCTTTACTTGGAGTTGTTTGTGCATTATCTATAAGCCGTGTGTAATCTTCTATATTTAGAAGCATTGTAGGATCTAATACATGTTGTGCTTTTACTCCTAAATATTCTTTACATAGATTGATACCCGAATCTTCTCTTACAGAAATAGCATCGAATTTTTGGGCTAGTTTACTACATTCTTTTGTTTGTGGAATTGTATACTCCCATTTATCCGTAGCAAAAGATGCGGCATATGCTATGCGTTTTAAACTCCAATTTTTTGTGTAGTTTAAGTAGGAATCAGCAGGATTTTTATAATAGAATGGACGCCAAACTTGGTCACTTCCTACTATGATTGCATCAAATTCGTGTTCTTGAATATCTGTAAACTTATGGTATCTTTTGATATGTATATACTGCTCTATAAATCTATTTGTGTGCTGTCTAATAATAGGAAGATTATGGTTATATTTTTGTTCATAGAAAATTGGAAATTTATTTCCTTTTAAATTCATGATAATTCTTTTTCCATAACATAAAGGCATTTTCCATAAAGGAAGTTTTTCTGGTTTAGGATATAATTCGATTAATGAAACTTTATGTCCTAGTCTTTCCATTATTGTTTGCAATGCATATGCTTGCAAAATTCCACCGTAATTTGTATTCAGCGGTAATGTTTGTATTCCAATTTTCATTATTGTATACCTTTGTATGTGATTGGTCGAATTTATTTTTTTAGTTTCTTTATTAATTCAACTCCGTTATCTCCTAGAACTGTATGGGCAACTTTTTTTATAGTTTGCTTGATAGCATATTGGGAGTCTGTCATAAAGTTTAGAGTTTGTTCGAGTGCGTTACTTTCGTCATCTGTTTCAGTAAAAACTTCTAACAGCATAGGCTTTTCTGTAATTTCCGGTGTAAGGAAATGATCTATAACAGATAGAAATGTTTTTTTGTTGTCTGCTGTCAGATACTCATAACCTAAATTATTTGCATAATTTTGGACTAACTGTCGGGATTTATTTCCATAGTGTCCTGCTGCTGCAACAAACTCATCGGCTTCATCACCAAGGAAGTAACAGGGGTGATTGTAGTTACGAAATTCATTTCCTTTACCATTGTTGATAAGAAGTATTCTGACATTGTTTCCTACATGACGATTGCCTATCACATTCATATCGTAGAAGAAAGCCAAGTCACCGAATATCCCTATGAACAATTTATTAGGTTTGGCAAATGAAGCTCCCATCATGCTTGAAACACCTCCGTCTATACCGAAACCTCCGACATTGCATTTTGCTTGTATTCCTTTGGGCAACTTAAAGAAATTCCAAGATCTAAGGCTATGGTAAATTCCAAAATGCATCTCGCATTCAGTTGGAAGTTTATCAACCATTTGCTGCGCTATCCATATATTACTGAATGGAAGTTCTGGCAGTTTTGAATTTATAGTGTTTACTTCTTTTGTTACTGTGTCGAAATATTCTGTATGGTAGACATTTTCTTTGGCATATCGTTCAAAGAATAATTCTTCTGGCATCATAAATACACGACGTAGATTTCCAAATGTATCTCGGATAGCACCATCAGGGCTTACTCTCCATGTATGAGCAGATTTCACAGTAAATGAGTTTCCTGAAACTTCACCTATGTGAATACATAAGTTTGCATTTGCTAATGGGGAATTCCATTGTTTTTGACCACATACCATTTGATAGTGTACTTCATATTTTCCTCTGTATCCGCTGGTGTGATCACAGAGTACAATAGCATCATATGTCGCACAAAATTTATCTACTGCTGCAGTCAGACGATCAGAAAAATTAGCGTGCGAACCAACAAAAACAACAATTCTGCCGTTTTGAGGTATTTCAGGAAATTCTGTATCGAAAGCTGTATGTCGGAAAATGGTATTTACATGAGGAATTTCATTTACACTGAAATCATGGCTATATTTAGTATACATATTGATATGTACTGGCCCTCCTCCATTTAGTTTTAAGGCTAATATGGCTTTATTCGCTTCTATTTCACATAGACGTTCATCTTCTTTATCTTTAACCATAGGAATGGTTACACTTTCTATAGCAATATCATTTGGTAGACTTCTACGATCGATTTGTTGATCTATCAGGTGTCCTAATTTGTGATTGCCCCGGGTGGAAGTAATAGCCAATATCGGCAATTTTCTGTAGTAGGCTTCGGTAAGTCCTGGCATATAGTTACGTGAAGCGGTTGCTCCTGTACAGCTGATTACTACAGGTTCTCCTGTTTCTGCAGCCATGCCACATGCCAGATAGGCTGCACTTCGTTCATCTACTGAAGACCATACTTTAAACCACGGATCATTTTCTACACTTACAACAAATGTCATATTGGTTGTTCCAGGTGAGGCAATGATATGGCGTATACCGTGTGCTTTAAGCAAAGCTATTACTATCTGAACATTACGTTCATTGGTATATTTAAATTGTGATTCCATTATTCTTTATTCTATGAATTATAACTTTTCTATGCTTTCCATTCAATGTTTTCACGAATAACTTTTGCAGGACTTCCTAATGCGAGACAACGTGGAGGAATATCTTTGGTAACTAAAGAACCTGCTCCTATTATGGCTCCATCACCTATAGTAACCCCTTTTAATATCATGACATTCTCACCAATCCAAACATGATTTCCTATTGTAATTGGTTTACTATTTGTATAATCAGGAGATATGATTCTGTGGTTACCTCCGTCATTATCTCGTATAACTGTTCCCATTGCAATTATACAGTCATTACCAATCGTAATATTTTTGTTACAGATAATCTTTACTTCTCTATTTATAAAGGTATTTCCTAACTGTAGGTTTGCATGGTTACCTATTTGAATGTATGATCCATATCCGATGTGTGTTATTCCTTTTCCTATAAATTTTAGTGATGAAAAATCTCCCATGCATAAACCTGTTTCAATTTTAGATTTACGCATATTACACCATCCAAAAATGACTGGATGTGAAAGGATTATTTCGGCTGATTTGGATATATCTAATATAGAGTAGCGTGTTAAAAATAATATTGCTTTTTTATTACTTCTGCTTATTCTTATAAGATTGTAATATATAAATCTAAATAATAGCCATGGTAAGTACAATTTATATTTTATAAAAAGAACAATGATTTTTTTCATTATTATGACATGTTGATTTTTATTTTAATAGCTTAAAAGCTTATGATATTCTATGAATGTCTTTTGTTTTTTATGATTATTAAAAGGAGTAATCCATATCTTCAAACGATAACAATCCTGACCCTCCAGTCATATATACAATATCTCCAATAATACTTCTGGACATATTGCTAGTAAGGATTACAGCCATATTAGCTATTTCTTCGGCTGTTGCATATCTGTTTATTAATGTGGATGGATTGTATAAATCATCAGTTTCTTTTTTTTGAAGCATAGGGGTTGCTGTTTGTCCGGGAGCTAATCCGTTTACAACTATTCCATATGGTGCAAGAGATCTAGCTAACCCCATTGTAAGACCACGTATTCCCCATTTAGATATTGTATATGCAGACACGGCAGGTCTTAAGCTGGAGGATGATGCTATATTTAGTATGTTTCCTTCAATATGTTTTTCTTTCATATATTTTCCTACTAGTTGAGAAAGGAAGAAAACAGCTTTTAAGTTTGTTTGCATAATAGTGTCATATTCTTCTTCCGTAGTATTTTTGATAGCGCCTCCTATTACTCCGGCGTTATTTACCAAAATGTCGATTTTTCCAAAATGGTTAATTACATTATCCAAATGCTCTTTGAAAGTGTCAACTTTTTTATTATCCATTACGATACCCAGAACTTTATTTTTATATTCTGGCTTGTTGGAAAGCAAGCGACATTTTTCTTCTAGTTTTTGAGAATTACGTCCTGTGATAATAACATTTGCTCCGCTATTTAAAAATGCTTTAGCTATAGCAAAGCCAATGCCACTTGTTCCTCCAGTGATAAATGCTGTACGACCTTTTAATAATTCGTTTGTTGATAGATAAGTTATAGATGCTGATACTTTTTTTTGCGGAACTCCTTTTATAACATAAGTAAGTCCTCTTTTCAAATATGTTTTTAGCGACATTTGTTTAATGGTTTAAATTTATATATTATGTTTTTTACTTTTGTTAGAATAGTTTGTCTTTCTCCAGCTTCCAGTCCTATTATGAAGATGGAAAAGCAAGATACGAATGTTGCGCAAAAAATAGTAAGGACTAATCGACCTATACTTGTAGGAATGCAGTAGTTAATAACTGTTGGTATGGCAAATGCAAACACTGATACGGCAAAGACTCTCAGCAATACTTGTCTAATAAAAATCATTACAGGAAATTGCAGTTGCTTTTTTACAAAATAGAGCCGTACAAAAACCAAGATGAAATAGATAGTCATGTAAAGGATATATGCTGTTTCAACAGGACATCCGAGTTTGTATGCTAGCCAGGTGAGAGGGAATACTAAACATCCAATAATAGTTACCCATATTTGATAATACTTAATATTACCGGTGGCTGAAACAGCAGTAAGCATGGTATTTCCCAAAATCATAGCCATGGAACCAAACATAGTTAGTCGTAAAAAGATCGGAGCATACTCAGGTACTACTTTTAACCATAGCTTCAGGATTGTATTGGCTTCTAAAATAAAAGGTATGGCAAAGAATAAAAGTAGGAAGTAGGAGTATTTGGCTCCCCTACAGATTAAGGCGAACATATATTCTTTATCTCCTGCTGCGTATGACTTGGTAATTTGTGGGTTAATTGCCATTGTAAAGTTGTTGACAAACTGCATGATGGCTGCTTCTACTTGTGTAGCAATACCTCGTGCAGCATTAAATGTTACGCCAAAGAACAGGTTTATCAGAATATTTACACCTTGTGTGTTGAACATATAAGCGCTGTTCCCAAAAAAACTCCATCCAGCAAAGGAAAGCATTTCTTTTGAGAGTTTTTTGTCGTATATCCACTGGTATTTACATTCTTTAAAGTGTTGTTTGCAATAAATTCCATAGGTTCCTCGGACGATTAAGGCTACCGTGACTAGGAGTATGGCATATGTAGCTAGTTTGTCAAAAGGAGAAAGTAACAATAAATAGACGATTATCAGTTTTAATGTCACTTCCAATATGCTGATGTATGCAAATGCACTCATCTTTTCGTGTGCAATGATGCTGGCATTATAAGGTATACTGATTAAGTTAATCACGAATGTAAGTAACGAGCACTGAAACACCCAGTTGGCAGCTATTAACCGTTCAGGAGGTATTTGCATTTTATAATTGATGAACCATACTCCGACTATTTCACCTACCAGAATGATTATTGCTGAAATGATAAGCTGAATATTAAGGCTGGTAGAAAATATTTTCTGTAATCGTTCAAAATTCTTACTACCTAGTTCATAAGTAATAAATCGGCTAATAGAGGAAGAAAAGGTTCCTGAAATTACGGAAAACATAGCCACTACTCCACCTACTACGTTGTAAATACCATAATCAGATACCCCAAGGACATTTAAAATGACACGGCTGGTATATAGAGAAATGGCCATTGTCAAAAGAGTACGGATGTATAGTAGTAGTGTATTCTTTGCTATTCGTTTATTATTTTCTGTCGTATTACTCATTTGATTTATATATCTTGTTGCCACAAGGAAGTACACTTAGTTTAGAATCATTTATATAGTGTGCTTCTCTTGTGGCAGTAAGACGACTCTTGGCCTTACTTATTTTTTCTCTTGCTGCTTTTTCTGTTCGGCTTCATAACCGTAACCATATCCATAGCCATATCCATAGCCCTTACCGTAACCGTACTTGGCACCGTAACCGTAGCCGTAGCTGTTCTTACGCTTGCTCATGTCGATGTCGTTGATCACAGTTGCCAGTTTGGGGAACTTATGCTCGTCGCGCAACACATTGATGTAGCGGTAGCCGGCTTTCGGGGTTACGTCGGCACGGCATACATATACGCAGATGTCTGCCACACGGCCGATGATGGCGGTATCGGTCACCATACCGATGGGGGCGGTATCGAGTATCACGTAATCGTAACGTTCTTTCAGCTGGTTGATGGCATCTTCCAGTACGGTGCGTGCTACCAGCTCGGTCGGGTTGGGAGGTACCGGTCCGCCCGGCAGGATGTCCAGATTCGGGCTGATGTCCGAGCGCTGGATCATGTCGGTCAGTTTCACATGGTCGGGGTCGCTCAGGTAGTTGGTGATACCTTCGGTACGGCGGCTCAGGTTGAACACCTTGTTCAGACCGGGCTTGCGGATATCCATACCTACTACGATGACTTTCTTGCCCAGGTAGGCGAGACTCACGGCGGTATTTCCGGCTACAAACGATTTTCCTTCAACCGGCTGGGTAGAAGAGAAGAGGATAACCTTGTCGGTCTTGCCCAGCATGAAGAGCAGGTTGGTACGCAGACCGCGGAAGGTTTCTTCCATTACGTCGTTCTTGTTTTCGCGTATCACGATGGCACCGTGCTCCGGCTTTTTGCCTCGTGGCAGTTCGCCCAGAATAGGTACGGTGGTGAGTTTCTCTACGTCGTCGCGGTTTTCTATCTTGTACTTCAGCAGATCGCGCAGGTAGACAAAGCCCACGGGGATGCCCAGCCCGATGATAAGGGCGGCAAGGGCGATGATTTTCTTCTTCGGAGAAACCGGGTATTTGTCTGCCAGCGCTTCCTCGATGATGCGTCCGTTGGTAGCAGTGGCTGCCAGGGTAATGGCATTTTCCTCACGCTTCTGCAGCAGCATGATGTAGAGCTGTGCCTTGATTTCCTGCTGGCGGGAAATGGTGAGGAACTCTTTTTCCTGCTGTGGGGCGCTGCTGATGCGGCCTTCGAACTTGCGTGCCTGACGCTCGATGTCGCTGCGGGTAATCTGGAGTCCTTTCAGTACGCTGGCTACCGTGGTCTGTACGTTGTGGCGCATAGCCTCGATGCCGGTATTCATGTTTACTACGGCAGGGTTGTTCTCACTCGAGGTACGGAGCAGCCGCTTGCGCTCGATAAGCATGGTGTTATACTGGTCGATGACCGAACTCAGGTTCTGGTCCTGCAAGCCTACATTGGCAGGAATGACTTCCTGTTCGTTGGCAGGATTGTTGATATAGTCGCGCAGGAATTCTACCAGACGTATCTGGGTCTGGTTTTCGATGCGCAGCTGTTCGTATTTGGAGTTTTCTTCCAGTGCGAGTTTCGCGTCGCTGGTCAGGTCAGTCAGTCCTGATTTCTGCTTGAAGTCAGCCAGCTGGGTTTCGGTACTGCCCAGTTCCTGATTGATGATGCCGATACGGTCTTCGATGAAGTCTGCCGTCTTCTGTGCTACCTCGTTCTTCTCGTCGTTGGCATCCTGGTTGTAGAAGGCTACCAGGCAGTTGATAAAGTCGGCGGCACGCTGTCTGTCGGTATTCTGTACGGCTATCTGGGCGATGGTGGTGGTTTTGGAAGTTGCATCTACTGTCAGGTTTTCACCGTATGATTTTGCCACAGCGGTAGGAGCACCCACATAGGCTGCCAGGCGGATATTGCCGCTTTCCTTAGCCTTCCATTCGTTCAGGATGGAATCGTTTGCCGTAAAGCTGAACACACCCGCCGGGGTGGGGAATACCGCTGGGAGTTTGTCGAAGGTTTTTTCCGCTTCCTCTTCTTCCTCGTTGAGGGTATAGCGTACCTTGACATACAGTTTGCCTTCGGGGCTGTAGCTCAGCTTCAGGCGGGCGCCTGCCTCCAGCTTTTCCGCCTCTTCGGGCGACATGAATACGTTGATAGGAGAGCTCTGGTACAACGGGATGTCGTAGCCCAGCATACGGTCCTCTGCCATGGAAGTGTAAAGTCCCAGCTGGGTGATTACCTTGCGGATCAGGGTGCGGCTTTTCAGGATTTCCACCTCATTGTCGAAGTTGTTGCTCATGGAGAGTCCGCTCAGGCTCTGCATGGCCTCGAGTGCTCCGGATGCTGCTCCCATGCCGCGCTTGCTGGAGTCGTCTTCCTTGATAAGTACGGCGGAAGTTACGTTATACACCGGTGCCTGATAGCGCAGGTACACAAAGGCGAGGATGAGGCAGACGATGACGCTTGCCACAAACCAGTGCCAGTAGGCAAGGTATTTGAAGAAGATGGCATAGAGGTTGATGCTCTCTTCGTGCTGCTGTTCGTTGTTCGGGTTCTGTTCTTCTATCATAATGTTTGCTGTATATTCTTTGGATTTTTAAAGGAAAATGTTTATCGCAGGATGTTGACAAGCAGGCTGGCAATGGATACCAGAATGGAAGTGGCCGAGATGACGGTAGTGGTTGTGTTACCGATGTCGGAGTTCTTCGCCTTGGTCTTGTTAGGAGTGACGTACAGAATGTCGTTCTGCTGCAGGTAGAAATAGGGCGACAGGATAAGGTCGCTCTTGGTCAGGTCGAGCAGCATGATTTCGCGCTTGCCGGTAGCATCCTCACGGATCAGCTTCACATTGTCGCGTACACCGTATACGGTCATGTCGCCTGCCATGGCGAGGGCTTCGAGCACGTTTACCTTTTCGTTGCTTACGGTGAAGGTTCCCGGACGGTTAACTTCGCCCAGTACGGAAATCTTGTAGTTGGACATACGTACGGTCACGATAGGTGTTTCCTTAAGGTAGGATTTCAGGCCTTCGCGTATCAGGTCTTCTGCCTGGTTTTTGGTAAGTCCGCCCACCTTGAGGCGTCCCAGTACGGGGAAGTCTATCTCGCCGTCGTTGTTTACCAGATACTGTTGCAGTGTGGGGGTAGAAGTGGTATTGATATTGGTCAGTGCCGCGTTCAGCGGAGTCTGTACGGTCAGGTTGAAAGGAGCTGCTGCCTGTGGGTCGGTAGTATTTACCGTGATGCTGAGCAGGTCTTTAGGCATGATCTTGGCATCGTAGAGCGGAATTTCCTTTCCGTACTGGTTTACGGCTTCCGGATCTTGCAGGTAAGGAACGTTTTTGTAGGAGGTACATCCCGACAGCCCTGCCAGAAGTACCAGTATCAGTGTGAATGCTTTGAATTTCATAAGATAAATGTATGTTTGCAGATTTTTTATTCGGTTATTTTCCCATCAGCCGGGCAAAAAAGCCTTTCGGCTTTTCGGGTTCGTACTCCTGTTCGTACTTGCGCATCAGGTCTTCATAAGAAAGCTTCTGGTGTACCATTTCGTAAATGGTTCCCCAGTCCGGCAGTCCGCCCAGGTTGCGGTCGTCGATGAAGAGGTCTGCTTTCAGTTTGCGCGAGTAGTGATTGTTCTGCCCTTTTTCTTCTTCGGGGTAATCGCGGTTGATGGCATAAAAATCCAGTCCGCGTTCATGGCAGAACTGTACAGCCTCGTCCAGCAGGCGGCCTTCGCGTACACTCCATAGTATCAGTTTATGGCGTTCGGCCTGCAGTTTTTTTAATGTCTCGATGGCAAAAGGAATTTCCTTTCCGATGGAAGGATACTTGTGCTCGACGATGGTTCCGTCGAAATCTACGGCAATAATCATTTTGTCAATTAATAATGGATGTTACTATGTTATGTGAATGCCACAGTCAGGCACTTCATGCCAGAATCTGAGAAAAGTTGCTTATAGTGTTGGTGGGCATATCGTTGCTTTTCTGTGGCATTTTTCTTTCATTCTATATCTTCGATGGTTTCGCACCAGGTGTAGCTCACTTTGAGCAGGGCGGTGCTTTGGGGCATTTCGATGGCGATGTAGTGGCGGCCTCCGTAGCGGAGGAACTTGCCGGTCACACCGTAGAGCGGACCGCGGCGTACTACCCGGACGGGGACGCTGCGCTTGCCGCGAAGCTTTTCGGAATCGATGAACCGCGTGCCCTGGATGTCGGGGCTGGTGGCATGCATGAAGTTCTGCATGTCGCGTTCGCTCACCGTGCAGTAGTCATTGCCGTTGCGTTCCTTCTTCAGGAAATAGACGGGCAGCGGGGCTTCGGAGGCGAACTGCCGGCACCAGTTGGCGTCATAAGGACAGTGGATGAAAATCAGGTTATGGATGGCCGGTATCAGTACATGGCTGCATTCACCCTCGCGCCCGGTGTCGCGGAGCTCGTATGTCATGGGGATGTAATGCTCGATGCCCTGCTCTTTGAGATAGGCGGCTACTGTAAGTTCTTTGTTGTACACCGTCTGCAGGGGAAGCCATACCTGTTCTTTTTCCATGTCTGTGGATGTTTGTCCTTCTGGTTTTTTGTTCCCTTTTTTCTTGATTGAATGTTTGTTGAGGTACGGATGTACCTCTCTCTCCTTCCTAGCGCCTGAAAAACACTATGAATCAGTTTGTTATCTCCAAATACGGAAGATGACGCACATCGTGCTTCTGTCTAGGAGTATACTCCCACAGCCGCATAGGAAGTCGTTCTTCGGCGCAAAGATAACAAATTTATATGCAGAAAGGTTTATTTTAACCTTTTTTTAGATATGATTGTTCAATTTTTTTATTTTTACACAAGGACTGCCGTCTTTTTCCGAATGTGGACGCAAACGGGCTGGCTTGTCAATTTATCCGTTTTTTTGTCGATTGGTACAAAAAAATCTCCGGATGCCGGCATCATGTGCAGACAATGTCCGGAGATTTTTTTTGAATATTCGTACGAAAAGCCGGAGCTTTTGTACGAATATCCGGGTAAACTTCCTGATGTTTACTTCAACTTTTCAGCTTTTTTTCCCGTCGGGCTGCCTTTTCGGGAGTCCGTGCCTACGGAAAGCTGCTTCAGAATCCTTAACTCGTTTTCTCCCGGCTCCTCGTCGGGATCGGCCTCGCGTACTATCAGGTTCGTCTTGTGCATGATGCAGCTCTCTATGATCAGCCTCAGGGTGGTTACGTCGAAATCTATCTCGCACACCTGTTCGGCTGCCTTGAAGAAGGTGGCCAGCGTCTTGAAACGGAAGTTGCGGACGGTGTCGAAACACGTATGCGTGCCGATGCCCGTGATGCGCTGGATTTCCGACTTCGATACGTGCGACAGGGCGTACAGTGTATCGATGAACTTTCTTAATTCTTTGAGCCACTCGTCTATCTGTTGCTTCGTAGGCTCGCACGAAGCGTATAATTTTTCGAAATATTTCATTAGTCTTGTCTCTCGGGGGTTATCTCTGCCGTATAGGGCAGTAATTAATACTCTGCCAATCGGTATTTTTACCGGTGAAAGACAAGAACGGAAGTTTACCTGTCAGGTTCTGTTGATGACACAAAGATAACGGAAAAATCGTGGCTGAACGTTTTTCTTTGCGAGAAAAACTTCCCTTGCTTTTACTCTTTCTTTTAATATATAATAGGAAAGGGTGGCAACCCTGGTGGTGCTCTTGTGGCCCGCCGGACATTGTAATAACTTGTAACTCTGAGGGTTTGCTATGCTACACTTTGGTGACGGTGGTGGCCCGCCCTTTCGGGTTGCGTAAAAAAATGAAGAATTATGGAGGTGATAACAACTATGAAAAATCCTGGCAATCTGGGCTTTCTGGTACTTTCGAGGCGACTGCTTACCCAGATGTTTGCCGAAATGTACGGAAAGTGGCATTCCGACTCGCAGGCGTATGTGTATCTGCTCATGGCGGCGTGCTTTACCGATCAGGGTGATACCCCTGGATGCCTGAAACGGGGCGAGCTGTTTTTCTCAGGAAGGGAGCTGAGTCTGCGCTTCGCCTGGAGCCGGAGGCATGTGAACCATTTTATCGGAGAGCTGGAGCAGAACGGTGTGGTGGAGGTGATGAAGGTGCAGAACTGTTCGAAGCTGCGTCTGCTGCACTACGATACGCTGTGCCGCATGCGGGTGAAAAACGGTGCGGACGGAAGGCGCAGGAGCGCGGGCGACGAGATGTTCGAGGTGTTCTGGGAACAGTATCACGACATGACGCGGCAGCCTGCCCTCGACATCGAGGCGGCGCGCAAGGCGTGGGGGAAACTGACGCTGGCCGAGCGAGAGGAGGCGGTGGGAAACATCGAGATGTATCTCTGCATGCTGCCGTCTATCGACCGGGCTCGTACGGCGCTGAAGTATTTGCAGATGAAGAGTTTTGTACTCAATTGATTATATTTTTATCTGTGTTGTCTGATGAAACTTTTTAAATTGTCAATCATTGCTGTCCGATAAAACTTTTCAAACCCTCAGTAACTTGTTGATATATAAGAATCAAGCAATAATTTTAACAGGAGGGATTATCCGTAAAGGCAATCGGATTTTCAGTAATGTAAAAAGCTGTATCGGACAGCAGTCATATTTTTAGGATTATGGGGATGGTTTATGCGGAAGAAATAGAAGGGGCGGTACTGGGGGCGTGCCTGCTGGAGCGTTCGGCTCAGGCGGTGGTGCTGAAAAGTCTGCGTGCCGAGATGTTTTACCTGACGGCGCACCGGGTGGTGTTCGAGGCGATAAACGCGCTGTATGCACGGGGAGCGGCGGTGGATATGCTGACGGTGACCGAGGAGCTGCGTGCTCTGGGACGGCTGGACGATGCGGGCGGTCCGTTTGCCGTGGCGAAACTGGCGGCGGGGGTGGCTACGTCGGCTCACCTGGAGTATCATTGCGGCATCCTGTTTCAGTATTACCTGCGGCGGAAGCTGGTGGAGGTGCTGACACGGGAGCTGGCGGCGGCAAACGATATGACGTGTGATGTGTATGATGTGCTGATTGATACGCAGCGGGAACTGGGGGCGCTGCTCGAGGATTCGCCGCTGGAGAATCACTTGCACCCCATGCCGGAGGTGATGGGTGATACGGTGGCGCTGGTGGACCGCCGGCAGGAGCTGGCTGTGAACGGGCTGACGGGTGTGCCTACGGGCTTGCAGCGGCTGAACGAGATGACAGGGGGATGGCAGCCGGGCAACCTGATTTTTACGGCGGCGCGTCCGGCCGACGGAAAGACGGCACTCGACTTGTTCTTTGCGCGTCAGGCGGCGATGGCGGGTGTGCCGGTGGTGTTCTTCACGCTGGAGATGACGGCTTCGGAACTGGGTGAGCGTATGGTACTGGCGGAGAGTTCGGCCGATCCGCTGCGTATCCGTCAGGGCAGGCTCTCGCCGGAGGAGGTGGAGGATGTGCGCCGTACGGCGGAACGGATGAGCGCGCTGCCGGTGCATGTCGACGATACGCCGTACATCAACGTCGACCAGTTGTGTGTCATCGCCAAGTCGCTGCGGGCAAAGGGGCTGCTGGGCTTGCTCATCGTCGACTATCTGCAACTGCTTGCCACGGTGAATCCGGGGCGTACGCGTGAACAGGAGGTGGCGGAGTGCAGCCGCAAGCTGAAGGGGCTGGCGCGCTCGCTGGGTTGTCCGGTCATCGTGTCGAGCCAGCTCAACCGTCAGGCGGAAGACCGGGCGGGGAGTCCGGAGCTGCGTCACCTGCGCGAGAGCGGGGCCATCGAGCAGGATGCCGATCTGGTGATTCTGCTGCACCGTCCGGAGCGTTATCACATCCGGGTGGATCCCGATACGGGGTGGTCTACGCGGGGCATGGGCATCGCCACGGTAGCCAAGCACCGCAACGGGGCGACGGGAAAGGTATATTACGGGTATAATCCCAGCATGACGAAAATCGGCGAGTTCGCGGGTACGCCTGTGACTGCGCCGGCAAACAATTTAAAACGGAAGAATGATGAAGGAAAGAGCAGTGACTTATTCGGTGGTTCCGCGGGTTGATCCGCGTGATATCTCGGCAGAGATGACGTATTATGCCCGTGCACAGGCGCGGGGAGAGGTGACGCTGGGCGACATGGCGCGCCGTATTCAGCGGCGGTGTACGGTGACACGTGCCGATACGCTGGCGGTGCTTGTAGCGCTGGAAGAGGAGGTCTGCCGCGGGCTGTGCAACGGCGAGATTGTCCGTCTGGGTGAGCTGGGTTCGCTTCAGGTGGGAGTGAAAAGCGAGGGAGTGCGGCTGGAGGCTGACTTCCACGAATCGATGATAAACAAGATATGGGTGCGTTTCCGTCCGGGCATGGTGCTGAAAGGGATGCTGGACGGGGCGGCTTTCGAACGGGTTTCGCCGCGCAAGGAAGCCGGACGTGCCGGAAAGGGGATGCGGTATGAAAGAAAATGAACACGGCGACGGGGAATTCCGTCTGCGTATCTACGGCAAGTCGGAGCTGGCTTGTCTGTATTTTCCCGACCGTTCGCCGGAAACGGCACGGCGCAATCTGTACCGGTGGATGTACCGCTGTCCGTCCATCCGCGAAGGGCTGGCGGCACTGGGCCACGACAAGCACCGCAAGTTTTTCCTCAAGCCGGAGGTGGAGGTGATCGTGCGGGGACTGGGGGAGCCGTAAGATTAAGAGAGGCTGTTTTTTCGGAACGGGAACGGGGCTGGTGAAACAAAAAACATTATCTTTGCACGAAAATACAGGATTTTGTTAAAAAAATGATTAAATCAAGCAAGGAATAATGATTGACGGACTTATTGAATTGGAAAACGATCTGATAGCGGAAGAATGCGAAAAATATAAGTCGTCAAATCGGATTTCGGAACAAGATTTGAACACGGAAACAGTTGCTGCATTGGCAGAAAATGTGCATTCCTTTCTGATAAACAGCCTTATATATACTTTTCTCTACCAAAAAAAACTTTTGGACTCGGTGGAAATCTCAGGCAGCTATGGATTTTTGCCTGATGGAGAATATTCTCTTTATACTCAGTTTCCGGCAGAAGTAATCCCTTCTTTATGTGAAGAACTGCATATCGTATTTCTGAATGCTGTGATAGAGCGGAAGAACGGCCTTGTTTACAGAAAAAAATCGAAGCATAATCTTATTGATAAGGGAGCGGTTTATACCAGATCTTATGTCGCTTATGAAATAGTGAAAAATACCTTGTCGCGGTGTGATGCAGGGGCTGACGTGTCTGTGCTTGATTTTGCCTGTGGTACAGGACGCTTTTATGATTGCATTGTCGATATATTGGATAAAGAATATGCTATACCGCCGGAAAAAAGTATTTTGAATAATATTTTTGCTGTGGATATAGACCCTGTGGCTGTAGCGATTACTCGTATGAAGGCCTTGGCAAGGCTGAAAGAACCTTCTGTTTCGGACATAGAAAAAATATGTGGAAATATTATTCGGAGAAATGCACTGATACAGGAGAATATAATGTTTTCTGATGAATGTCCGTTGAAAAACTCTGATTTTGAGGGAAAGGTAAACGGAGGATTTGATGTGATTGTTTCAAATCCTCCTTATCTGGTTCTGAAACCGGACAAGAAGAAGATTTCGGGAAATAAAGCTGACCGGATTTTAATGTGGGTGTCCTGGTTCAGAACTTCGGGGGCTTATCATTATGCGCTGGAGGGAATGTTGAATCTGTATCAGCTCTCCATTGAAAAGATGATACGGATGCTTAAGCGGAATGGTTATTTGGGAGTAATATGCCCTTCTACATTATTCGCGGATTTGTCAACAACAAAATTGCGGAAATTTTTGTTGGAAAAGAACAAGGTCTGTGAAATAAAATACTTTAGAGAAAGCATCCCGCTGTTTGACAATGTAACGCAGTCGACTAATATATTTTACCTGCAGCGATACGGTATTACCGGCAGGATAAATGTGGAAGTGGACGGGAGATGTTTTGGAGTAGAAATCGGAAGTGTGCGGAAGATTTTCGGGGAAAATATGGAGATACCTCTGATGTCGGATAGGGGGTGGGAGATTCTGGAGAAGCTGTCACAGGTACGGAAGCTGAAGGAATATCCTGAAATACGGAACAGAAGGGGGGAACTGGATCTCACTTTATATAAGCGGTTTATAACACAAGAGCAGACTCCCTACCGGTTGGTACGGGGAAATATGATTGCTGACAACGATATTGAGGATATCAATCACGAATATGTGAAGGGCGAGTTTCTCGGAACTCGTTCGGCTGAATTTCTGAAATGTGATTTTGGCAGAAGGAGGCTGGTCTGTCAGCAGGTTTCCAATATGGGAATATCGCGGAGGCTGAGGTTTGTGTATTGTGAGGAAAATGATATACTGGGAAATAGTTGCAATTACATATCGGCTGAAGAAACAGTCTTGAAGAAGATGTATATTTTGCTGAACAGCAGCTTGTTGAACTGGAGATTTAAGGTGACCAGCTCTAATAATCATATAAATAACTACGAAATAGACGATTTGCCGGTAGTTGATCTGAACAGAGTGGATGAAAACTTTACTTATTCTTCGCAGGAGGAACTGGACAGGTATGTAGGCGAACTGTATGGTTTGACACCGGAAGAGATAAACTGGATAGTACGATGAAATTATATAATCATGTTGTGTTTAAGATGGGGAAACATGAGGCGGAAATAGCCCCTCACATTCCTGAAGGTGGAAACTGGCAGGATATTCCTCTGAGCATATCGGATACTCGTCTGGATAAAATAAGGGAAACCGGAGGACGGACTACTTATTACGGCAGGTTGTGCTGGGACAAGCCAAGCTATACGATCGCCACTTATTTCAATCGGGTAGGGAACGGGTGCAATCTGCACCCTTCGCAATGTCGTGTGCTTTCCAACAGGGAGGCGGCAAGGCTTCAGTCGTTTCCCGACAGTTTTATCTTTCAGGGTTCTAATGCTTCACAGTACAAGCAGATAGGAAACGCTGTGCCTCCTTTGCTGGCCAGGTTCGTCGCTTCACTGATCATGCCTCATTTAAGAGGAATGAATTTTGTGGATTTGTTTGCCGGATGCGGAGGTATGTCGGAAGGATTCATTATGAGCGGATTCCAGCTGATAGCCGCAAATGAAATAGACAAGAGCATTATGGCTACCAACCGATATAATCACTCGCAGTATGCACCGGCTGAGAATTTTATTTTGGGAGATATTACCCAGGAGGAAACCAAGGCGCGCATTATGGAAGCTTGCGGAAATACACCGGTTAATGTGGTTGTCGGTGGTCCGCCCTGTCAGGGATTTTCGTATGCGGGCTGGAGAGATCCGAACGACAAGAGAAACCAGTTGTTCAAGGATTTTGTTGAAATGGTAAACCGGCTGAGGCCGGAATTTTTCGTTATGGAGAATGTGCCAGGTATTCTGACTATGCGTAAGGGGGATGCCATTAAAGAAATTATTGAGGCTTTTACTGATATCGGTTATCGTGTAAATGTACCCATCAAGTTGAATGCCGAGGAATTTGGTGTGCCGCAGCGTAGAAAGCGGGTTTTCATCATCGGTTCACTGGAAGAGATTTCCATACCTCAGCCGTCGCCTTTGTTTTACATGCCATCTGTCAAGACACCGAATATGTGGAACTTGCCCGTAGCCATTACGGTGAGAGATGCTATCGGTTCGCTGCCGGAACTGGAAAACGGGGGAGGAAGTCTGGAAATGGATTATGAGCCTGTGCAGGCATCGGCTTACGACAGGCTCATGTATGGAGAGTTGACTTTCGAAGAGTTTTATAATCTACTCTGACTCGGAAGCAATAATCTTGTCGCACAGAAGTGTGATGAGTTTCCTGACTTCCTGGTCGGCTTGTGTGAAATTTCTGGCTTTGATGCTCTGTATGACGGCAGCTGTTTCTTGGGGAAACTGGTCTGTGTAAAATGTTACTTTACGGTTTTTCTTCATGTCGAATTCTTTCAGACTTTCGAAAGCAATGCGCAGGTATCTTTTCTGATTTTTCCGCTTGTTTTCACTGTCGAGAGGACTTTCGTGTATCTTCAGTTTGTCGGGTTCCAGCGGATTGAAATCCGAAAAACGGTAGTCGTACATGGAGTATTCAGGATGCAGATAAGTCTGGAGAAATTCTTCCCCTCCTTTTTTGTAAATAAGGGAGAACAGTTTCAATACGTTCTGGTGGCATTTCAGCATGAGGGAACTGAGTTTCCGGGCATCTTCATCGGAAGTGATAGTATTTTTGTACTTGTCCCAGATATATTGGGAATGCCAGCTTACCACCTGATTGCCGTCTGCCTCCAGTGTCAGCAGCTTACGGACATCCGACAGGGAAAGGCGATTGTTCTTCGCACTGTTGCACGCTTTGCACATAGGAGCAATGTTCGTACTGTGGCAGAATCCGAGCGAAATCGGACCTATATGGTCGGCTGTCATTTTAGCTGTTTCTCCGCAGACCGGACATGTGCACTTTGGAGCTTTCTGGTATTCTCCCATCAGTCTGTTGGCCAGGTTATAGTTGCCGTCGGACCATTCTTCATAAGCACGCCGGTCCTGCACATAGGTTTTCATGTTGTCTGTATGTCTGCCCTTGTCGGTAAACTGCCGGCAGCACAGTCCGTCGGAATGGTAGCCGTCGAAACGGTCCGGACAATTTGACATGGCTCCCGGAGAGAGTTTGCCTGAACACTTGGCTACATGTGTATCATATATTTGCCGGATCAGGTCGGCTGCATCTGTAAAAGATTTTACCTTGAATATGTGGGCTATGTTTTGCAGATCATTGGTATTCTTGCAAAACTGTTCTATTATTTCCTTTATGGTATAATCTGTCTGGTTCAGTCTGGTACCGAGTTTCTGGTTGATTCTGGAAAGCGTTTGCTTAGTGGGGTATTCATAATATATGCTGAGCGCCTTTCCACAGATCTGGCATACATGTTTTTTTGTAGGATGTATCTCCCTGACTGCAACGGCATAGTTTCCGGATTTTACGGGAATACCCAGTTCCTCGCATTTCTTGTTCCACCATGCCAGACGTTTCTGTCCGGCGGAAGATTTCTTGGTGGCAACCCATTTAATCTGCGTGTCTTTTTTTCTTTCAAAATAAAGCCCTTCATATTCGGGAGCTGAAACAATGGCTTCTGTGTATTTTTGAAATTCGGGATGCCAGTTTCTGTCAATACCTTCTTCTTGTTTTTTATTCATTGTTTTCTAGTAGTTTAGTTAGATTAATATTTAATGCTTTTGCTATTTTTTCTATATTGACAAGAGTTATGTTTTTTTCTGCACGCTCTATCATTCCTATATAGGTACGGTGAAGTCCGGCATATTCCGCAAGTTTTTCTTGCGAAAGGTGTTGCTCTTTTCGGTACTTCTGGACATTTCTGCCGAATATTTCTAGAATGGAATTGCTACTCATAGTATGTTTTTTTACAAAAATATGTAGGCTTAGATTGAAATTCAACATACTATAGTTAGCATTTTGGGGTATTTTTTGTTCTTGCTGGTTTGTTGCTTATACACCGCAAGTTTTTCCTCAAGCCGGAGGTGGAGGTGATCGTGCGGGGACTGGGGGAGCCGTAAGATTAAGAAACTATGATATATACTTGCACGGGGTGTGAACCTTACGTTTGCGGCATCGCGGCGTGGTTCACACCCCGTTTTTTGTGTGTATGCTGCATCGGAAACTTAACCGTTTTGAAACAGGATTGCCACATGCGCGTTTCTGTTTTGAAATACGCTGCCTTTAATTTTGCGCAATGAAAATTAAGGATTTTTGATTGCTTGAAAAACGCTGGTTGTCATGTAGATAGCTGGTAATGAAAAGGTAAGGAACAGGTTGGGAAAATTTACAATTTAAAAATAAAATGAAAAAATTTGCAGCGTATTTACTTTGCTTTTTGCTGATTGCTGTCTTGCCGCTGATGGCGTGCAGCAACGATGGAATGACGGAAGCTGTGGCAGGCAGCTTTGATGTACAGTTTGAATGCCCTTCGCTGATAGAAGTGGCAAGGGAGGGGAATATACGTTCCAGGTGACCGGGAGTAACAAGCCGGCGGAATCGGATGTGATTATTCTGGAATCGACAGGGGGAATCTCGTATACGTGTGTGCTGGTGAGTGTTTCGGAAAACAGTTTTACCATAAAGCTTGCCGACGGATGCGAAAGCGGTACGTACCGGGTGTTCGTCAAGCGTGGTGACCGCAAGAAACAGATTGGTACTACCTATATTAATATTGTAGAGGGAATTGGTTTCACACCGGATGCCGGAACGACGGTGTACGGGGTGGTATCGACAGCCGACGGTCCGGTGCAGGGTGTTGTGGTATCGGACGGTGTAGAGGTGAGCGTGACCGACGAACGGGGTATCTACCAGCTTCAGTCGGAAAAGAAATGGGGGTATGTGTTTATCTCCGTTCCTTCGGGATATGAAGTTCCTGCCGAGGGAGTCTTGCCTCGGTTCTACCAGATGATGAAGGGGGATGCCGCTACAACGGAGCGTGTGGACTTCTCGCTGACTGAGGTGGAAGGACAGGATAGCTATAAGGTGTTTATGCTGGGCGATATGCATCTGGCCAACCGCACGGGCGACCTGGGACAGTTTATGGACTTTACCGAGGATCTGAACAGCTACCGTGCCTTGCATCAGCACGAAAAGATGTATGCCATTACGCTGGGCGACATGACCTGGGACCTGTACTGGTATTCGAACAGTTATGCGCTGCCTGAGTACCTGAATACCATCAACAATCAGGTGAAGGGACTTCAGATTTTCCATACTATCGGAAATCATGACTACGACTACAAGGCTATGAGCGATGAGGAGGCGGGAAGCCGTTTCATGGATTATATCGCTCCGACATATTATTCGTTCAACATCGGAAAGGTGCATTACGTGGTGCTGGATGACATCGATTGCAGCAACTACGACGGCACTACCTCGCGCGACTACGAGAAGCGTGTGTCGGCCGAACAGCTGAGCTGGCTGTCGAAGGATCTGGCATATGTCGACAAGTCGACACCGCTTGTAGTGGTGATGCACGCACAGCTGTTCTACCCGTCGCAGACGGAAGGTTTCAAGATAGACCATGATGTGCTGAACACTACACAGCTGCTGGACGTGCTGGACGGCTACAAGGTGCATTTCGTGACCGGACATACGCACCTGAGTTTCAACGTGACTCCGGAGGATGACGTAACGGGCGGACGCGAGGTGTACGAACATAACGCGGGTGCGATATGCGCTTCGTGGTGGTGGTCGGGCTACCTTACTCCGGGTGTGCACATCAGTCCCGACGGAACACCGGGCGGATACTCGGTATGGGATGTGAACGGAACGGACATCGAATGGATATACAAGGCTACGGGATGGACGGAGGATTACCAGTTCCGCAGCTACGACCTGAACAATGTGCATTTCTCGATGGCGGATGTGCCGCAGATGCCGGCCGGTGTACCGGCTTCGGTCAAGGCGAAATTCCAGCGCTATGTGGATGCTTATCCGGTGAACAAGGACAACGAGGTGCTGATAAACATCTGGAACTGGAATCCGCGCTGGACGCTGACGGTGACCGACGAGAAGGGCAACAAGCTTACTCCTGAGGAGGTATGGGCTTACGATCCGCTGCATGTGGCAGCGCTGAGCGTGAAGCGTTTCAACTCGTCGACACTGAGCTCTACACCGAGCTTCATTACCGAAAAGTTTACGCATTTCTTCAAGGTGAAGGCGGCGGATGCCGACGTGGATCTGACTATCACCGTGCGCGATGAGTTCGGACACGAATGGACCGAGCAGATGCAACGTCCGAAGGCGTTCTCGACGGATGCTTACCTGCCTCGCTGAACGGGGATGCACTGACAAGCTACTTAATGTTTTACTAAATATTTATTTATGAAAGTTTTCAATTCGTATGTTTTTTTGCTGTTGCTGTTGCTGACGGGCAGTGTTTCTACGCTGTCGGCGCAGAACAGAACAGTATCGGGTAAGGTACTGGATGCCTTGCAGGAACCGCTTATCGGGGTGTCTATCGTCATCGACGGAACTGCCCAGGGAAGCATTACTGATGTAGACGGAGCCTTCGAGCTTCAGATACCTGCCGGTGGGGCTACTCTGAATTTCTCTTATGTGGGTTATCTTACCGAAAAGGTGAAGGTGAAACCGGGACAGAAAAATATTGTGGTATATATGCAGGAAGATGCCATCATGCTGGATGAGGCGGTGGTTATCGGTTACGGTACGCAGAAGAAGGTGAACCTGACGGGAGCCGTGGCTACGGTGGGCAGCGAGAAGCTGGAAAACCGTGCGACGCAGTCGCTGGCAAACATGCTGCAAGGTTCGGTAGCCGGTCTGAATGTCACTACCTCGTCGGGTGTGCCGGGCAGCTCGCCCAGCATCAACGTGCGTGGTACGACTTCTATCAACAGTGCCGGTCCGCTGGTGCTGATAGACGGTGCGGTGGGTGAACTGGACCGTGTGAACCCGAACGACGTGGAGTCTATCTCGGTCATCAAGGATGCGTCGGCTGCGGCAGTATACGGTGCGCGTGCGGCATTCGGTGTGATTCTGATCACAACCAAGTCGGGATCGGCACAGGACGGAAAGGCTACCGTGCGTTACAGCGGCCGTCTGGGATGGCAGGCTCCTACCACGACTACCGATTACGAAACAACCGGTTACTGGTCGGTGTATACGGTGAATACCTTCTGGCGTGCGAAGAACGGTACGAACTACGTGGATTATACCGACTACGACATGCAGCAGCTGCTGGCCCGTGTGAACGACAAGACGGAGAACCCCGACCGCCCGTGGGTAGTGGAAGATACAAGAAACGGTCGCCGTCAGTGGGTGTACTACGGCAACTACGACTGGTGGCACATGATGTACAACGACCGTCGTCCTACCCAGCAGCACAGCATCTCGCTGAGCGGGGGTACGAAGGATGTGAAATACCTGGTGAGCGGGGCATACGATTACCAGAAAGGTATCCTGAACATGAATCCGGATATCTACCGCAAGTATAACCTGCGTTCGAAGATTGACTTTACCATCAACCGCTATGCTACGCTGAGCAACAATACTTCGTTCTATGGCTCGCAGTATACTTTCCAGGGAAACGGAAGCATCGACGATACCATCGGTTACAGCGGACGTCACGCGCTGGCATGCTTCCCGATGAAGAACCCTGACGGCTCATGGCTGTACGGTACTCCTTACCTGAACTATAAGGTGGGCAACGGACGTCATATCATGCTGGGTGAGGGATCGCACCGCAACGTGAACCGCACGAACGACTTCTCGAATACTACACGACTGGTCATCACACCGATCAAACAGCTGAGTCTGACGGGTGACTTTACCTACCGTCTGTACCAGACACGCAATACACACCGTTCGAACAACCTGTTCTACCGCGAATATCCGGACGGACCGCTGCTGTCGTATGCTACCGGAGCCGGTCTGAACAAGCTGAGTGAATCGGTGAACACACGCAACTATTATTCGGCAAACGTTTTTGCCAACTACGAAGATGCATTCGGCGAAGCACATCACGTGACAGGAGTGGTCGGTTTCAACTACGAACGCATGTATCTGAAGAATGTTTCGGCTGCGGGACAGAACCTGACTTCTACTTCGCTGGACGACCTCGACCTGGTGGGACAGAATGCCGAGGGTGAAGTGCTGACCGAAGTGGGCGGCGGACAGAGTGAATATGCGCTGGCTGGTTTCTTCGGCCGTGTGAACTACGACTACAAGGGACGCTACCTGTTTGAGGCGAGCGGACGCTACGACGGTACATCGCGTTTTGCTGCCGGAAGCCGCTGGGGATTCTTCCCTTCGGGTTCGGTGGGATGGCGTATCTCGGAAGAACCGTTCTTCAAGCCGCTGAGCGGATATGTAGACAACCTGAAGCTGCGTGCTTCGTTCGGTAGCCTGGGTAATCAGAATGTTTCTTCTTACTATACATACATGCGTCTGATTTCGGTAAGCGACTTTGCCGGCTTCACGTTCGGCGAGGGCAGCTCGATGGCGAAATATGCTACACTGGGTGCGCCGGTGGCATCGGACCTGACCTGGGAAACTTCGGAACAGTGGGACTTCGGTTTCGACCTGACCATGCTGAAGAACCGCCTGAACATTACCGTAGACGGATATGTGCGCAACACACTGAACATGCTGACCGACGGTGTGAAACTGCCGCTACTTCGGGCAGCAGTGTATATCGCCGCTGGTTTATCGACAATATCAAACTGAGCCGCGCCAACTGACAGGTGAGGTAGCAGAGAGGTTCCACAGGCTGTACAGCATTTACGCAGACGGTTCTCTACCGGCAGGCGTCGAACTGTACGGCCTGTGTTTTTTTTATTTTTATCGTAACAATGCAATCCTGTAAGCGGACGGTGACGGACACTGCCCGGAACTGGCTATGTATCTTTGTGATACAGAAAAGAGATTGAAAGCTTTCAACAGGTATTCGTTTTAATCATTTAAAAAGTAAAAAGATTATGGAAAGAGCAGTGACTTATTCGGTAGTAGCAAGAAAGAAACCTAATGATCTGGAAGGTAGTGCCAAATATTATGCCCTGGCACAGGCACGCGGCGAGATGGGAATCCGTGAAATGGCGGACCGTATTCAGCAGATGTGTACGGTGACACGTGCCGATACGATGGCGGTGCTGATTTCGCTGGGTACGGTGATGCGTGACGGTCTGTGTGCCGGAGAAATCGTGCGTCTGGGCGACCTGGGTTCGTTTCAGATCGGTCTGAACGGTGAGGGTAGTGCCACGGAGGAAGAATATCACACCGGACTGATAAAGAAGGCGCATATCAACTTCCGTCCGGGAGCCGATCTGTCGGACATTCTGACTTCGCTGAGCTACGAACGTGTGCCGGTAAAGCCTAAAAAAGAGGAGTAAGACTCCGGAAGGGAGATGCGGACAGATGTGAAATATAAAAAACAAGGAGGAATGTATGACTGGAAAGGTAAAATGGATTCTGATCAGGATAATCAAGTGTCTGTATTGCATACTGACCGGAAAGAAAGGAGGGTGTGATGAGAAAGATTGACATGATTGTCATTCATTGTTCGGCAACGAGAGCGGATGTTCCGCTCTCGCCCCGTCAATTGGAGGAAATGCACCGGCAGCGCGGGTTCGACGGATGCGGGTATCATTATTATGTAAGGCGCGACGGAGAAATATGTACGATGCGTCCGGTAGACCGTCCCGGAGCGCATGCCAAAGGATATAACCAGCACAGTATCGGTGTGTGCTACGAAGGAGGACTGGACGAGCAGGGACGTCCTGCCGACACACGTACGGAACTTCAGAAGCGTTCGCTCAGGGTGCTGGTGAGAGTGCTTGCCATGGACTTCCAGACACGCCGGATAGTAGGACATCGCGACCTGAGTCCGGACCTGGACGGTGACGGTGTGATAGAACCGGAAGAGTGGACAAAGGTGTGTCCCTGCTTTGATGTTGGGACGGAATTATAAGAAAATTTATGTACAGTGTTATAATGATATGTTTTTATGTTAAAAAGCTGTCAAAATGTAATATGTAAAATAAATATGTGTATTATTAAATTTTAACACTTGTATAAATCTTTGGTTTATAGTAATTTGTATTAAGGGACTCTTTTGAGGAGTCCCTTATTTTTTAAATATTTGTTATTGTTTGTTTTTATATGGTTTTATCCATAGATTCTCGAAGGGGGTATAAAGATGTTCAATGTGTTAGTAAAATATCGGTATTTATAGTAAAAAATAAAGCTGAAACTGTCTATTTGATAATTTATAGAATATGCAAGAATATTTATGTATTTTGCTTTAATTTTTTTGTTTTTTAATGAAATGATATGTATATTTGTGTCCGTTATTAAAATTTTATTAGAATATGAAAAAGCGAATTACACTTTTTTGTGCCTTTTTGTTAATAGGCATAAGTCTGGCGATAGCTCAGGCTGTACAAGTGACAGGTGTCGTGATGTCTGCGGAGGATGACATGCCTGTCGTGGGAGCTTCTATTTTGGTTAAGGGAACTTCTAATGGTACAATTACGGATATCGACGGAAAGTTTATACTGAAAGTTAACAAGGGGGATAAACTTGAAATCAGCTATATCGGTATGAAATCGCAGACAGTAGCTGCCAAAAATAATATGAAGGTGGTACTGGAATCGGATACAGAAGTGCTGGATGAAGTCGTAGTTACCGGTATGCAGCGTATGGACAAGCGATTATTTACAGGTGCGTCAACAAAAATATCTGCCGAAGACTCTAAACTTGACGGTGTGCCGGAAATCAGCCGTGCCCTGGAAGGACGTGCAGCCGGTGTATCGGTTCAGAACGTATCAGGTACTTTCGGTACAGCTCCGAAAATCCGTGTACGTGGTGCCACATCTATCTACGGTAGCTCTAAACCGTTGTGGGTAGTAGATGGTGTCATCATGGAGGATGTAACGGAAGTAGGTGCTGACGATTTGTCTTCGGGTGATGCCGTTACACTGATCAGTTCGGCTATCTCTGGTTTGAATGCTGACGATATCGAAAACTTCCAGATCCTGAAGGATGGTTCGGCTACTTCTATCTATGGTGCTCGTGCCATGGCGGGTGTGATTGTCGTTACTACCAAGAAAGGTAAGGCAGGTTCTAACAAGATCAGCTATACAGGTGAATTCACCATGCGTATGAAACCGAACTACCGTAACTTCAACATCATGAACTCTCAGGAGCAGATGGACGTATACAAGACACTGGAAAGCAACGGTTACCTGACATTTGCCGATGTATACCGTGCTTCTAACAGTGGTGTATATGGTAAGATGTATCATTTGATCAACAGTTACGACGCAAACACAGGATTTGGCATGCCAAACACTCCGGAAGCAAGAAATGCTTATCTGCGTGAGGCTGAATACAGAAATACAGACTGGTTTGATGTTTTGTTCAATAACAGCATTTCGCAGAACCATGCAATCAGTATGACAAGTGGTACTGAAAAGGCTTCGTACTATACTTCACTGAGTGTGATGAACGACCCGGGATGGACCAAACAGAGCAAGGTACAGCGTTACACTGCCAACCTGAACGCTTTGTATAACATTACCAAGAAAGTTTCATTGAACCTGATCGGTAACGCTTCTTACCGTAAACAGCGTGCACCGGGTTCGTTAAGCTCGAATCTGGACCCTGTAAGTGGTGAAGTAAAACGTGACTTCGATATCAACCCGTATTCTTACGCGCTGAATACTTCACGTGCACTCGACCCGAATGAATACTACGTACGTAACTATGCGCCGTTCAATATCTTGCATGAACTGGACAATAACTATATGGACCTGGATGTAGTAGATATGAAATTCCAGGGTGAGTTTAAATACAAACCTATCAATAAGGTAGAACTGAGTGTGCTGGGCGCTTACAAGTATTCTACTACTACTCAGGCTCACAAGATTACTGACTATTCTAACCAGGCATGGGCTTACCGTGCAATGGATGATGCTACTATCCGTGACGCTAACCCGTGGTTGTATACTGACCCGGATGTATCGAACGCGTTGCCGGTATCGGTTCTTCCGGTGGGAGGTTTCTACCGTGAAACTAAATATGGCATGAACAGCTACGACTTCCGTGCTACTGCCAGCTACAATGACGTATTTAATGAAAACCATATCTTCAACTTCTTCGGTGGTATGGAGTTGAACGCTACCGACCGTACACAGACTTGGTTCCAGGGTGTAGGTTTGCAGTATGATATGGGTATGCTTCCTTCTTACGACTATCTGTACTTCAAACAGGGTAATGAGGAAAATGCTGCTTACTACGGTGTGTCTACAACCCGCTCTCGTGACGTGGCTTTCTTCAGTACAGCTACTTATTCATGGAAAGGTAAATATACAATAAACGCTACAGTCCGTTATGAAGGTTCTAACAAGCTGGGTAAGAGCCGTTCGGCACGCTGGCTTCCTACATGGAACGTTTCGGGTGCATGGAACGTACACGAAGAAAGCTGGTTCGAAAACCTGAGACCGGCCTTGTCTAACCTGACTCTGAAGGCTTCTTACTCACTGACTGCCGACCGTGGTCCGGCTGAGGTTTCTAACTCACGCGTAATCGTCAACAGTTATAACTCTTACCGCCCGTTTGCCAGTGTAAGTGAATCCGGACTTCAGATTACAGAACTGGAAAACAGTGAGCTGACTTACGAAAAGAAACATGAGTTGAATGTCGGTGCTGAAATCGGTTTCCTGGATAACCGCATCAATCTGGCTATGGACTGGTACAAGCGTAACAACTACGACTTGATCGGTATCATCAACACAATGGGTGTAGGTGGACAGATTTCAAAATATGCCAATGTTGCCAGCATGAAGTCACACGGTGTGGAATTTACATTGTCTACAAGAAACATTGTAACACGCGACTTCAAATGGAATACCGACTTTATCTTCTCTAACGCGAAGAACGAAGTTACCGAACTGGATGCTAACTCACGTGTTATCGACCTGATTGCAGGTACAGGTTTTGCTCTGGAAGGTTATCCGGTACGTTCACTGTTCTCTATGGACTTCCAGGGACTGAACGGACAAGGTCTCCCGACATTCATCAATGAAAAAGGTGAAGTGACTGTAAGTGACATCAACTTCCAGGAACGTAACGTTAAAGATCATCTGGTTTACGAAGGTCCGACCGATCCGACTATTACCGGTAGTTTCGGTAACGTATTTACCTACAAGAACTTTAAGTTGAATGTATTTATCACTTACTCATTCGGAAATGTAATCCGTCTGGATCCGGTATTCAGCAATGAATATACTGACTTGGATGCAACACCGAAAGAGTTTGTAAACCGCTGGACTAAGCCGGGTGACGAAAATATTACCAACATACCGGTTATCGCCGATACACGTATGAACCGTCAGGATTCTCAGTTGAGCCGCGCATACAATGCATACAACTACTCTACAGAACGTATTGCTAAAGGTGACTTCATCCGTATGAAGGAAATTTCACTGAACTATGATTTCCCGAAATCACTGGCCAGCCGTATGAAACTGAGCAACCTGTCACTGAAACTTCAGGCAACCAACCTGTTCCTGATTTATGCCGACAAGAAGCTGAACGGTCAGGATCCGGAATTCTTCAACACCGGTGGTGTGGCCGCTCCTGTTCCTAAGCAGTTTACTTTGACTTTGAGATTGGGTATTTAATTTGATTTAAAAGAGAAAATTATGATGAAAAATATAAAAACATACAGTGCTGCTTTATTGATGGCGTGGGCTTTCGCTTCGTGTAGCGATTTCCTGGATACAGTGCCAGATAATCGTGCAGAAATTGATACGGAGTCGAAGGTTACCAGTCTGCTGGTTTCGGCTTATCCTAACTATTATCCGATAATGATGTTTGAGCAGGCTTCGGACAATACGGCTGACAACGGTGAGATGTATGGCTTTGAGTTCCAGCAGGAACAGGATGCCTATCTGTGGAGTGATATCAAGACAGATACGAGTCAGGACTCTCCGCAGGGAATGTGGAACGGACTTTATATGGCGATTGCTTCGGCAAACCATGCACTGCAGGCTATCGAACAGATGGGAAATCCGGCTTCGCTGAACGCTCAGAAAGGTGAAGCGCTGTTGTGCCGTGCATATGCACATTTTGTCTTGGCTAATATCTTCTGTGAAGCTTACGATCCGGCTACCGCTGCGGAAAAATTGGGTATTCCTTACGCTACGAAACCGGAAACAGAAGTAGCTCCTGAATATACCAGAGGTACACTGGAAGAAACTTATCAGCATATTGAGGCTGATTTGCTGGAAGGACTTCCGCTGATTAATGACAATTTATATTCAGTGCCTAAATATCATTTCAACAAGAAGGCTGCCAATGCTTTTGCCGCACGTTTCTACCTGTTCTATGTAAAAGAAGATAAGTCGAACTATGAAAAGGTGCTGGAATATGGTAAGGCTGTTTTGGGTACAAATCCGGCAAGATCACTGCGCCAGCTGCAGGCCGATCTGGGTTCTATCACTGAAATAGATGAAAGAGGCGATGCGTATATTTCTGCATCGGTAGACGCTAACTTGCTGATTACTCCGATTTACAGTTCATGGCCTTATATTTATGGTCCTTACAACATGGCAAAACGTTATGGCATGAACCGTACGGTGACTGAAACAGAAACTTTGTGGGCAGGCGCTCCATGGAACAACCCGTTGTTTTATGCCAGCCTGAACGGTGTGGAACAGAAGTTGTGTTTCTTCAAGTATCGTATGTACTTTGAGTATACAGATAAGGTAAACGGTATCGGTTTGCGTCACGCTGTAATCGTTCCGTTCAGTACCAACGAAACATTGCTTTGCTGCATCGAGGCTAATATTCTGAAGGCTCAGCCTGACTATGCTACTGCTGTAGAATATATGAACAAATGGCTGGATGCATCGAAGGGTGACGGAAGATACGGATATCCGGAAACACTGACAGAAGATAAAATTGTAGACTTCTATGAAGGTGTGGGATATACACCGATACCTGTAACCGATGAAACCAAGCGTACAGTGAAGAAACACCTGAATCCTTGCTTCTCGTTTGTAAACAAGAAACAGGAAAATATGATCCACTGTGTGTTGCAGATGCGCCGTATCGAAACTATTCACGACGGTTCACGCTGGATGGATGTAAAACGCTACGGTATTGAAATTACTCATAACCGTGATGGTATGGACCCGATCGTATTGACAAAAGACGATCCGCGTCGCGCATTCCAGTTGCCGCAGGATGTTATAGAAGCTGGTCTGGAGGCTAATCCTCGATAAATGAACTTTAAAATGATAGTTGTTATGAAAAAGATAAAATACTTATTTTTGATATTGGTAGCCATGTGTACGGCTACTTCATGCAGCGAAGACGATTTGTCTCCTGATAGCATTTTTGATACGACAGCTCCTCAGCGCAATGAGTTTGATAACTGGATTCTTACGAACTATACAACTCCATATAATATCGACTTGAAGTATCGTTTTGAGGATATCGAATCGGATATGGACTATAACGTGATACCAGCCGATTACAACAAGTCGATTGCTTTGGCGCAGATGGTGAAATACCTGTGGCTGGAAGTGTATGCCAAACTGGCTGCTCCGGAGTTTCTTCCTACTTACTGTCCGAAAATCATGCACTTTGTAGGTTCACCGGAATATAACGCAGCCAGCGGTTCCATTGTATTGGGTACTGCGGAAGGCGGTATGAAGATTACGTTGTTCAACGTAAACGGACTGGATGTCGAAAATCCGAATATAGATGTGTTGAATGAATGGTACTTCAAGACCATGCACCATGAGTTTGCTCATATCCTGCATCAGACAAAGAATTACTCTACAGACTTTAATGACATTACTGCCGGTAAGTATACAGGTGAAGGATGGGTGAACATTCAGGACGCTGATGCACGTAAAGACGGTTTCGTAACTGCCTATGGTTCCAGCAAACCGGATGAAGACTTTGTAGAAACCATTGCAAACTACGTGGTAAAATCGGACGCTGAATGGCAGAACATCATGAGCCAGGCCGGAACAGTAGGTGGCGCATTGATTCAGGAAAAACTGGATATGGTTACCGAATATCTGAGTGACTCATGGGGAATTGATATTCAGGCTTTGCATGAAGAAGTGCAGGAACGCCAGTCGCATATACTGGAAATGGATTGGACAACATTAAAATGATAAAAACGGAATGAGTATGAAAAAGTTATTATATATTTTTACTCTGATCAGTTCGTTCTTGCTGGCGGGCTGTACTTCAGAAACGGAAAACTTGTTCGGTGAATCGGCTTCGAACCGTGTGGAGGAAGCGATGGTAAACGCTCAGAAGATTTTGGTTGAGGCACCGAACGGATGGTTGATGAAATATTATCCTTCTTCTCAGCAGAGTTTTGGCGGATACAACGTGCTGATGTCGTTTACTGCAGAAGGTGAAGTTACGGTAAGTGCTGATATCGCTGATCCCGGTGCTAAGTCGACAAGTCTCTACCGTTTGAAAGAACAGGCTGGTCCTACACTGACTGTAGATACTTATAATGAAATTTTCCACTTCTTCTCTGATCCGGCCTCGGGTGTAGGTGCTACAGGACTCGGTATGGAAGGTGACTATGAATTTACTATTCAGTCGGCCACTCCGGAACAGGTTGTATTGAAAGGTAAAAAGACTGGTAATACCATTACCATGACTCCGATGCCGGAAAATGAAACTTGGGAGGCATATCTCACTGATATCAAGGAAGCTGAGCAAAAAGTAAATTATGTACTTTTCTCTTATGCTGCTGATGGTGAGAAATATGACGTAACAAAATCATATCGAACACTGGCTATCTCGCATGAAGTTGACGGTGAGAATGTAACAGAGGTCTTTTCATACATTCAGACCAAGGAAGGTATGGAATTCTACAGCCCGATTACATTAGGTGGAGTTGAGGTATCAAAACTGATTTATGATAGTGCTTCTGGTACTTGGAAGTCTGAAGATGGAAAAGCTGTATTGAGCGGTGAAACTACTCCTCCGGCATTGTTATTTGCCAACGGTGGTCCGTGGTTTGTTACTTACGACGGTATGAGTTCATACGGACAGAGTTATGTGACTTCTGGATTGGAGAAGATGAGCAGCAATATTTCGGGTAATAATTCTTTGGATTATTTGATTCTTGGTAGTTATTTCTATGCAGATAATGCTGTAAACATTGCTTATGGATCTTATTATGGAGTAATGCTTTTGGAAACGACTGTTTTGTCTGACAATCAGATTAACCTGAACTTGCCTGGTAACTGTGACCAGACAGGACTTGATTTGTGGAATGCCGGATTTAATACTGTGGTTCGTCCGATTGCATACCTGGACGGTGGTGTTACATTTACAGTTACTGCTGACAATCCGGTAAATCCAACAAAGATGACGCTGACTGAAGTTGGCAATACGAAGAATGTAATCGTTGTAACCAATCAGGAAACTCCGTTTGGTTATCATGAATAATAATAATTTTCTCAATTAATTTCTCTCTTAAAGAATCATTGGAGGGTTATTCCTAGTGATAGGGGTAGCCCTCACTTTTTTATTGCTGGACGGGCGTGAAGGCAAGTGGCTGTATACATTTTGCGCTAGGCACTTTGAGCTGTCTCAAAATGGGACTGCGAAAGTAAAAATCTTATAGATTACCTATTGGCGGAATTAAATTATAAAAGATTTATGTTTAAAAAGTTGTGCATATTGTTGATATTTAGTAA
>OLQN01000229.1_pt1 | contig 51373 bp, 40 predicted proteins | sample 1673181 | NCBI WGS metagenome assembly OLQN01 (sample SAMEA3136763, study PRJEB25190) | human gut metagenome | biome: human gut; feature: human-associated habitat; material: faeces | place: Austria | collected 2013
CATTTGTACTGCCGGAAGAGCGCTGCAGTGTAGTGGAAAGGGAACTGGATCTGGCTGGATATTTCTGTATAATCACATCGGAAAAGATGAGCGCAAAAGAAGCAATTGAGCTGTATAAGAGCCGTGATACATCAGAAAAACTTTTCCGTGGAGATAAATCCTATCTTGGAAATAAGAGCATCCGGGTGTATTCGGAAGAGTCAGCACGGGCTAAGATATTAGTTGAATTTGTGGCAATGATACTGCGCTGTAAGATGTATATAAAGCTGAAAGAAGAGATAAAAAACCTGGAAAAGAAACCGAATTATATGACAGTTCCAGCAGCCTTAAAGGAACTTGAAAAAATAGAAATGGTGCGTCAACTGGATAATGTATACAGACTGGATCATGCAGTAACAGCTAATCAGAAAACAATATTAAATGCGTTTGGTCTGGATGCGAATCACATAAAATACTATGCATCCGAGTTGAGTAAAGAATTAAAAAAGGCGGAGTAGAGAGGAGAAAAAGATGGCAAGAACAAGAAAAACGAGCAGGGAAGCCCTGGATGAAAAGATTGAAAAAGCAGAGGCTGATGTGATCGTAGCGAAGAAAAAATATGACCATGCAACTGCAGTTTTGAAAGAGCTTTTGGACAAACGGGATGCGATAAGGAAGGATGAAATCCTGTCAGCAATCGTAAAGAGTGGACGGTCTTATGAGGAGATCATGAACTTCCTGAATGTGGAAGAAACTGAGAGAGAAACAAAGGAATAAACAAGGAATGCACCACAGCTACGGCTGTGGTGCGAGTTTTTGGTGGAAAATTTCTGGAAGTTCACATAGTCGTTTGGGTGAAATCTTGTATTTAGGGGATTTATTATCGGAATTTCACAGAAAATATGGGCAAATTAGTATTTTTTATCTAATATTATTGAACTTTATAATCTATAATGCTATAGTAACTGTAAAAATAAATAAGTTTTCTAATATAATAGAAGACTATAGTGTAAAAAATACATAGAATAAACTAAGAAAATCAAAAAAAGATGGCATATTTTGCTCGAAATATAAGTACGAAGGGAGAAAATGGATAAAGGTACAGGCGTTTAAGATACAAAAAGCTAAAGGAGAAAATAGGAGCTATGAAAAACGAAAAAATATTAACTGTAATTAAGGGACAGGAATTTAAATTAAGCCTCAAAGACAAGATTGAAATAAATGACATTTTTTATGATCAATACCTGGAAGCAGCAGCCATGTTGGAGAATATTATGGCAAATGAGGAAAGCGATAAACAGCCGGATTGGAAGAAAGCGGAAACGGAGAATAATATTATCGCTTTCTGTGGAGAACGTGGCGAGGGTAAAAGTAGCGCAATGTTTACTTTTATTAATGCAGTAGTTAACGAGAAAGAGCAAAAAGAATCTACTATATTTGCGCAGTGTGAGAATGTCAAAAATACTGTTTTTTCAGAACCTATTGTTATTGATCCATCCGCTTTTGATAATGTACATAATGTGCTAGATATTATTATCGCTTCAATTTACCAGAAATTTTCTGATAAATATGATGTTTCGCCTGAAAGATTTGATAATTACAGAAGGGAACAGCTATTGAACGAATTCCAAAAGGTATATAAGGATATTTCTTTGCTTAATGATCCTGCCAAAATGTTGGAAGAGGAATATGATTATGAGGGAAGCATAGAAAAGATATCAAAGATGGGGGAAAGTCTGCGATTAAGACGGGATCTGAGTAATTTAGTGAAGTTATATCTGGATTATATGATGCCGGAAGATTCTCGTAACCAATATACTTCCAAAAAACTTTTGATTGCAATTGATGATCTGGACATGTGCAATGCCAATGCGTATAAAATGGCTGAACAGATACGTAAGTATTTAATTATTCCGGATATTGTCATAGTGATGGCGCTTAAAGTGGAACAATTGCAGCTTTGCGTTCAGGAAGAGAATTTCAAAAATTATAGTAATGTTTTGAAAAATCAGGAAAAAATTGCAGGTGCAATACTTGATGTGGAAGATATGGCAGAGCGCTATATTGCCAAATTGATTCCGAAGTCCAGAAGGATTTATCTGCCGAATGTAAGGTATATTGAAAATGCGAAAATTAGTTATCAGAAAAAAAATGGAGAAATCATTTATGAGGATAAGATGACGAATTCATTGAATGCTTCTCTAATGGATTTAATATATATGAAAACTGGAATGCGTTTTTTATTGAACGAAGAAAAATTGAATTGGCTGCAGCCAGATAATTTGCGGGATACTGTGAATTTGATTATTCTTCTTGGAGATATGAAAGTTCCAGAAAATGACAGTGAATATCTTGAAAACATCGAGAAATTTACGGAGTACTTTGAGAAAGAATGGATTCCGCAGAACTGTGAGTTGGTGAATTATAAAGAGGTACAGAATTTAATTAGAGTTCCATATTTACAGTTGAACTCAGAAGCTGCGTATATGCTAAATAAAAATTATCAAAACGCAGAAAAAAGATATCCGCTATTACCTGCTAATTTTCTTATGGATAGAGCAAATTGTTTCTTTTGGGTAATGAATTGGTTCTGGGGATACAAAAATAGTATGTATGACAAGAAAGATGATAAATTTGCTTATATGTTCAAAATTTTATATACAATTGAATTATCTAAAATAAGAAGAAGTACGCGATTAGAAGATATGGGGGATTTTCTAGGAGGGTATATATGGGGACCGGGGTTTGATAGTATATTACCGGAAGTCGAGGTTAAAAGAACAAAAATATCCAGATCAAGATTCTCTCTTTCAACATGGGATGTTTATAGTGCTATAAATAGAAGAGTTGCACGTTTGTTTGGAGTGAGGCAACCTATACCAGATAATAATAGGATGAGTGTATCAAAAATAGAAATAGATGATACTGAAAAAGAGTATAAAATTATAACATGGGTATTGGTAAGTTTGTTGACTAATACATTTTCTATGCAGAGTGATGGAAATGAATTGTTGCAACATTCTCAGATTCAATATACATATACTACTCCGATTATTTTTGATAATTATAGATTGAACAGTCAGGTACAAATCTGTTTAGAAAATTATCTTATTGGTATTTGCAGTCTGGAAAGTTTATACAAAAAAATAAATATAGATATATTAGGGGTAAGTAAAGAAGAGTATAAAACAATTATCGATAGAATTGAACAACTGAACATAGAAATTGTTCAAACCTTTAGAACCATTTTTTCTAATATAGATTTTATAATGCGTTTTCAAGAGTATTGTGCAGATAAGAAACGAAAACAGTCTAAGGAAAGTGGCGAGAAAAGAGAGTTTAAAAGAACCAAGGCTGTTGTAGATCAATTTTTTAGAAACGTAGAACATTTTTGCAAAGATTATATAAAAAAGGATTTTAAAGCGCAGTTAAATTGTTTAATATTACAAGACTCAAAAGGAAAACAAGTGGTATTTGATATTAGTGAAGTATATGGAGGGTTTGTGCAGAAAAGAATAGAGGAATTTGTAAGTAATTTAGAGAGACAAAAAGAAGAACAAATGAGAAAACTAACAGAACGTTTGAATAGGCAAATGGTAAAAATCGAACCATTGCAAAGTGTATCTACATATTTAGTGAATAAATCCCCTAAAAATGCTAAAAAAAATATTGAAAATCTGTTGCATAATATAAAATGCTACTACGTAAGAAATGAAAATCAAAGAATAAATTATAGATTTTATGATGATATAATAAATTATTATCAAAAAATTGTAGAATATGAATTAGAAAATCCTGGGATGGATTTATCAGATGATTTAACTGAAGAATATAGGCTAATTGTCAAAGAATACAGTAGATACAACGAGGAAAAATAATGGACATAGAACGTGGAAATATAGAAATTGTATTTCAGAAAATTCCATATATGTATGTAATAAAAAGCTGGCTGGAAATGGTTGATTACTGTTCCTACAGCAAAATTGAAGAGGACATTTATATGCGTTATTCGTCAGATGTGTTTCCCTGCGCAACAGATGATGAGCGTAGAAACAATTATTTGTTTATGTGCAGTCAAATGAAATTCCAGACCGATCTGTGGAAAAACGATATAAGTGAAGACATTGGAGTGTTTCAACTGGTGTTTTCTGTGGCTAATAAAATGCTGCGTTTGGACGGAAACGAGATTAAATGTAAATTCGATCAATTGCTGCGCTGGCGGGAAATTTCATTGCTGATGGGGCAGGACTTTTTCACATGTGCATATCTGGCATATGATGACTGGAAAAAGGGATATAATACCCAATATTTTGCCTGGCTTCCGATTATTAGAAGTGACAACAGCAGATTACATAATATTTTGGAACAAGGAGTGGCTGAAAATCATTTTCATCTGAATGGTTCTACAAAAATTTTTGAATTAAACTGGTTATGTTTGATGAATCATATTTCAAGTAGAAATGCTGAGTTTAAGAAAATAACCAGAACAATGCAGATGCAGCGAAACGACAGCTTTGACAAAAGAGGCATAAAAGAGGACTTTTATACAGAATGTCTGAGAGCTGCTTTATATAGGGGATATTTATTTTTTCTAATAAAAGAAAATTCTTACATGTTTGGAACCGCTGAAGCATTGATTAAAAAAGTTGAAAACGGAATATCGTTACGGGAAATAACAAGTGATATTCAGAACTTGATCGATATGGCTGGAAATCTTTATGGAACGAAAATTAATGGTGCGGTTTTAGACTATGCTCTTGAAAATGAAATGATGAAGTATAATGACAATGTGTGTCGGCTATTGGCAGGGGAACGTAAATTTTTATATTGCTGTTACAGATGTGTTTTAACAGGAAAATTTGACAGATTTCAAAAAAATATATTCTATGCGTACTTAATTATGCGCACGGATTTCAGAGGTGAATTGATCCAGAGCAATAAAAAGATTGGATTTGGTAATTTTTCAGATTATCAGGACCGAAAAGAGTTTTTTATTGAAGGGCATAAGCCATATGAAGACGAATTAGTGCGATTAGCGTTGAATGAATCTTTAACGAAGAAAAATATGCTTTCATTGGAGGCAAGAATTTGTCCGAAAAATACTTCTGCTAAGTTGATTAAAAATCTGAAAAAGTATAAGCGCATTGTAAAGTCAGAACCAGTAAATGATGGATATGATAAGCTGATCTATGTTTTGCATTTCCCTAAATTGTTTGATAGACCATTTAAGGATGGAGTGCCTCGAAATAACAATGTACGCAAAATGGCAGCACGCCAGGCAAGAAGTATAGTGGCGATGTTGGACAAAAATGGAGAGATTAATCAACATATTAAGGGAATTGATGCATGTTCTAGTGAAATTGCATGCCGTCCCGAAGTGTTTGGACAGATATACCGTTATTTGACAGCAAAAAGAGTAAAGGTTGAAAATGCCTCTCGTTTTCATAATTGTGAGGATGTACAAAATCTTCAGATGACCTATCATGTTGGTGAGGATTTCTTTGATATTATAGATGGCTTACGAGCCATTGATGAGGTTTTGCTGTTTTGCAATTATCGAAGGGGCAGCAGGTTGGGTCATGCATTGGCTCTTGGAATATCTCCTGAAAAATACTATGCAATGAAGGGATATAAAGTTGCTCTTTCAAAACAGATTCTTTTGGATGATATTGTCTGGCTATATTGTAGGTCTGGTGAATTGGGCTGTTCATTAGACGAAAAATTAAAAACAAATTTGATTGAGAAATATACATTATTGTATAAGGAAATTTATGAGAACAACGTTGGAAATGGTTCCTGTCCATCCATACATGAATATTATCAAAGCTGGAAACTGAGGGGAGATAATCCTCAGTGCTATAGATTAGAAGAAAAGGAATTTAATGCAGCTTTGGAAACGACGGAATTGGTCTATTTTGATAGATTTCGTTTCAACCCACGTGTGGATAATAACCTCAGAAGAAATAAACGATATAGGGATTTGTACTATTACTATCATTTTAATAAAAAGGTTCGAGAAAAGGGCAACGAAGTGACCGAATTTAAGGTGACGAAAGAATATATTAAATTAGTCCGTATCATGCAGGATAAAATGATTGCTGAACTTGCCTGCAAGGGAATTGGAATTGAAACAAATCCCTCTTCGAATTATTTAATTGGAACAATAAAGAAATACGAAGAGCATCCAATTTTAAGGTTTAATTCCCGAAAGCTAAAAGCTACAAACACTGGTGAGAACCTCTGTGTTTCAATCAATACAGACGATCAAGGAGTATTTGACACTTTGTTGGAAAATGAATATGCTTTGATGACTCTGGCGTTAAAGAAAGCAACAGATGATGATATGAATGCTTTGTATGATATCGAGGATATTTATGAGTGGAGTGATTATGTGAGAAGGATGGGTATCGATCAGGTGTTTTCGTAGTAGAAAATGCAACTGGATAATTGAAGAAAAGAGATGTTTTGAAACGGTAGAACATCGTAAGCGCTTATTTTTAGGTATGATATGATTATTCCGGGGCATCGTAATATTCAAGAAGTTAATGATTAAGTGAAGGAGGAAAAAATGGTTGACAAATGAAAATTTGATTAGGCTTATTGAGCAGGCTCCAGATATAAAAAAACGATTTAAAACGGAGTACATATCTTTGGGAAAGCCAGCCGGAAAGCCTGCTATGCAGACTCCATATCAAACGATTCATAACGATGAAAAATATTTACTGTGGAAAGCAGAAATTGAGGCGGAACTTGAAAAACTTCCACAGAGCAAAACAGTTCAAGACATAATTCATCTTTTTTCAAAAATGGGAAAAAACTTTAGTGATGATTCAACATTTGCTCAACTAGAAGCTAAATTAACAGTATTAGGAAAAACACTATCTGAATCAGTTGGGGAGGGAAGTAAGATGGATAGACCACATAAATTATTTATATCACACAGTAGTAAAGATGCTGATTATGTTGAGGTATTTGTGGGACTGCTTGAAATTCTGGGTTTAAGAGATGAAGAGATAATTTGTTCGTCAGTTCCTCCGTATTGTATTCCACTTGGCAATAAGGTGTATGAGTGGCTTGTTAATGAATTTCAGAATAGTGACCTTCATGTGATTTATGCTTTTTCAAAGGATTATTATAGTAGTACAGCATCATTAAATGAAATGGGAGCTGCATGGGCAATGAAACACAAATGGACAGGTGTTCTATTGCCGGGATTTCAATTCAATCAGCTGGACGGATGTATTGATAAGACACAAATTGCAATTAAATTAGATGATTCGGACAACAGGACATTAAAATTTAGATTAAGTGAGTTTAAGGATGAACTTACAAAAGAGTTTAATCTTCGTCCAATGTCTGAAGCAACATGGGAAAGACAGCGAGACGGTTTTTTAGATAGAATATCTACTATTACGGAAGCTAGGGCAAAAGAATGTAAAAATACAGATGAGTCTGACCAACAACACATGCCAACAGTAGGACAAGATGACGTCGGTCGCATTCCAGTTGAACCAGCGTTTCTTTTAGTATATGCAGCCGAGGGAAATGGACAAATATTCAGACTTGCTACGTTAGGTTCAGCAGTTCAGGTCTCAACTGATGGGAAACAGTTTATGGCGGATAATTCACAGAGAGAATCTGCTAGATGGCAAGAAGCGTTGGATCTGCTTATTACATGGGGATGGGTTAAGCCTGTAGGTCGAAAAGGTGAGGTATATGAAGTAACGGGAACAGGATATACGAAAGCAGACTGGCTGAAAGATGATATGTGTATTGATACAAGTAAAGAACCGTTAGAAGAATTAAAACAGTTTGAATTTTAAAAGGAAAGAGGTTATCCACGATGCCCAGAACGAAAGGCAGCAAAGACCGCCCCAAAACTACCAATGACTATGCATCTCAAATAACGGAAAAGCAAGAACAGATTGCAACCCTCAACAGCGAAATCGAATTAATCCAGAAAGAGATTGAGGAGCAGAAGAACACACTTAGAACCAAGAAAGCAGTTTTGAAGAAAGCCGAAAGGGAATTAAGTAAACTGGAAGCCAAGAAAGCTGCCGCCGATCAGAAAGCCACCGAAGAAGCAAAGAAGGCTGAAGCGGAGGACGTGCTGAAAAAACTGCTGGCCAGCGGCGTGAGCGCAGACGAGATCCTCGAAAAACTGAAATAACACCATTGCCCGTGTGGACAAACTGAACTTCAAGGGGAGTTCTCACGGTATATTTTGAAGGCTGCTATATAGTTTATAACAAAAATAAAAGAAACAGAGTGAAGGAAAAATGAATTTATCAAAAATACATCATATTGCAATCATCGTATCTGACTATGAATCCGCAAAGGATTTCTACGTGAACAAGCTGGGCTTCTCTGTTATCAGAGAAAACTATCGCCCAGAGCGTAAGGACTGGAAGCTGGATCTTCGTGTCAATGAACACACAGAGCTGGAGATTTTCGCTGAAGAAAATCCACCGAAGCGTGTGAACCGTCCAGAAGCCTGTGGGATGCGTCATCTTGCGTTCTGCGTAGACAGCGTAGAGCAGACGGTGAGGGAGCTGGCAGAAGTTGGGATTGAATGTGAGTCAATCCGTGTGGATGATTATACCGGTAAGAAGATGACATTCTTCCACGACCCGGATGGACTGCCGCTGGAACTCCATGAGTAAAGAGGTGGACAAAATGATATTTCGGGATTATGCCTCAGTTTTCGGAAAAGGTAACAACTATCACTACTATATTTTCTCGAAAGGTGGATTCACAGAGGGACTTCTTCAGGCACAAGAGCGAGGTGAAGTTCGGCTGATAACGCTGGAAGACCTTTACAAGTAAGAAATGGACAATTGATTTGTAAACGTTGTTTTTCACAAAATTATTGAGACCCAAAAGTTTTCATGATATCATTATTGGTAGAAAATAGTGATACTGTGGAAGCTTTTTTATATAGGGAGTGTGTGTGATGGGAATATTAGTGAATCCAGATAATTTGGCTTTTCAGGTAGCATTGAATTCCGAGATATATGTTGATAAAAGCGGACTTATTAAGTATACGAATAAAGTTTTGAATACATTGCAGGCCTATATTTGCAATAGCCGTCCGAGAAGGTTTGGAAAATCTATTACAGCGAATATGCTTACAGCTTATTACAGCAGAGGCTGTAATTCAGAAGAAATGTTCGCCGGATTGGAAATTAGTAAAAGTGCAGATTTTAAGAAGCACTTGAACCAGTATGATGTAATACATCTTGATATCCAATGGTGTATAGAGCCAGCTGGTGGACCTGAAAGGGTGGTTTCTTATATTTCGGAAAAGACGATTGCAGAGCTTGCGGAATACTATCCAGGTGTATTGAAAGAGAAGACGGAATCTTTGCCAGAAGTGTTGTCTCGTATTAATGGTGCAACTGGAAAAAAATTTATTGTCATCATTGATGAATGGGATGTCCTTATTCGTGACAAGGACGTTAATAAAAGGGTACAGGAAGAGTATATTAATTTTCTCAGGGCGATGTTCAAAGGAACAGAACCAACAAAATATATTCAACTTGCATATCTTACTGGCATTCTTCCAATTAAAAAGGAAAAAACTCAGTCGGCATTAAATAATTTTGATGAGTTTACAATGCTGAGCGCAAGCAATCTGGCTCCGTATATTGGTTTTACAGAAGCTGAAGTGAAAAAGCTGTCAGAAAAATATCAGCAGGACTTTGCTGAAGTGAAGCGATGGTACGATGGCTATCTTCTGAAGGATTACCAGGTTTATAATCCCAGAGCCGTTGTCAGCGTAATGCTAAGGGGGGAATTCAGGAGTTACTGGTCAGAAACAGCATCCTATGATGTGATTGTGCCTTTGATTAACATGAACTATGATGGGCTGAAAACAGCTGTTATTGAGATGCTTTCCGGAGCCGAAGTCAAGGTGAATGTGGCAGCTTTTCAAAATGATACGGAAGATATTAAAAGTAAAGATGATGTATTGACTTATATGATCCATTTAGGATACCTTGGTTATAATGAGAACAGGAAGACTGCTTTTGTACCAAATGAGGAGATACGGCAGGAACTGACGACTGCTGTTGAGAGTAAAAAGTGGAATGAAATGCTGATATTGCAGCTGAATTCGGAAAATCTGCTGGATGCTACATTGGATATGGATGGTGTGGCGGTTGCAGAAGAGATTGAAAAAATCCATAACGAGCATGTGTCAGTAATTCAGTATAATAATGAGAATTCCTTGAGCAGTGTGCTTACAATTGCCTACTTAAGCGCAATGCAATACTATTTTAAGCCAATCCGTGAATTTCCTACAGGACGGGGATTTGCTGACTTTGTATTTATCCCAAAGCCAGAGTACAAAAATGATTATCCGGCATTGCTTGTGGAATTGAAGTGGAACCAGAATGCGCAGACTGCATTAACACAAATTAAGACAAAAAAGTATCCTTCTTCAATCCTGAATTACACAGGTGATATTCTTCTTGTTGGAATCAACTATGATAAAAAAAGTAAGGAACACCAGTGCTTGATTGAGAAGTATGTGAAGGGTGAAAATAGAGGAACAGGCGTTGTATGATGCATATGTGGAAAGCAAGTGTCCGTTGGATGAAATCATTGACTTGATTCAGAATGCTGATGAATGGATATAAGCTGGATTTAGTTGTAAAATTTCTGGAAGTTCACACGTGAGTTTTTGAAAATGTGAATTTCCAGAAAAAGTTCGTATTTTACAATTGACTTTTTCAAAATGTGGTGTATAATTAAACTTGTAATAACAAGTAATTATAACCAAGCTGGGGTTAGAAAATGTCAGAGAATATTTCAAAATATGAAATAATTAAAAATAAAATTGAAGAACAGATCAGCCAGGGATTTTATAAGGAGAATGATAAGATCCCTAGTGAGAATGAATTGTGCCGGGCTTTTGCCAGCAGTAGAATTACAGTACGTAAGGCTTTGGATGAGCTGGTTACTACTGGGGTGCTGTACAGACAGCAAGGTATAGGCACTTTTGTAAAGCCAAAAACAGTCGAGGTATCCGCAGATGTAGATAAGGTTTTACTTATATTACCTAATTATCCGGAATTGTTCGCTGCAGGAATTGTTTCTGATATGCTATCTGGCATACAGAAATCTCTCAGGGAAACACAATACACGCTGGTAACACTGATGGAACCAAGAAATGAAGCGGATATTGAGAAATTCCTGCAAAGCATAAAGACAATACGGCCAAATGGAATCATATACAGCTTTTATTACGGAGATTCAATGATCGTAGATGAATTAAAGAAATTTGAGGTTCCTATTGTTTTTCTTGATGCAGAACCGAAGGATAATGAATTTGATATTGTTACAGGTGAGGATTTTGAGAGTGCATATCGTGTTACTCAACTTGCAATCATGAGTGGAATGAAGAATGTGGGATTCTATTCATCCTGGAATCAGGATTTTTCTACGTGCTCTGCCAGGAAGAATGGTATAAAGAAAGCCCTGGAGGATTCAAGAATTCCTATCCGTGAGGGACAGCTTTTACTTAGGAATACAGAATCTGAATTTCACGAAAGCGTAACAAAATATGACATCGTTACAGATATAAAAGAATATCTGCAGAAAAATGATTATCTGGATGTTCTGATCGTAATGAATGATACTGTTGCATTTGCAGCATATAAGGCTGCCAGTGAACTGAGAAAGGATATACCAGCTGATCTGAAATTGATCAGCTACGGAAACTACAACTGGAGCAGTTTTCCGACAATTGGTCTTACCACATTCGAACAGCATTTTTTCAAATATGGAAAAGAAGCTGTGAAATTATTATTGAAGCGTATGAGTGGAACTTCTTCCATGATACAGCAAAGAAGAATTATCAAGTACGACCTGCAGCGCAGGAAATCATTTTAGTGCAAAGATGGCATAATAGGAGTTATGCCATTTTTAAAAAACTAACTTGTCATATCAAGTAATGTCGTGACAAGAAAAAACAAAATACATGTATTAAAAAGGAGGGTAGAATTTACATATTGGGGTAAAAGTAAAACAGTATTGTGTAGCATATAAACTTAAGAAAAATGTTTAGGAGGAAAAGAAATGAAAAAAATTACATCTATCGTATTGAGCGTATCTATGGCGGCAGGAGCATTAGGAATGAATTCAGCAGTTGTTCATGCAGAAGAAAGTGCAAAAAAGGTAGCTTATATTTCGGCTGCTAATCAGTTTGATTTCTTTGTATACATTGGTGCAGAGATTAAGAAAGTGGGAGAAGAAAACGGTGTACAGGTTGATATGTTTGATGCTGCTCTGGATGTAAGCAAAGAAGCTGATCTTATGAGTCAGGCAATTTTGCAGAAATATGATGCAATTATTGTAGGACCTGTAGACACACAGGCACTGATACCGTCAATTAAAGAAGCAAATGATGCTGGAATACCTGTAATTAACTATGACTCTTTCATTGAAGGTGCAGAAGTTTATGCCCGCGTTGGAAGTGGAAATAAAGATATGGGTAAAACTGCCGGCGAATATGCTGCTGATATGCTGAAAGAAAAATATGGAGAAGTAAAAGGTAATGTAATTGTACTTAGCTATCCGGCTCTGGAAACAATGAATCAGAGAAATGAAGGTTTCATTGAAGCTTTGAAAGAGTATCCGGATGTAACAATTAAAGAAGAAACGGTAGAAGAGTGTACAGCTGAAGGAGGTCAGAAATTAACAGATAACCTTCTGATCGCAAACCCGGAAGGCACTCTGGATATTATCTACGGCAGCAACGCTGGTGTTGCACTTGGAGCACTTGCTTCTGTAAGCTCTGCAGGCAGAGAGGATATTGCTTTAGTTGGAATCGATAACGAAGAAGGTCAGTTAAACGCATTGAAGGATGGCCGCTATTATAAGGCAACTGTTGCGCAGGATTCCTATTCAATCGGAGAAGAAGCTATGAATGCTGCTCTCTCTGCAATTGAAGGTAAAAAGACTGGTGATGTAGTAGTACCTGGAATCCTTGTAACAGCAGACAACGTTGAGGAATATCTGACAGATGATCAGGCGAAGAAAGATGAATTAGAAGAGTACAAATAATACTTACGTGAAAGAAAGGTTTGAGGTATATGGACAAAACAATTATCAGATTGGACAATATTGCAAAATCTTTCGGAAATGTGCGAGTAATACATCATATCAGCTTTTCTATCGAAGCTGGTAAGGTATATGCTCTTGCCGGTGAAAATGGTGCCGGCAAGAGCACTCTTTGCAATATTATATCTGGAAGTCTTAAACCTGATGAAGGCACTATTTCTTACGGTGATAAAGAATATAGCAGTTTTACCATTCAGCAGGCAAAAGAAATTGGAATTAAAATGGTTCATCAGGAGTTACAGATTCTTCCATTAATGAATGTAGAAGAAAATATTTTTATTGGAGAAGAAAGCTCCAGACGCGGTTTTGTAAATAAAAAAGAAATGCGGAAGAGAAGCCTGGAATTGCTGGAAATGGTTGGATTGAATGCACAACCAGAGACAAAGGTCGCAGAGATTGAAATTGCAGGCAGACAGCTCCTTGAGATAGCACGGGCAATTAATCACAATGCCAGGATCATTATTCTGGACGAGCCTACTTCATCTTTGTCTCAGGCTGAAATCCGTAAGTTTTTTACAATCATAAAAAAATTGAAAGAGCAGGGCGTATCCTTTATTTTTATATCCCATCGTTTGGAAGAGGTCTTTGAACTTGCTGATAAGATCATAGTTCTGAAGGATGGAGAAAAAGTTGCTGAACTGAACACAGAAGAAACAAATGAAAAAGAAGTAATTCGTTTGATGGTGGGAAGAGAATATTCGGATTTTTACCAGAGGGAACGAAAGTGTCATGGCGATGTGTGTCTGGAATTGAAAGATATTTCCGGAGTAAAAGAAGGAATGCTGAACAATGCATATATCCCCCAGCACGTGTCGTTTAAAGTGGAAGAAGGCGAAGTATTAGGGGTTGCTGGCCTAGTTGGAGCTGGAAGAACAGAGCTTGTCCGAATGATATTTGGGGAAATGCCAATTGGAAGCGGAGAAATTTTTGTTCAGGGGGAAAAAGTACAGATAAAAAGTAGTCGTGATGCCATAAAATTGGGAATGGCATGGGTAACAGAAGACAGAAAACAGGAAGGATTGATTCTGGAGGATACTTTAGTTAGAAACCTGAGTTTGCCAACTGTACATAAGCATAGAAAAGCTGGAATTATTGATGACAATTTTTTGACAAAAATGTCGGAGGAATATATTCAAAAGCTAAAAGTAAAGACCACAGGCGGGCAGCAGAAGGCAAAGAATCTATCTGGAGGAAATCAACAGAAGATAGTTCTTGGAAAGTGGTTATCAACAAATCCTAAAATTTTAATTCTTGATGAACCGACCAGAGGAATTGACGTAGGTGCAAAAGCAGAGATTTATAAGCTGATCAATGAGCTTACTGCGCAGGGAATGGCAATTGTTCTGATCTCGTCAGAGCTTCCGGAAGTAATGGGTATGAGTGACCGGCTTTTAATAATGTATGAAGGCAGAGTGACCGGACAATTATTAAAGGAAGAATACACGGAAGAACGAGTTATGGAGTACGCGACAGGAAGGAAGGTTCACAATGAATGACAAAAAACTCATGATAAAGTCAAAGGGAATTTTAAATCAGATTGGCTTATTGGGTGTGATCGCAGTATTATGTATTATTTTTACATGCTTGAATAGTACTTTTATTGCAGCTGCCAATTTGATGAATATTGTAAGGCAGTCTGCTGTTATGATCATCGTGGCAATGGGAGTTACCTTTGTTATGATTTCAGGCGAGCTGGATCTTTCTATCGGCGGGGTTGCCTGTTTAACCGGTATGGTTGTATCAAAATTGCTGACATCAGGTGTTTCAATTCCAGTGGCAATTCTTATTGGTCTTTTACTTGGAGCCTTACTGGGATTATTTAATGGAATATTGACTACAAAATTCAATTTACCATCTATGATCGTTACACTGGCAACTATGAATCTGGCAAATGGAAGTGCAAGCCTGATCACTGGAGGAACAGCTATATACAATTTGCCTCAGGAATTTGAATTCTTAGGACGCGGCTTTATCTTCGGTATTCCGGCGCAGGTTGTTTTTATGGTGATACTGGTAATTATCTGCGGTATTGTATTATCGAAAACATTGATTGGAAGATATGCACTTGCTATTGGAGGAAATGCTGATGTAGCGAAGCTGGCAGGAATTTCTGTTATTAAATACAAGCTTCTGTATTTTGTATTCTGCAGCTTATGCGCAAGTTTTGCAGGAATGATCCTGACCAGCCGACTGGCAACAGGTCAGCCGAATCTGGCGTCAAATATGATGATGGATACGTTAACTGCAGTTGTGCTTGGAGGAACTGCAATGTCAGGAGGAGAGGGAAGTATTGCAGGAAGCGTTATGGGAGCACTTCTTCTTACCATTATTTCCAACGGCCTTACCATAAATGGTGTTAATTCTTTCTGGCAGATGATTATTTCAGCATTGATCCTGATCGCAACAATTATTGCGAGACGTAAAAAGGATTAATATATCGAACGAAAACTGAGAAGAAAGGAAGGTATTTATTATGAAGTTTGAACCAACTGCTGAATCTATTTCTAAACACGAGGTACCACAGTGGTATAATGACGCAAAATTTGGTATATTTATTCACTGGTCACTTTTTTCTGTTCCCGCATGGGCACCAGTAGAAGGAAAAAATCTGGCAGAGCTGTCAGAGTCCGATGATGGATTTGGAAATTCTATGCGAAATTCACCCTATGCGGAGTGGTATCTGAACACATCAAGAATTGAGGGAACACCTACAAATCTTCATCATAAAGAAGTATATGGCGAAAATTATAATTATTTTGATTTCCAGGGAAAATTTGAAGAAGCAAATAAGACAATGAGTGCAGATGAGTGGGCTGACTTCTTTAAAGAAGCAGGTGCAAAGTATGTAGTACTTGTTACCAAACATCATGATGGATATTGTCTGTGGCCAAGTGAATATAAAAACCCCAAGATGCCAGAGTATCAGTCAAAACGTGATCTGGTTGGAGAAATTACAGATGCAGTACGTGCAAGAGGCATGAAGATGGGCCTGTATTATTCCGGTATTTTCGACTGGACATTTAAGGATTACCCAATTGATGGTATGGAAAACTGGGTAAATCACCATGTGGTAACAGATGAATATGCTGAGTATTCATGGAACCAGACAGAAGAACTTATCCATAAATATAAACCGTCTATTCTCTGGAATGATATTGGATTCCCGGCACAGTGTGATTTGAATAAGTTGTATGCGGACTATTATAATACAGTTCCCGAGGGTGTAATTAATGACCGTTGGCGTCAGTATAGCGTACATTCTGATGAAGAGAAGAAACGTCTGGTTGAAAAGCTGAATAAACAGCTGGCTGAGGGTGGAATAAGTGGTATTTTAGTTCCAGAGGGATTTTGTGATTATACTTCTCCAGAGTATGCAAATGAGATGAAGCTTCAGAAGAAAAAATGGGAGCTGACTCGTGGAATGGGAATGTCTTTTGGATACAATCAGAACGAAGATCCTAAGTATATGCTGAAAGCCAAAGAGATTATTTATATGCTGGTTGATGCAGTGAGCAAAAACGGTAACTTACTTCTTAATGTAGGTCCGAGAGCTGATGGAAGCATTCAGGATGAACAGAAAAAGCCTCTGCTGGAAACAGGAAAATGGCTGAAGGTTAATGGAGAAGCTATTTACGAAACAACCTATTGGGAAAAACAGGAAGCAGAAACTGAGAAGGGACAGCAGGTTCGATTCACAAAGAAAGGAAATCAGCTGTATGCCGTGATCCTGGATGAAGAGCTTGGCGATTCTGTAGTGATCAAGGATCTGGAGATCCCTTCCGGAGCAACTGTTACATTATTGGGAGAAGCTGGTGAATTATCCTGGGAGCAGATGGGAGAAAATCTGGCAGTAAAGATCCCGGAAAATATCCAGAAACAGTATGCGTATACATTAAAAATCAGTTGTTGATGGATTTTTTGACCCTGTGAAGGGCATGATAGATCTTTTCAAAATTGAATAAATTTCTTTTCAGAAGAAGTGCTTGCCGTTTGTCTGTGCAGCTCATTAATTGTTGCATGGACAAGCGGCATTTTGTTATGTCTCGGTTAAAAATCATATGCAAATTACGATACTAAAAAGGGCAGGTGTGGATGTTCTCCACAACCTGCCCTTTCGTGAGGGGAATGTATCAGAAACCTGTAAGCCGGAATACCATTAATTCGCTTGCAGAGTCGTCGTCACGGTCCTGTGTCATAAGAATCATCACAGAACCATCCTCTGCAACTTTCATATCTTCAATCCAGGGGTATCTGGTTCCAAACATATCGTAGCAGTCTACTTCGGCGAGGAGAGTTCCGTCCTTTGACCAGAAGTAGAATTCTCGCATATTTCCATCTGCTGCAATATAGCCATTCGCTGTCTCAGCTATTCCCGTGAGACTTCCGAAATAAGCAGGATCATCGTGCTGGTCACCGCCAAGAAGCAGCTGCTGGTTGCCATCCAGATCATAAACTGCTATTTTCGATGGGGTGTCATCTCCTGCAAGACGTCCGTATACCATAATATGATCATTGCTGATCTCAACCAGGCTGACAAATTTAAAAATACCGGTTCGTGCCTCGTCATCATTCATGGAGGTTAAGATCCAGGGCTCTGTAAGCACGCTGCCGTCCTGGAAGGTTACTTTTTCCGTGTCATAGCCAAGGTAGCTGGTAATGCCCCAGGCACCGGATGGGTGTACAGACAGGTAACCGCTTGTGCCGGTCTCCAATATGGTCTGCCCGTCTTTCATAACGATTCCTTTTCCACCGTTACGGGAAATATAAAGTTTTCCGTCAGTGTCTGTAAAAAGATCCATTCCCTGCTCGTCCATTGTATCAGAAGAAAGAAGATTCAGGGTGCTTCCAGTATATTCGTAAGTTTCCAGAGTATTATTCAGCTGATGATACATCCGGTCTCCAGATATTGCAAACTGGTGACGCATGATCTCAAATCCGTTCTGGGAAACACTAAATGGAATATACTCCGGAGTGACGGTATAATCTCCAACAGCTATACTCTGCGGAGCCGGTGTGAATGGAGTTCCATCCCATGGGTAAGGTGCTTCTACATTGCCAGTGTCTTCTAATTTCAGTTCCAGATTGTTAAAAACGTTTCTGACAGAATCATTTTCTTCTCCAGAAATGATAACTTTGTAGGTCACACCGGATGGCTCGTGACGATAAATGTAGTAAATTCTGTCAAAATTGTCTGTGGTTCGTATATAATCCACATCGCCAATGGTTGTTTTTTCAATAGTGCCGTCTGCATAGTCATGAAGATCGATATCGGAGGTTTGCAGATATTTGCGGAAAGAGTAGCTTGATTCTTCATTTGCTTTAATGGTGAAATCATTTTGTGAGCTATCCTTGTCTGCACCTTCGAATACGCTGACAGAGCAGGTGTATTCATAATCGCTGATATCATTCGGATCATAGCTCCAGTCATCCGGAAGGTTAAGCTTGAACAGGGTTACGTCAATGGTGTTGTCACTTTCTCCGTGAACGGTGAGAGCGCTTCCGGCAGTCAGAAGCACAAGTCCGGTCACAAGAGGTAGTATTTTCCATAATTTTTTTCTCATATTCAGCACCTCTTTTCTATGTGGAATGTTTTGTATTTTTATTTTCCCAGATTTTGGAGACTTTGTCACTGACACAAATGACAGGTAATCCGTAAGGAAAGCATTATTGCTGGAAAAAATGCGGATATCCGGAAGCGGCAAATGGGAATAAAAGTAATTTGTCCTGCATAGGCTATTGAAAAAAGGATATTTGGCATGATATCAATTGGCCTGTGTATGATCGTAAAAAATGAGGAGGCGGTACTTCGCAGAATCCTCACGCCGATGAGCAAGCTTGTGGACAAAATCTATATTTGCGATACCGGATCGGTGGATAAAACGAAGGAGATTGCCAGGGAGTTTACCGATGAGGTTTATGATTTTTTGTGGAAAGATGATTTCTCAGCTGCCCGCAATTTTATTACGGAAAAAGCAGATACGGATTATTGGATGTGGCTGGATGCAGATGACGTCATTACGCCGGAAAATCAGGAGAAGCTGCTCAGGTTGAAAGAGAGCATGGATTCAGACACGGATGTGGTTATGATGGATTATGCAGTGGGATTTGATGAATGGGAGCATGTTACGTTTTCTTATTACAGAGAGCGTATTATGAAGACTTCCCGGAATTTCAGATGGCAGGGGCGCGTCCATGAAACGGTTGTTCCGGCGGGGAATATTTTATATTCGGATGTGGTGATTGAGCATCGGAAAATAAAGGCTGGAGAGTCTTTTCGCAATCTGCGTATATATGAGCAGATGATTGATTCCGGTGAAAAAATGGAACCGAGACATTTCTTTTATTATGGGCGGGAGCTTTTTTATCATAAGCAATATGAGTATGCAATTTTAATTTTAAAAAAATTTCTGGAAGAACCAGATGGCTGGATAGAGAATAAACTGAACAGCTGTCTGGTTCTTTCCTGCTGTTATCAGGCAATGGGAGAGAATGCGGCTGCTTTTGATATACTTTTTTACAGCTTTACGATGGATGTTCCGAGAGCGGAGATCTGTTGTGAGATAGGAAGATTGTTTATGGAAAAAAGGGAGTATGTGACGGCAGCATATTGGTACCAGCAGGCTCTTCTTGCGCCACGGAAAAAGAAAAACGGCGGTTTTTATATTGCAGACAGTCATGATTTTATACCTGCGATACAGATGTGTGTATGTCTGGATAAAGCGGGAAGGCACAGGGAGGCGTTTGAATTTCATAAAAAGGCAAGAGTATTGAAGCCTCTGCATCAGGCGGTTATTGGAAACGAGAAGTATTTCAGGGATGTTTTGGGGATGGAGTGAATGAGAAAATTCACCTGTATTGTTAGTATTTCATATATTGATAGTGAATATCTAAGCTGTTATGGGAGAATGTGTATGTTTTTTGATCGTCATAATCAGAAAAATTCTTCTGAAAAGGAAGCTTCCGGTGATATTACCTGTACATCCTGTTTTGGAAACAATAATCGCTGCGGCTGCGATTGCAGTTGTCCGGGACAGGGAGCCACAGGACCTCGTGGCGCAACCGGTCCTATGGGACCTGTTGGTCCACGAGGGTGTCCTGGTGTGACTGGTCCTATGGGACCAAGGGGATGTCAGGGAGCTGTAGGCCCTGCAGGTCCTATGGGTCCGCAGGGAGAACCGGGCATGCCAGGCGTTATGGGTCCTGCCGGAGAAGCCGGCCCCGCTGGAGCGACAGGCCCAACCGGTCCAGCTGGAGCAACAGGCCCAGCCGGTCCTGCCGGAGAAGCCGGCCCAACCGGCCCCGCCGGAGCGACAGGCCCAACCGGTCCTGCTGGAGCAACCGGTCCTGTCGGAGCAGACGGCCCAATTGGTCCTACCGGCCCAGCGCCAACTCCGGCAGCGGCAGTAGCAGATGCTACTGGTACAGAGGATGCTGTGACACAGCTAAATACACTTCTGGCAAATCTTCGTGCTGCTGGAATTCTGCAATCCTAGCGCATGTTTGAAAAAAGCTTTCTGCAAGATGTGCGAGATTTCGCCCAGATGAGGGCGCCGTAGCGGCTACGGCAACCGAATTCGGGTGAAATATACCGCAATGAGGGCAAGGGCTGGAAATGGAGCAATCCATTTCCGGTCCTTTCTCTATGCACCCTGCAGTACATATTCCTTACGGAAAAATAAGAATATGACTTTGAAAATTATCGCCGATACCATTCGCGACAGGAGAGGAACAGAAAATCATAATCAGCCTGACAAAAGATTAAAAGTATTGTTGCCCACAAAATTATTGAGACTCTAAAGCTTTCATGGTATCATTGTAAAAACCGGAAATAGTGATACTGTGAAATCTTTTTTGGTATAGAAGCATGTGCGAAGGGGGAAAAGTTGTGAATCTGGTTAATCGTACTTTTCAGTTACAATGTGTTTTTAGGGAAAATAAATACATGAAAAAACTTTTATACACAATTGTTTTATTAATAGCCGTTCTCATAATTCCCGCCCAGCCGGCACACGCCCAGAGCCATTGGTATACCAAGGATCCCATTATCCGGCACGGCGGAGGCAGAATTGGAAATAAAAATGCAAAAAATACAGTCAGTGCTTTTAAAAATTCGGCGAAAAAAGGCTACACTGTTATTGAAATGGATTTCGGCTATACATCAGATGGTGTGCTTGTATGCAACCATGATTGGAAAACTGGCATTCAAACTTATAAGCAATTCAGAAAAATAAGGGTGAGCAATAAGTATCGTCCTGCATCCGCCAGGGAAGTGATCCGTTTAATGGCTGCCTATCCGAAGGTATATCTTGTTGTAGACGCAAAGGAATCTGATAATATCGTAAAAGTATATCAGGAGCTAAAAAACATATGTTATACCTTAAACGTGCCGAAAGTTATGGATCGCATTATTCCCCAGTTCTATCAGCAAAGTGAACTTTCCCAGCTGAAAAAGATTTATAATTACAAAGACTATATTTTTACCCTATACCGCCTGAACGTGAAAACTCCATCCCAGTATGCCAAAATCGCGAAATTTTGCAAGAAAAATCACATAAACGTAGTAACAATTCCAAAAGGACGGGTAACTTCCAAAGTGGTGAAATATTTTAAAAAATACAAGATCAAAGTATATACCCATACTGTGAATTACCAGGGACAGTGGGAGAAATACAGGGCTATGGGAGTGAGTGGTATTTATTCGGATGCATTGTGAAAGTGAGTTTGGATTCGATTTTAAGGATGATTTTGAAAAAAGAGAAAGGGGCATTCAAACATGAAAAACTATCGTGCAGAATTAACAGGCGTTTTTGGTGATCCAGTGGATGATAATCCTACTGGTGTAGTTGAGGAGGCTGCGTTTGCAGCGAAAAATTTGAATTATCGTTATCTGACCATTAAAGTGCTTCCAGAGGATCTTGGAAAGGCAATGGACAGTGTGAAAATCTTTGGCATGAAGGGAATCAATCTTACCATGCCTCACAAGATCAAGGTTCTTCCTTATCTGGATGAACTGAGTCCGGCAGCAGAGATTATCGGAGCAGTGAATACGGTTATCCAGAAAGAGGGAAAACTATTCGGTGAGAATACGGATGGAAAAGGGTTTGTAACCGCGTTGAAGAATTCTGGTGAGACTCTGGATAAGAAAAATGTGACTATTCTTGGCGCTGGTGGAGCAGCCAGGGCGATAGCTGTTGAATGTGCATTAAATAGGGCTGCTCATATCAATATTATCAACCGAAGCATTGAAAAAGGTGAGGAACTGGCATCTCTTATTCAGATGAAAACAGACAGCAGTGCAAAGTATCTTAACTGGAAAAGCAATATGGCAATTCCATCTGATACAGACATTTTAATCAATGCCACTTCAATCGGGTTTTCTCCAAATGTGACAGACAAGCCAGACATTGATTATACTACCATCACACCGGAAATGTGTGTATGCGATGTCATATTTAATCCTGCGGAAACAATTTTTCTAAAGACTGCAGCAGAAAATGGTGCAAAAACCATCACCGGTCTTGGAATGCTGGTACAGCAGGCCGCACTGAATTTCACCCTCTGGACAGGTGTGGAAGCGCCGGTAGATGTGATGGAGGATGCGCTGAAGAAGGAGTTTGAGTAAGCGTACTTTCATTATGAATTTCAGGAAAAGTTCCAGCTAAATGAAAGGCCTAATCCCCCAGCTATGCCGGGGAGAATGGAGTAGGCGGAAGCGGTGAGGATAACAAAATAAAACCTCCTGTGATATGATGAGAATAGTGTCGCAAGCCAAACTCAAAATCAAAGGAGGCGATCCAAATGGACAATAAAAGTCTATCACATACTCGCTGGAAATGCCAGTATTATATCGCATTTATTCCTAAATATTGGAAGAAAGTATTGTATGAAAAGCTCTTATTTTCCTTGGTGTGCTTAGCTTGATTATACACAATTTCAGCTGCTGTTTTTTCGGGAATTGCACTGTGCGGAGTGGGTATTTCCATTTTGGAAACTACCACTTCTTCACGAAGTTCTCCCTGCTCAAAAATATTTTTTAAATGCTTGCTGATTGCCGGTGTCTGAACACCGAATAATTCAGCCATTGCTTTTTGGGTAATCCAGATGGTTTCATCTTTTATCAAGGCACTGACTGTTACGTTATCATCTTCGGTTCTGTACAGCACCATTTCCATTTGTTTTGTGATATCTGTATTCATAAAAACCTCTAATCTGATCTTTCAAAATGTAATCTGTATTGTTTAAAAATATATTACTATGATACCAAGTTTGTTCCACAAGTTCAAATGATATTTGGGATTTCTTTAGTTTGCTTATTCTTTTTATCTGTAATCAGTACTTGATAGGTGTCATAAAAAATATGTTTTGCCTTTGTAAGGGAGATGTGATTATCCACTCTGTTCTGCAGAGCCAGTATAAAGGATTTGCGAAGCTTGCGATAGTGTAGAATCTTTTTGGTTGTTGCTACTAAAAAATGCACAAAATAAACATCGATTATTCATACAAAATAGAAAAAATATAAAAACACATTGACAGATAATAGCAGAACGTGTATGATAAAACCATCAAATAGGAACGTTCCCACAAAGGATAAAAATAACAATATGCACAATGTGAGAATTATTTTTTTAGAACAAAATGGTAACGTTCCCAAAATAGTAAAAAATAATATCACAAATCAAACGGAGGAAAGAACTATGAAGAAAAAACTCGTGAGCCTGTTTCTTACAGCAGCAATGACCTGTTCAATGATGGCAGGTGCAACTACCGTATTTGCAGAAGAGAATGCCGATGAGGCAGCAGAAGAAACTGTAGAACTTGCAGAACCTTCCACAGATGAGGGATATACGATTGGTATTTCTGTTCTGAACTTGACTGGCCAGTTCTTCATTCAGTTAGTAGACGCAGCTCAGAATGAAGCAGATGCAACAGGCTGTACCTTAATGACAAACTCCTGCGACAGTGATTCCGCAAAACAGATCACAGCATTGGAAAACTTTATTTCCGCAGGATGCGATGCAATTATCGTATGTGCAGTTGATTCTGAAGCAGCTAAACCAGTTATTGCTAAGGCAAAAGAAGAAGGCATTGCAGTTGTTTGCCTGACTTCTACGATTGATGGGTATGATGCATATATTGGTTGCGAAGAATACGTACTTGGATATACACAGGGATGTGCAGTAGGACAGAGAATCGCTGAAATGTATGGAACAGATGAAGAAGTACAGGCAGCTACTCTGAACTACGACTTAATGGAATCCGTTATTGCACGTAAAGAGGGAATTATAGCAGGCGTTCAGGAATATGCACCAAACGTTAAATTTGTTGCAGATGCAACAGCAGCAGATCAGGAAGAAGGAATGTCCAATACAGAGAACTTCCTTCAGGCAAACCCAGACCTGAAAGTTGTATGCGGTGTATCTGACGGCGCAGCACTTGGTGCTTACCAGGCATTTAAAGCAGCTGGTATGACAGATCCGGATCAATATCTGATTGCCGGTATTGATGCTACAGATGAAGCTCTGAAACTTATTGATGAGGGAACTATTTATCAGGTTTCCGTAAGCCAGAATCCGACCGCAACAGGTAAAGCTCTTGTTGATACAGCAATTGCAGTCGTAAATAAAGCATCCTACCCGAAAGATAGTTTATTCGACCTTCAGGCTGTAACATCAGCAAATGTAAAAGATTATATCACTGAATAATATAATTTTCAGGTGTTCGGGGGACTGTGAAAAAGTCCCCCGAAGTTATTCAGGGGGTACCCCGGGAAGGAATCAGTTATATGGAACCTATATTAACTTTAAAGAATGTTACAAAAGAATATCCCGGTGTTGTGGCGTTGGATCATATGAATCTGGAAGTTTATCCCGGGGAAGTACATGCACTTATGGGAGAAAACGGTGCTGGAAAATCAACACTGATCAAAGTTGTGTCTGGAGCAATCAAGCCAAATGGTGGAACCATTTTATATGAAGGAAAAGAATACGATTCTATGACTCCGGCTTTGTCAAAAAAACTTGGAATCGGTGTTATTTACCAGGAATTTAATCTTGTTCCGGATCTTTCCGTAGCGGAAAATATATTTCTTGGACAAAAGCTGACATCAGGTTTTTCGATTAACCGCAAGTTAATGAATCAGAGAGCCAAAGAACTTATGGATAGCTTTGGAATCGATATTGACGTAACAAAGGATGTAAAAAGTCTTACAGTTGCTTATCAGCAGCTGGTAGAAATCACGAAAACAATTTCGTCCAATGTAAAAGTACTGATTATGGATGAACCGTCAGCACCGCTGACAAACCGTGAGATTGATGCTATGTTCGGAATTGTACGCAAACTGAAAGCGCAGGGAGTTGCAATTATCTATATTTCCCATAGAATGGAGGAAATTTTTGCCTTGGCGGACAGAATCACGGTTATGCGCGATGGAAAATATGTGGGAACTAAAATGGCTTCCGAAATTGACAATAATGGATTGATCAAAATGATGGTTGGTCGTGACTTGGACGAGCAGTATCCTACTGTAGAAAAGGAAATCGGTGAGGTAGCGCTAGAAGTAAATCGTCTTTGTACTGATGCACTTCTGAAAGATATTAGTTTTCAGGTACATAAAGGTGAGATCCTTGGACTTGCAGGGCTTGTTGGTGCTGGAAGAACTGAAACTGCGAGAGCTATTTTCGGAGCAGATTCAAAATCTTCAGGAGAGATCAGAATTCATGGTAAAACGGTTCAAATCCACAGTCCGAAAGATGCAATCAAAGATGGAATTGCTTTGATTCCTGAGGATCGTAAAAAGCATGGAGCTCTTCTGGAGATGACAATCCGTGATAATATTTCTTTTATTGCTGTGAAAAGTATTTCAAAAGCTGGTTTTGTAGATCGGAATGCAGATAAAAATATGGCAGAGAAGTACATTAAGGAACTGTCAATTAAAACCCCGTCCATGGAACAGCTTACCCGAAATCTTTCAGGTGGAAACCAGCAAAAGGTAGTACTTGCGAAATCCCTGGCATCCAATTCTGATATTATTATATTTGATGAGCCAACAAGAGGGATTGATGTGGGAGCTAAAAAAGAAATCTATGTTCTGATGAATGAACTGGCGAAAAAAGGAATGGCAATTATTATGATTTCTTCTGAAATGCAGGAACTTCTGGGAATGTCCGACAGAATCATTGTTATGCATGAGGGAGAAATGATGGGTGAATTAAAGAAAGAGGATGCTACGCAGGAAAAGATTCTTGAGCTGGCCTCCGGAATCAGATAAGGAGAAAAGACATGAAACAGATATTAAAAAAATTCAGCACACTTATTATTTTAGTTGTCTTGGTAGTTATTTTTTCAGTTGCATCCCCGAACTTTCTTCGGATCAACAATATTCTGAATGTTCTTCGCCAGGTCGCTGTTATTGGAATTTTGTCTGCTGGTATGACATATGTTATCATATCTGGCGGAATGGATTTGACAGTAGGTGCATACCTGGGACTTTCTGGAGTGGCAGTTGCACAGATGATCAGCGGCGGCATGGCAGCGCCTCTTGCGATTATCCTTACCATGTTGATTATGACCGTTATTGGCATAATTACAGGCGCACTCATTGTTGGTCTGGATGTATCTGCGATTGTAATTACTCTTGGAATGATGACGGTTGTCCGTGGACTTGCTTACATTTTCTCTGGCGGACTTCCTGTTTATGATATTCCGGATTCCATCGTATTTCTTGGTCAGGGATATGTAGCAGGAATTCCGGTTCCGGTTATCATTATGCTGGTCATTGTTGTTATCGCCGGTCTTATTCTGAAATATTCTTATTTTGGTCGTTACATATATGCTATCGGTGGAAATGTAGAAGCTGCAAAACTGGCTGGCGTTTCCGTAAATAAGATTGTAATTTCTCTGTATGGAATCAGTGCTTTTCTGGCTTCTATCGCTGGTATTGTACTTACAGGACGAATCAGCTCAGGTGCTCCAGCTTCTGGAACCGGAACTGAAATGGATGTTGTAACTGCAGCCGTAATCGGAGGAATCAGTGTAAACGGTGGAAAGGGATCCATGCTTGGTGCATTCCTTGGAGCTGTTATTATCGGCGTGCTTAGCAATGGTCTGACTATTATGAATATTGGAGAGTATTATCAGCAGGTTGTAAAAGGTCTGGTTCTGATTCTTGCAGTAGCTTTTGATGTTCTTGCAAACAAAGAAAAAGTGAAAAAAATGAAAGCAGCATAGGGGGATGACAGATGAAGTCAATTTTATGTTATGGAGATTCCAATACTTACGGACTTAGGCCTGACTTAGTCAGCAGATACCCAAGAAATGTGCGATGGACAGGGATTCTTCAAGAAAAACTGGGATTAGAGTATTATATTATTGAAGAGGGACTTGGTGGAAGAACTACTGTATGGGATGATCCTGTTGAGGACTACAAAAATGGTAAAAAATATCTACTTCCATGTCTGGACAGTCATAAACCTCTTGATCTTGTAATAATCATGCTTGGAACAAATGATTTGAAATCAAGATTTTCCGTAACTCCTTTTGATATTGGTGTATCCATGGAAAATTTGGTAAAAACCGTTTTGAAGTCGGATTCAGGTATCGATTTTGAGCCACCGAAGATTTTGCTGGTGACACCAGTTCCCATTCATAGCGTAAACCGCCCTATGGACTTGGATCAGATGATTCCGGATATGGAAAACAGAAGCAAAGCCTTATCAAATTATTATGAGGATATTGCAAAACGATACAATCTGGCGTATTTGGATCCTGCGGGGAAAGTGGAAGTCAACGAGATTGATGGCATTCATTATACGGAAAAAGGACATGCTCAGATGGCAGAGTTAATGGAAAAGAAAATAAAAGAAATTCTAGAGAGTGTTTGAAAAGGTTTTCTGCCAAATCTCCCACAAAGTGGGTCATACAGATTGTGGAAATGATTTTTCAAACAGGATCTAGGCTGAAAAATAAGGCAGACTCCAGTAAAAATGGATGTCTGTCTTATTTTTCTTGAATAATAGTTACTAAAAAGGTATTATTAGTACATAAAATTACAATATTTAATTATCGGAGAAGAGATATGGTTACAATATTTGATGTTGCAAAAGAAGCGGGTGTATCCAAATCTACAGTCTCGCGCGTGATCAATCGGGATACAAAGGTGAAAAAGGAAACAAGAGATGCTGTGGAAGCGGCCATTAAGAAGCTGAACTATTCCCCGAGCTATATGGCACAGGCAATTCGTACCAGAAGAACTCATACGATAGCATTGGTGGTTCCGGAATACAGTAATATTTTTTATACGGATATGTTTCGTGGAGTAGAAGATATTGCATTGAAATATGGCTACATGGTTATGGTCTGTAATACGGAACGTCATGCAATGTCGGAAATCGAATACACAAATCAATTACTAAAGCGAAATATTGACGGCATCATCTACAATACATATCGTACAGATGATGAGATGGCTGAATATCTCAGGCATATATCTGAACGACTTCCTATTGTGTATATGAACAGATCACTTGGGGATGATGAAAATTATGCATGTGTTTATACTGATGGATTTAAGAGCAATCGAAAAGCAGTCCAGTATCTGATTGATAAGGGACGGCACAAATTAGGCTATGTAATGAATTCGGAAGATGTAAGCATTATTGAAGATCGTTTTGAAGGTTTTGTTCAGGGATTGAAGGACTTTGGACTTGAGCTTAACGAAAAGTGGGTATATCGTGTCCCACGGGAAAATGAGCCAGATTATATTAAACTTGGTCGTGATGCAGCAAAATATTATGCGTCTTTGAAGGACCGGCCAGATGCAATCCTGACTGCAACAGACATGCTTGCTATTGGCTGCGTAAAAGGTTTTAATGAGAGTCGGCTCCAGGTTCCAGAGGAAATCAGTGTTATTGGATTTGATAACATTTTTGTCAGTTCCCTAATAGAACCTCCTCTAACAACAATTGCTCAGCCAGTTCGAAAAATGGGACAGGCAGCAGCAGAAATTTTGATATCCAAACTTCAAGGTAAAAATACGCAGAATAAAGTGATTTTTGAGGGAAAACTGATTGTCAGAGAGACTACGTGATATGGAATGAGTATAGGACAGATTGAACCAAGAAATTAGAAGAAGTAGTTCTTTCATAAAAAGAAGGTGAAACTTGGTGGAAAACAAAATAGATTTTAGTGCAATACGATATAATTATGCAGACAGAATATCCAATCTGACCGCGGAAGCAGTCGGCGTAGTAAAGGGAGAGAAACATTTTCCGGTTTACAGTGGAAATCAGATTTTTAAGCCATTGAGTAAATCCAAGCCATTTTCTACGCCTTTGTTCGCTTATGCGGAAGTGTTCTGGTCGAATGTGATAAATGAATATTTTGTATCGGCGCCTTTATATCAGCTGGCTTTTTGCCATGGTTATGAAAAAGAGACACAGAAATACTATGATTATGGGACTGTGGTTCCCAGAATTTATAATGAAGATGAGCAGCTTTTGAATCTTCTGGAATTCTTTCGGAAGTATCCGGATGAAAAGGTAGATATAGACCAGTATGAGAATTACTGTATGATGTTTTATGATTATACGGATATTCTGGAGGCTTCCTATTTCCAGAATCACGAAGACATGGCAGAGCAGCTTGCCATGCAGATTCTGATTTCTGTGCTGAAAGGCGATCAGAATTATCACTATGAGAATATTGCGTTCGTTTGTAATAAAAAAGGAGAAATTCTGAGGCTGGCGCCGATGATCGACCATGAATTTTCCACTTACTTTATGTTTCCAGACAATTCTGCGCAGCATATGTATTGGTACAGTGAGTTGATTCGTTCCATGGCGGGACATGAAGTTCAGGATTATGAATATGACTGTCTGAAGAATCCAAAAGAACGGCAGATGATGGAAAAAAGTGCAGTATGTCTGCATAAGAATCTTGTGTATATAAAAGAGCATTACCCAGAAGTTACCGGGAAGTTTTTAGAGAAACTGAATTGCCTGGAGCATGATCTGGAAGAGAATCCATCTCCATTTTATCTGCAGGAAAATATTGAATATCCGGGAACTGCCAACTCTTATGCTTACATGTCCGGGAAAGCCAGATACAAGGATCATGATGAGGAAAAGGCAAAGCTTCTGGAAGAGAAATATAGTTCCAGGGAAAAGAAAATAGATTTCCATGTATTGAGTGTTCAGATTGTGCAGGAAATCAAAGGAATTATAAGGCTGTTGAAAGTAATGCTGGAGAAAGAGAACGGCAATTGGGATAAAGTAAAGGAACAAAATGATGAGGAAAAAGCCGGAGCCGGATTTACAGATAGAAAAATAAAGGCATATGACAAGCTGGAACTGACAGATGAGCAGCAGAAAGTTCTTGATGCTCTTAAACAGAACTGTGAGGAAGAGACTCTTTGGTCAGCAATTGCAGCTTTCCAAAACTACCCATTCCGCACTGCCTCTGGCCTTCCATACCAGTACAAGCTGAAAATCGGCAAAGACGGAACCTACAACAAAGAGCTTCTCATCGACCGCCGGGAAAACAGCAAAACCCTGTCCTGGAGCAGCATAAAAATGGCATTCCAAAATTGCCGGCAGATATCCGGCATCGTGAAACGCCCCAAGGCATTAGGGGATATTAGAGGTATTTCTTATATTTATCCATTGTTCTGGAAATTTGGACTGATCGAAGTGCCAGAAGAGACTGCGAAGAAAATGATAGGAGAAGGTGATACCGCAGAAGAACGGTGATTTTTCAAACTCGCTCTAAAAATAATTGAAGTAAAAATGAAAAAATACTCGAAGTTTGGAGAAAGTAGGAAAGAAAAAGCTCTGACAAATGATAATTTTTTTAATAATCATTTGCCAGAGCTTTATATTACGCAGCAACAAAATCTATGCCTGCTTATCCTTAGAGAGTGTTTGAAAAAGCATTCCCGCAATCTGCACACCCCACTTTGTGGTATATTTTGCAGAAAGCCTTTTTTAAACAAACTCTACAGCTTCTTCCCTTGCTCGAATTTCGGCTCACAGGTCAGCTCCACGCCCAATTTACGGAAGGAAAGCACATCCACAGAAGACAGCATAACAGAAGTATGTGCCTGGCAGCCTTTCAGCTTCGGAAACTGCTCCAGGGCAAGACGTGCTTCCGGATTCGTAGCAGCACTGATAGAAAGGGCGATCATGGTCTCGTCCATATGAAGACGAGGATTCTTACTTCCAAGATAATCTGTCTTCAGCTCCTGAATAGGGTGAATAGCATCCGGGGAGATCACATGCTTCTGGTGATCGATTCCGGCAAGCTCCTTCAACACATTCAGAAGAAGGGCGGAGGAAGCACCAAGCAGATCAGAGGTCTTACCTGTGATAATCCTTCCGTCCTCCAGCTCCATGGCAGCAGCCGGAGCACCAGTTTCTTTCTCTCTTTCCAGGGCAGCAGGAACAACCTTGCGGTCCTCCAGTGTGGCATGTGCCTGCTTCAGAAGAAGCTCGATCTTGTAAACCTCCTCCTCTGTGCCGGTACCGGACATAAGCGCATCCATACTTTTATAATATCTGCGGATGATCTCCTGACGGGAAGCCTCCTGGCAAACCTCATCATCTACAATACAGTTTCCAGCCATATTAACTCCCATATCTGTAGGAGATTTGTATGGGCACTCGCCCATGATTTTCTCAAACATAGCCTGCACAACAGGGAAAATCTCTACGTCACGGTTATAGTTGACAGTAGTCTGGCCATAAGCTTCCAGATGGAATGGATCAATCATGTTGACATCATTCAGATCAGCGGTAGCAGCCTCATAAGCCAGGTTTACCGGGTGCTTCAGCGGGATATTCCAGATCGGGAAAGTCTCGAACTTGGCATAGCCTGCGCTGATTCCTCTCTTGTATTCATGATAAAGCTGGGAAAGACAGGTAGCCATTTTTCCGCTTCCAGGTCCAGGTGCTGTGATAACAACCAGCGGGCGGGTGGTTTCGATATAGTCATTCTTGCCGTATCCCTCGTCACTTACGATCAGGGAAGTATTGCTTGGATAACCTGGGATATTATAAAGGACATAAACCTTGATTCCAAGCTTCTCCAGACGCTTCTTGAACGCATCAGCACTGTTCTGTCCGGAGTAACGTGTGATGCAGACGCTTCCTACATAAAGTCCTCTGCTTGTAAATTCGTTCATCAGACGGAGTACGTCCTCATCATATGTGATGCCAAGGTCACCGCGGACCTTATTCTTTTCAATATCAGGTGCACCGATTACGATTACGATCTCTGCCTGGTCGGAAAGCTGCATCAGCATGCGCAGCTTGCTGTCCGGCTCAAATCCTGGAAGAACACGGGAAGCGTGGTAGTCATCAAATAACTTGCCTCCAAATTCCAGATAAAGTTTGTTGTCAAATTTGCTGATTCGTTCACGAATGTGCTCGGACTGCATTTTCAGATATTTGTCATTATCGAACCCAATTTTTTTCATTCTGTCTTTCCTCCCTCTTTCTCTGGGCTGTTCTTTACTATGTTCACAAAACACCTTGCGGAATATTTGCGGCACATAGTAATCTTTTAGTTCCTCATCCATTATGTTGCTTCTTACTGTAAGGTTACAGGTAAAAAGGATACAGCAGATGCGTTCTGCACCTGCCTCAAAAAATATGTTCCTGGACTGTATTAGAAAAATCATTCCTGCAAATTGTACGCACATCCTGCAGAAAGCCTTTTTCAAACACGCTCTAGTATACTACAGTTTGCGCCGTAAAAAAAGTATCTATTTTTTTTCTGATGTGAATTTTTTTGACCTTTTTTTCTCAAAAATTCAGAGGGTTTTCACAATATCCAGGTTGATTTATCTGCGTTTTATCTTTATAATAGAAAAGATAGTAAGGAGGAATGAAATGGATAATAATCTGGATAACAATCAAGGCGGACGCCGCCCTGATAAAGGGGATCCAAGAAGAGATCAGGATCCTAACCGCAATAAGAAAAATCATCAGTCCATTCTGGCTTTTCTGATATGTCTTTTGGTTACTCTGGTGTGTTTCAGCCTGTTTACCAATATGCTGCAGGATAATTCCAGTGAGATTACGTATGATAAGTTTATTGATATGGTGAATAATGATGAAGTGAAATCCGTTACACTTCAGTCTGATAATCTGACCATCGTGCCGAAGAAGCAGGTGAATCCTTATCAGGAGATCAGTTATTACACCAATCTGACAGAAGATGAGACTGCCCTTACCAAACGTCTGGAAGGAACCGGTATTATTTTTAAATCTGAGCCGCCGGATGCTTTCGGAGAATTTATGGCAATGATGCTTAGCGTACTTTTACCGTCTGTGCTTCTGTTTGTGCTTCTTATGTTTTTCATGCGCCGCATGAACAAAGGCGGCGGTGGTATGATGGGCGTTGGGAAAAGCCGCGCCAAGGCGTATGTACAGAAAGAGACCGGAATCACATTTAAGGATGTTGCCGGACAGGATGAGGCCAAGGAATCCTTGCAGGAGGTTGTGGAATTTCTTCACAATCCAGGCAAATACGTGGAAATTGGTGCTAAACTGCCGAAGGGCGCCTTGCTTGTAGGACCTCCGGGTACAGGTAAAACCCTTCTTGCCAAGGCAGTTGCAGGGGAGGCACATGTACCGTTCTTTTCCCTTTCCGGATCAGAATTTGTGGAGATGTTCGTTGGCGTAGGTGCTTCCCGTGTCCGTGATCTTTTTGAGGAAGCCAAGAAGAATGCACCGTGTATCGTATTTATTGATGAGATTGATGCCATTGGAAAGAGCCGTGATTCCCATTACGGCGGAGGTAATGACGAGCGTGAGCAGACTTTGAATCAGCTGCTTGCTGAGATGGATGGTTTTGATACTTCAAAGGGACTTCTGATCCTGGCAGCTACCAACCGTCCGGAGGTACTGGATCCGGCACTTCTTCGTCCGGGACGTTTTGACCGCCGTGTTATCGTTGACCGTCCGGATCTGAAAGGACGTATTGATATCCTGAAGGTTCATGCGAAGAATGTAAGGCTTGACGATACCGTTGATTTCGAGGCAATTGCCCTTGCCACATCCGGTGCCGTTGGTTCTGATCTTGCCAATATGGTTAATGAGGCCGCTATCCTGGCTGTTAAGAATGGCCGTCACGCAGTTTCCCAGAAGGATCTTCTGGAGTCTGTTGAGGTGGTTCTTGTTGGAAAAGAGAAGAAAGACCGTATTTTAAGTGCCCAGGAGCGCCGTATCGTATCCTATCATGAGGTAGGACATGCACTGGTAAGTGCCCTTCAGAAGGATTCCGAGCCGGTACAGAAGATCACCATTGTACCTCGTACTATGGGCGCACTTGGTTACGTTATGCAGGTTCCGGAAGAAGAGAAATATCTGAATACCCAGAAAGAACTGGAAGCTATGCTGGTCGGATATCTTGGCGGACGTGCTGCTGAGGAGATCGTTTTTGACAGCGTGACAACTGGTGCTTCCAATGATATTGAGCAGGCCACCAAGGTTGCCCGTGCTATGATCACCCAGTATGGTATGTCCAAGAAGTTTGGTCTGATGGGTCTTGCCACTCAGGAGAATCAGTATCTGAATGGTCGTGCAGTGCTTAATTGCGGTGACAATACAGCTACCGAAGTTGACCATGAGGTTATGGAGCTGCTTCGTGTTTCTTATGAGGAGGCGAAGCGCCTGATCAGCAGCCACAGAAAGGCTTTGGACAAGATCGCTGCTTATCTGATCCGCAAGGAGACCATTACCGGTAAGGAATTTATGATCATTTTCCGCGCAGTGGAGAAGGGAATGGAAGTTTCAGATGTGTTGGATGCAGAAGGGCTGAAGGCGCTGGATGAGGCTGTGAAAGCAGAGGATAAGACGGATGAGGCAAATGCGGACACAGAGACAGCGGAATCTGCTATTGCCGTTCCTGCAATTGAACAATACAGATAATATAGGATAAAACATCAGAACCGGGAGACATGTTTTCCCGGTTCTTTTCAACAAAGGAGAGTTTTTATGTTCCTGATTGAAGAAGAATTAAAAAAGCTGCCTGGTAAGCCTGGTGTCTACATTATGCATGGGGAAAAAGATGAGATCATTTATGTGGGAAAGGCAGTCAGTCTGAAGAACCGTGTCCGCCAGTATTTTCAGAGCAGCCGCAATAAAGGCGCAAAGATTGAGCAGATGGTCACTCACATTACCAGATTTGAATATATTGTCACCGATTCTGAATTGGAGGCGCTGGTACTGGAGTGCAACTTGATCAAGGAGCACCGTCCGAAATACAACACCATGTTGAAGGATGATAAGACATATCCATTCATTAAAGTGACGGTAAACGAGCCCTATCCCAGAGTCCTTTTTTCCCGCACCATGAAAAAGGACAAGGCGAAATATTTCGGACCCTATACCAGCTCCACAGCTGTGAAAGACGTGATCGAGCTGGTCCGCAAGATTTATATGGTGCGCTCCTGCAACCGTAATCTGCCCCGTGACTGCGGCAAAGACCGTCCATGTCTGTATTATCATATGAAGCAGTGTACGGCCCCCTGCCAGGGAAATGTAAGTGAGGAAGTGTATAAGCAGAACATTGGACAGGTACTTCATTTTCTCAATGGAAATTTCCAGGAGACCATTGATCAGCTGACTGAAAAAATGATGGCTGCTTCAGAGGATATGCGTTTTGAGGATGCTGCAGGATATCGTGATTTAATCAATAGTATCCGGCGGATCGGAGAACGACAGAAGATTACTACCTATGGGGAAGAGGATAGGGATATTATTGCAGTTGCCATGGATGAAAGTGAAGATCTCCGGGAGCAGGATGCAGTTGTGCAGGTGTTTTTTATGCGTGGCGGCAGGCTGATCGGCAGAGATCACTTTTTTCTCCGTGTGGCAAGAGGCGATACCAAAGCACAGGTTTTGTCAAGCTTTCTGAAGCAGTTTTATGCAGGAACTCCTTTTATTCCGGCGGAAATCATGATGCAGACAGAGATAGAAGATGGGGAAATTATTGAAGACTGGCTGACTGCAAGGCGTAAACAGCGCGTTCACATTCGTGTACCGAAAAAGGGAACAAAGGAGAAGCTGGTGGAGCTTGCCAAGGAAAACGCCTGGATGGTCCTTTCCAAAGACAGAGAACGGATCAAGCGTGAAGAAGGACGTACGATCGGCGCGGTGAAGGAGATTGAGGACTGGCTGGGGCTTAAGGATATTGTGCGTATGGAGGCCTACGATATATCCAATATCAGTGGGTTTGAGTCCGTTGGTTCCATGGTGGTTTACGAAAAGGGCAAGCCGAAGCGCAGCGATTACCGAAAATTCAAGATCAAATGGGTGCAGGGACCTAACGATTACGCCAGCATGGAAGAGGTGCTTACAAGGCGTTTTACCCATGAATCCAAGGGCGAATACGACAGCTTTTCCATTCTTCCGGATCTGATCCTTATGGATGGCGGACGTGGCCAGGTAAACATTGCACGGAAGGTTCTTGGAGAGCTTGGAATTGATATTCCGGTATGTGGTATGGTAAAGGATGACAACCACCGAACCAGAGGGGTGTATTTCAATAATGTTGAAATTCCCATTGATACTTCTGGTGAGGGTTTCCATCTGGTAACCAGGATCCAGGATGAGGCTCACCGTTTTGCCATTGAGTATCACCGCTCCCTTAGAAGCAAAGAACAGGTACATTCCGTTCTGGATGATATTCCGGGAATTGGCGAGACCAGGCGAAAGGCTCTTATGAGAAGATTCCGGTCTGTTGAGAATATCAGGGATGCTTCTGTGGAAGAATTAAGTCAGACAGAGTCTATGAATGTACAGAGCGCGGAGGCTGTCTATCAGTTTTTTCATAGAGCGCCAAATCATACGAATGCATGATTTCTGTGCATCGCGAAGCGTGTTACTGTGAATAGAGCGAACAGTAACAGTTTTAACAAGATTCGACATTGAAGTTACAGAAAAAATTGTGTATAATACAGATAAGTGTGGATTTTTGGCAATGTATATAATTTCTATGTGCAGTGCAAAGAAACCTGCACAGACTGCATAACAGTTTTCACCTATTATGAGGAATCTTGTAACTGCAGGGAACTGCTTATGCGGGAAGGACTTCATTAGAGAAAAAGGAGATAAAAGCATGAAGGGTGTACAGCTTACCAAGCTGGCGCAGGAACTGAATCTGACCAACCTGACGCCTGATATTGACCTTACAGAGATTTATGTGAAGACAGCAGAAATAAATCGTCCGGCTTTGCAGCTTACAGGATATCTGGAGCATTTTGCAAACGAGCGTGTTCAGATCATCGGATATGTAGAGTATACTTATCTGATGCAGTTAAGCGATGAGGAGCGCACATTCAAGTACGAGCGTTTTATCTCCAGCAAGATCCCATGTGTCATCTTCAGCACTATGACAAGACCGTCACAGGATATGATCGATCTTGCATACAAATATAATGTACCTACATTTGTGACAGAGAGAACTACGTCCAGTCTGATGGCAGAGATCATCCGTTGGCTTGGCGTCCAGCTGGCTCCCTGTATTTCCATTCACGGTGTGCTTGTGGATGTTTATGGCGAGGGTGTCCTGATCACAGGCGAGAGCGGTATTGGTAAGAGCGAGGCAGCCCTTGAGCTGATCAAGCGTGGTCACCGTCTTGTCAGTGATGACGTTGTTGAGCTTCGCAAGGTGAGTGATGTCACTTTAGTTGGTTCCGCACCGGATATCACACGTCACTTTATTGAGCTTCGTGGTATTGGTATTATTGATGTGAAGACCCTGTTTGGTGTTGAGAGTGTTAAGGATACCCAGTCTGTCGATCTTGTTATCAAGCTGGAAGAGTGGGACCGTGACAAGGAGTACGACCGTCTGGGACTTCATGAGGAGTATACGGAGTATCTTGGAAACAAGATCGTATGCCATTCCCTTCCGATTCGTCCAGGACGTAATCTGGCTGTTATTGTTGAGTCTGCAGCCGTTAACCACAGACAGAAGAAGATGGGCTACAATGCAGCTGAGGAGCTGTACAAGCGTGTTCAGGCGAATATTGCCAAAAAAAGAGAAGAATAAAAATCAGAGTGTGCAGATTGCGGGAATACTTTTTTAATAGGCTTTAAGGCACAGTAATGCATAGAACGGTAATGCATAGAACAGTAATGCATAGAATAGTAATTCATAGATCAGAAAGGATGGAAATTTACAATGGGTATGTATTGTTTTGGTATTGACGTAGGAGGAACTTCTGTAAAATGCGGTCTGTTTCTTACGAATGGAACTTTGGTTGAGCAGTGGGAGATTCCAACAAGACTGGAGAATAACGGTTCTTCAATCCTGCCGGATGTTGCAGATGCAATCAAGACGAAGCTGGATGAGAGAGGAATCACAAAGGATAATGTAGACGGTGTTGGAATCGGCATTCCAGGACCTGTTAATGAGAATGGTGAAGTTCCTATGGCAGTTAACCTGCACTGGGGCTTTAAGGCCGTAGCAAGCGAATTAAGCGCACTTACAGGTCTTCCGGCAAAGGCAGCCAATGATGCCAATATCGCAGCTCTCGGTGAGGCATGGAAGGGTGCTGCAGAGGGGGCCAAGAACGTAATCCTGGTAACACTTGGAACCGGTGTTGGCGGCGGCATCATCATCGACAGCAAGATCATCGCAGGTTATCACGGTGCCGGTGGAGAGATTGGACATGCATGTGTCAATCACAATGAAGTTCGCCCCTGTAACTGCGGTAATCACGGATGTCTGGAGCAGTATGCATCTGCAACCGGAATTGTACGTGTGGCAAATGACATTCTGGAGGAGAGCCAGGAGGACAGCAAGATGCGTCATGTAGAGAAGCTTTCTGCTAAGAATGTTCTTGACTTCTACAAGGAGGGCGATGCTCTGGCTGTTAAGACTATGGAGAAGGTTGGCGACATTCTTGGAAGCACACTTGCCGTGTTTGCATGTGTAACAGACCCGGAAGCAATTGTAATTGGCGGCGGTGTATCCAAAGCAGGTAAACCTCTTACAGACTGTATCCAGAAGTACTATCAGAAATATGCATTTCCATCCTGCAAGAGTACTCCGATCATTCTTGCAAGCCTTGGAAATGATGCCGGTATCTATGGTGCAGCCCGTATGGTGATCAAAGACTGATTTCCGATCATCCAGAGAATTTCATAATACATAAAATCAGGAAACGCCTTGTGCAGAGGATTGCTGAATCCAGCAGACTCTGTGCAAGGCGTTTCTTTGTATAGTTCACCGCTCCCGAAATCTGGGTGCGAAACCATGCAAAGCATGATTTTTCCTGGATTGCGAAGGGTGTAGCTGTGAGGGCGCGAAACAGCTACACTCTTCGCGATTCAGGCATTGAACAGCTATTATTTTGGCAGAAAAAAACTGCAGCTTTCTGGAAACGAAAACTGCAGTTTTAATTGTTTATAACTGACTGTCAGCTGAAAGCTTTTTAGTAATAATAAATATCATCATTACCAGAATCTCCGCCGCTTTCATCTGGATATTGGATATCACCGCCACCGGTACCGTCGCCATCGGTACCGTCACCGCCAGTACCATCGCCGCCAGTGCCGTCACCGCCGCTGCCATCTGTATTGTCTGTGCCGTCCGGATTTTCCGGATCTGGAGTCGGAGTGGCATTTACATCGTAGATTTCCATATCTTCATCCTGACTCTCGTCATATTCGTAGAAATGCTGGTCACAGTACTCTGTAGGCATGGTTCCTACATCAAAGTACTCCTCTGTAACCGGGCAGCCAACTCTTGGAAGAAGTCCTGTATCAGCACAGATACTGATTTGCTCAATACCATCTGGAACTTCGAAGTCTTTGTATTCCATTCCCTGATGGATTCGGTTCATGACCTTACGCCATAACGTTTTGTGGAAATTACGTGCATCACCTTCCGGTATCTTCTGGTTGCCGTCGTAACCGGACCATACTGCACATGTGTAATATGGTGTATATCCTACGAACCAGAGGTCATTGTACGCATCTGTAGTACCTGTCTTACCTGCAACTGCCATATTATCAAGCTGGCAGGCTGTACCGGTACCATTCTGAACTACATCCTCAAGGGCGCTTGTAAGAAGATAAGCAGTCGTTTCCTTAATGACGGAGCGTCCTACAGAGTTGTTCTCAATCAGTACGTTTCCGTTGTGATCAAGAATCTTGGTGTAGTAAACCGGTTTGATATAATTACCGCCGTTCGCAATGGCTGCGTATGCGGCACAAAGCTCTACGTTCTTAACACCGTAGGTCAGACCGCCAAGTGCTGTAGGCAGGTTGGCATCTGTATAAACATTGCCATTGGCATCAGTATCCGCTTCTGTACCATGTGCCAGTGTGGTAAAGCCAAAGTTGTCCAGATATTTCAGGCCAAGCTCAGGGGTTACATCCTCAAAACACTGAACGGCAACGGTATTGACAGAATTACGGATCGCTGTACGGATCGTAGTGGTGCCATTAAAGCTGCCGCTTGCATTATTGACTGGTGCGCCGTTGTCGTAGGTGATTGGCTGGTCTTCGTAAGTGGTAGCCAGTGTCATTCCCTTTTCATTAAGGGCCGCAGCATAGGTGGATACGATCTTAAATGTAGAACCTGGCTGACGGGTACTGTCTGTAGCACGGTTTAGGGTAAGGCTGGCAGTCTTGGTTCCACGTCCGCCAATGATCGCCTTCACATATCCGGTATGCTGGTCGATGATTGTCATTGCTGACTGAGGCTGGGGGGCAAAGCTTACACGCTCTGCAACAACCGTGCTTCCGTCTGCAAGAATATTCGCTTTATAACGGTCTACATAAGTCTGTCCCTCGTCCTGGGAATCAAACAAAAGATCAAAAGACGGATCCTCATTCTGGAAGTAAAGCTTCATCATTTCCTTGCTGTAGTTTACTTCCTGGCCATCCGGCTGTTTCACGGTAAGGGCATAATCAAGTGCGTACTGTACGTAATCCGGATAGTTGGATGGATCGGAATATTCCTCATCCACAATGTTCTGAATGTCCGGATCCTGGGTAGTCATGATCTTCAGACCACCGCTATACAGAAGGTTCTGTGCCTGTGTCTTGGTGTATCCCTTGATATTCATCAGATCATTGATAACCTGCTTGGTAAGCTCGTCCTCAAAGTAGGAGTATGTCTTGCTGGAAGACTGTGTATTAGAAGCCTGTGCCTCCTGAATGCGGGTGTAGACATCATCATTAATAGCATTGTCATACTGCTCCTGAGTGATGTAACCCTGATCCAGCATATGGTCAAGAACTTCTTTACGTCTCTTTGCATTTTCCTTGGGATTCTCGATTGGGTTGTATTTGGTAGGAGCCTGGGTGATACCTGCCAGAGTTGCGCACTCGGAAAGATTCAGATCCCACACATCTTTATTAAAATACTGACGGGCAGCAGCCTGTACACCGTATGCACCTGCACCAAGGTTGATGGTATTCAGGTAATTCTCAAGAATCACGTTCTTGTCGCCGATCTTTTTCTCAATCTCAACGGCAAGGAACTGCTCCTGAAGCTTACGTGTAAATCGCTCCACCTGTGTAGATTCGTTGGTCCAGTTGGTGAAAACGTTGTTCTTCAGAAGCTGCTGGGTAATGGTACTTGCACCCTCGGAAAAGCTTCCGGTAGTAAGTGCTTTCACACCAGCACGAAGAATACCTCTTACATCAATTCCATTATGCTCATAAAAACGCTCATCCTCGATAGCCACTACTGCATGCTGCAGATCCTCCGGAATCTGGTCAATGGAAACCGGAAGTCGGTTGGCATTAGGTGCTGCCAGCTTACGAATCTGATTACCATTGCAGTCATAGAGGAAAGTGGCATAACCAAGAGGCATGATATCCACTTCATTTACGTCCGGCGTATTTGCAAGTATTCCACGAATGGAACCAATTCCAAGACTGGACACTGCAACGCACAGGGCGATCAGGCCGATGAAAAGGACTCTGATAAACGAAACATGTGCCCTTTTTCCCATCATGGACGAGCGGGAAATAAGAGAATTCCGTTTCTTAGAGGCCGATTTTTTTCCGTAGTTCATGATAAACCTCCTTTATAATCCGTTCTATTATATCAAATCCAGGTTCGTAAATAAACCCTAAAATCGAATATTTCTGTGAACTTTGTTCACAAAAAACACCTCGCGGAACGGTATCAGTGAATAGTAAGGTGAACAGCATCCTTTTACAAGACTGGAAAGAAAAGCCAATTCATGTTACACTATAGCAAATGAGGAAGAACAAGCTGTTATCTTTATTTTATTATGAGTTTTTGGAGGTTTCCGTATGCGGGAAAATTATAAGACCATCTATGCAGGAGGCGAGGGGGAGATTACGGAGAAGAAATCCCGGTTTATTGCGACGGTGCGCCTGGTGGAAAAAGAGGAGGACGCTCTTGCTTTCATAGAGGAAATGAAGAAGAAATACTGGGATGCCAGACATAATTGCTATGCTTATTCTATTGGAGAACATCGGGAGTTTACTAGGTGCAGTGATGACGGGGAGCCGTCAGGAACTGCAGGACGGCCTATGCTGGATGTGATCTTGGGGGAAGATATTTATAATGTGGCGGTAGTTGTGACCAGATATTTTGGCGGTGTGCTCCTTGGTACCGGCGGACTTGTGCGAGCCTATTCCGGAGCAGTGCAGGCTGGCCTGGGGGAGAGTACGGTGATAGAGAAGTACCATGGGATTTCATTGGCACTGACTGCAGATTACACGGCTATCGGCAAGCTGCAGTATATTGCAGCAGAGAATCAGCTTCCGGTCCTTGACACGGAGTACACAGACAAGGTGATCATGCATCTTCTTGTGCCAAATGACCAGGTTGGAAGAATCCAGAAGGTGATCACAGAAGCCACCAGTGGACGTATAAAGATGGAGAAAGAGAAGGAGCTTTATTTCGCAGATGTGGAAGGCAAAATAAAGGTGTTTGACCATTAAAAGAGAACAAAAACCCCTGCATCTGGAAAATAAACATTCCACAGATGCAGGGGATAAAGTTCTTTTGAAAGCTTTTTAAACATGCTCTGGATCAGTCTGCCTGCAGAGCATGAAGGATCAGCACTTCTCTGGTTCTGGATAATCTACGCCGAAGGTGTCTACTGTCATGGATTTGATCTTCTGCTCATCAAGTGGTCTGTCGCTGTAGTCAGTGTCGGTCTCAGCAATCTGGTTTACCACCTCCATGCCCTCGGTCACTTTACCAAAAGCAGCGTAAGCACCATCAAGGTGTGGAGCATTTTTGTGCATGATGAAGAACTGGCTTCCTGCTGAATCCGGATGCATGGCTCTTGCCATGGAAAGAACGCCCTCGGTATGTCTTAACTCATTCTTCACACCGTTCTGAGCAAATTCACCCTTGATGCTGTATCCAGGACCGCCCATTCCGGTTCCGTCCGGGCAGCCGCCCTGGATCATGAAGCCGTTGATAACACGGTGGAAAATAAGTCCGTCATAAAATCCCTTTTTAACAAGGCTGATAAAGTTATTTACAGTATTTGGTGCAATCTCCGGATATAACTCTGCTTTGATCACATCTCCGTTATCCATAGTAATGGTAACAACTGGATTTGCCATAGTTTGATCTCCTTTTTCAAAAAGTATTGTATTTCGTTATTCGTTCTATTATAATATGCAAAGAGCAATTCTGCAAGTAAAAAGGAGTTGTAAAGTTATGATAAAAGAAACATTCAGCCCCGAAGAGACCTTCGCTTTCGGCAAATGGATCGGGGAAAAGGCTCTTCCCGGGCAGGTATACACACTGGTAGGAGATCTTGGGGTAGGTAAGACCGTTTTTACCCAGGGAGTGGCAGAAGGACTGGGGATCACAGAGCCTGTAAACAGTCCGACTTTTACCATTATTCAGGAATATGAAAGCGGCCGTATGCCATTTTACCACTTTGATGTGTACCGGATCGGGGACATTGAGGAGATGGAAGAGATCGGCTATGATGACTATTTCTACGGAAATGGAATCTGCCTCATTGAGTGGGCTAATCTGATCGAAGAAATCCTGCCAGAGCAGATCATTGAGATTACCATTGAGAAAAATCTGGAAAAAGGGTTCGATTATCGTAAGATCACAGTAACCGGATTACTAGAGCCTGTTTGAAAAATCATTCCCGCAATCTGCACGCCCCACTTTGCGGTATATTTCACCCGAATTCGGTTGCCGTAGCCCGCTACGGCGCCCTCATCCGAGCGAAATCTCCCACAAATTGTGACGCACATCTTGCAGAAAGCCTTTTTCAAACACGCTCTAGAGCAGATTAAGTGGCAGAAAAATTAGAAAATCTCCAAAAGTGGGGAGAGTAAGGAGTAAAAATGAAGATTTTAGGTCTTGACAGCTCAGGAATCGTCGCTTCTGTTGCAATAGTGGAGGACGAGAACCTGATTGCGGAATATACAGTTAATTATAAAAAGACACATTCCCAGACACTTCTTCCTATGCTGGACGAGCTGGTGAAGATGACAGAGCTGGATCTGGATACCATTGATGCCATTGCAGTGGCAGCCGGACCAGGCTCTTTTACAGGACTTCGTATCGGTTCTGCTACAGCCAAGGGACTTGGTCTTGCGTTGAAAAAGCCTCTGGTGGAAATTCCTACTGTGGATGCACTGGCATATAATTTGTATGACTCCAGAGCATTGATCTGTCCGATTATGGATGCAAGAAGAAGTCAGGTTTATACAGGAATCTACCGTTTTCAGGAGCATAAGCTGGTAACGGTAGAAGCTCAGATGGCAGTTCCAATGGCTGAGATGATTGAGAAATTGAATGCGAGAGGGGAAGAGGTAGTATTCCTTGGTGATGGCGTGCCTGTTTTTGGAAAAATGATCCAGGAGAACCTGAAGGTTCCATATTCTTTTGCACCTGCCCATGTGAATAAGCAAAGAGCAGCTGCAGTGGCAGCCCTTGGCGGGATTTATGTGAAAGAGGGTAAAGTAGTGACTGCTATGGAGCATGTTCCAGAATACCTGAGAGTTTCCCAGGCAGAGCGTGAGCGCGCCCAGAAGCTGCAGGAAGAGAAAGCTTCTGAAAAAAACAGCTGAGAAGAAAAGGAGAAGTCAGAGTATGGTTCTTCGTGAAATGCTGGTAGATGATCTGGATCAGGTCATGAAGATTGAAAACGAATTATTTTCCCCGCCATGGACGAAAGAGGGATTTTTTACTTATCTGACCCGCAAGGATGCCATGTTCCTTGTAGTGGAAGAGAAAGGAGAAATCCTGGCTTACTGTGGCCTGATCATGGTTTTGGATGAAGGCGACATTACCAATGTTGCAGTGCGCCCGGACAGGCAGAAAGAGGGGATTGGGCATTTCCTTATGGACAGTCTGATCCGGCTTGCCGAACAGCAGGGAGTTACCACGATCCATCTTGAGGTTCGTACAGGCAACGGGACTGCCATCCGTCTTTATGAAAGAATGGGATTTACAAAAGACGGGATCCGCAAGAAATATTATACGGATCCCGTGGAAGATGCTCTGCTTATGACTAGGCATCCGCGTGGATAAGTGAGAACCTCTCATTCTCGCAAAATGTGACGCACATTTTGCAGAAAGCCTTTTTCAAACATGCTTCAGTCATGGTCTATCGCATGATTTTATGCCTGAGCCCATACGCTACATTGTAGAAAATCAAAAGCGCAAATGCCACAAAGCTGAGTGCAGCCCCAAGTGACTTACCGGGCGCATGGAATTCAATCTGGATTTCATGCGCCCCTTTTTGTAACGGAAAACCAAGAAACGCCTTGTTAACTTGTACCGGTGCAGCTTCTTTCCCATCCACACAAACAATGTATCCTTTGGAGAACGTATAGGAGGTTACGAAATATCCATCTTTCGGCATATCAATACTACCGTTTAGAATCTCTTTCCCGGAAATTCCTTTTTCCTGAAAAGTTACCAGCCCCGGATGGGAAAGCAGGCTTAATGGAAGGGTGTAGGCTTTTATATTTGTGAGCTTATATTCTCCTCTGGAAAACATAATGTCCAGAGCATCCATATCCTCATTAGAAGAAATCATATAATAAAAGGTATCATTATTGTTGGGATAAGGAGCCTCAGAGCCGGAAAGCCGGTTTCGGATGCCATTTATGGTAATGGACATATCCTTTTCCCCATTGTATTTTACGTCAAAAGAGAGCAGCAGAATAGTGGATGCCGGCAGTGTTTCCGGCAGTTCCCGGCGGACGGTTTCATCTTTTTTTGAAGTCTTGTGATTAAGAAAATCGGCAGGCAGGGAATATTCCTTCATTTGAGAAGCGTATGGCAAAAAAGCGGCAGAAAGATCACTGGCATTCTCTGAATTGTCAGGAGAATCCGGCACAATTGTGCGGTTGGTAATGGTATCCAGTGTCTGTGGAGAAGAAAGCTTATCATATTCACTTTCTGTCATCAGAGCCGTACTTCCATAAGCAATAGGCAGCACATTGCTGTTTTCTGCCAGTATATGCCCGTCTTTTTCCAGAAGGGTCTTGTAGCCCGCTGGAACTTTATCTGCTTTTGTCTGAATATACCGGACGCCCATCAGATATTCCTGAAAAGGATTTACATCAGCTGTCATGGCAACACGGTTGCGGATGCTGATGGGCATTTGCAGGATATCGTACACCAATGTATTGTAAGTGCTGTTGGAAATAGAAGAATACAAGGTACTTTTATTCTGCTCCCCGGTGATTACATAGTTTGAATTGTTGGATGGGTGCTCGATTACATCGAACCGTGCCTGAGGATTTTCACAGCACGCCTCCAGATCCTCCCTGGAAAAATAGTCTCTGGACTCGTCTGCAATTGTGGCGTAATGCTCTTCCTGTCCTTTTGTCAGATAAAGCATAGAAGGAATCGCAAGCAAAAGCACAAGTCCTCCAAGATTTATCCACCAGCAGCTGACTGGTATCGTGATTTCTTTTTCCTCCAGAAAAACGCCAAGGGAAGCACAGACAAGAAGCAGCACAAGATCAGCTGTGACCAGGTGCCGGATCTGCTGATTATGTAAAAGGAAAATAAGCTGTACGATAACCGGAATTGCACAAAGCAAAGCCAGTGGCAGACTGTGGCGTATTTTTTTCTGCCGGAGGCCTTCAAGAGCCTGTGCAGCCAGGTAAAGAATCAAAGGCAGAAATGGGATCAGGCATTTGGGCCTTACATATAAAGTGGCATTTAAAATCCAGTAAAAAATGTCAAAAAACAGCAGTGCAAAAACAGCAATTGCCAGCTTTCGGGTTTTCTTTTCCCGTATGCATAGAAACAGTGCATACAGACAAAAAAGAGTGAGTCCGCAGCCGTAAGGACTGTATAGGATGCTGTCCAGTGTGGGGTTCACTCCCAGGATTTTTAACAGGGAAGTGGAATCACCGGTATCCTTTTTATTTCCAAGGATGGAAAGACCGGTGGGAAGCAGGAGAAAGAGATTCATGGATACGGCAAAAGACACGTCCACAATATAGTTCCACCATATTTTGCATTTTTGTTTTTTCTGCATTCTGGCGGGTACATTTTTCAGATGCTCCGGCAGCAGATGGCTGATATAAAGGATGCATGCCAGAAAGCAGGATGGGAAAAAGTAAAAGCTATGCAAAATGCAGAAAAACAGGGAAAGGATCAGTCCGATATGGGGACGGATGTGGTACACGTCCTGTTCCTGGTGCTCAAAAATCCGGTCCAGGCAGAGGAAAGCCAGTAAAAGAAATGGCAGATAATTCACAAACATGATCTGTCTGTGCGCCTGGAAAAAGCAGTTTGCGCTAAGATAAAAAAAGCCGCATGCAAAGCTGGTAAAATCCGAAAAACCCTTCCTGTGCAGCCAGTAATAAAGAAGTCCGCCTCCAAGCAGGATTTCAAATATTGCATATCCCTGAATAAACCATTCCATTTCCACATGGGGAAAAAGATAGGAAATCAGTACATCCGGGCGCATAAATCCGTAGTAGGAGAGGGAAAAGAAATTGGTTCCGCCTCCAAGTCCGGTGAAGTCCGGAAACAGGCTTCCTGTTGCATAAAAATTTTTTCTCATATAATCAGCAATGGTTACATGCTGGGAATACCAGTCTGTCTCGGAGCCAAACCAGGAACCGGAAGGTATCAGAAGTAAGATGAGAATGCTGCCAGCTGTCAGAAGAAGCAGCAGAGTAATGGCGTTTCGCCAGGTGAATTTTTGAGGCTTGCTGCAGAAAATCATAATAATTCCTTTCTGTTGCTGAGCTTAAAAACAGCAACAAATGTTAAGTTCAAATTATGAAAGCACATTGTAAGCGGTTTGTCAAGCGGCTTCATCTTAATAATTTCTGAATGATTTTCCATATTGGGAAGACCTGACTCTTGTTTTAGGAAACTGCTTGTGTTAAACTTTCCTAGAGCATGTTCCAAAACTGTTGTTATGATCTGGCTTCGGAAAGCATTTGGAAAACACGTTTTGGAGAATAAAGAAAAGAGGATATTTTAATATATGTTAGATGTTTGTCTGCTGGGAACCGGAGGTATGATGCCACTTCCAAGAAGATGGCTCACTGCTCTGATGACCCGGTATAACGGCCACAGTCTTCTTATTGACTGCGGCGAAGGAACTCAGGTGGCAATTAAGGAAAAAGGATGGAGCTTTAAGCCTGTTGACGTGATCTGTTTTACCCATTATCACGGAGATCACATCAGCGGACTTCCTGGTCTTCTTCTTACAATGGGGAATGCAGAGCGCACAGAACCGCTTACCTTGATTGGTCCGAAAGGTCTTGAGAGGGTAGTGAACGCACTTCGCGTGATCGCACCGGAGCTTCCTTTTGAACTGAAGTTTATCGAGATTAACGGACCTGAACAGGTATTTGAGATTAATGGTTACAGGATCACGGCTTTTAAGGTAAACCACAATGTACTTTGTTATGGATATTCACTGGAGATACTCCGTCAGGGGAAATTTTCCCCGGAGTGTGCCCGTGAGCAGGGAATCCCATTGAAATACTGGAATCCTCTGCAGAAAGGCCAGACTATTGAAGCCGATGATGTGACATATACTCCGGATATGGTTCTGGGACCTGCGAGAAAGGGACTGAAGGTTACTTACACTACAGATACCAGACCCACCGAGTCAATTTTGAAAAATGCGTCTGGCTCAGACCTTTTTATCTGCGAAGGGATGTACGGCGAGGATGACAAGCTGGAGAAGGCAAAAGGCTATAAGCACATGACATTCCGTGAAGCTGCTACTCTGGCGAAGCAGGCTGATGTAGGGGAAATGTGGCTGACTCATTACAGTCCGTCTCTGATCCGTCCAGATGAATATATGGACATGGTGCGGGATATTTTCCCAAAAGCTTATCCAGGCAAAGACGGAAAAACAATGGAAATGAATTTCGAAGAGGATTAAAAAATGAAAGATACATTCATTCTTGCAATAGAAAGTTCCTGTGATGAAACTGCAGCTTCTGTAGTAAAAAACGGCAGGACTATATTATCAAATGTGATTTCTTCCCAGATTGCGCTTCACACTCTGTATGGAGGTGTTGTGCCGGAAATTGCTTCACGTAAACATATTGAGAAGATCAATCAGGTCATCGAAGAGGCACTTTCCGAGGCAAATGTGACTCTGGATGATCTGGATGCAATTGGCGTTACTTATGGTCCTGGACTGGTAGGTGCTCTTCTTGTGGGCGTAGCTGAGGCGAAGGCTATTGCATATGCGAAGAAGCTCCCTCTTGTTGGAGTGCATCATATAGAAGGACATGTTTCTGCTAACTATATTGAACATCCGGACCTGGAACCGCCGTTCCTTTGTCTGATCGTGTCCGGCGGACACACACATCTTGTAATCGTAAAAGACTATGGAGAATTTGAAATCCTGGGACGCACCAGAGATGATGCTGCGGGAGAAGCTTTTGATAAAGTTGCCCGTGCAATCGGATTGGGTTATCCAGGTGGACCAAAGGTAGATAAATTGGCAAGAGAGGGAAATCCGGACGCCATTGTTTTCCCGAAAGGAAAATTAGGAGACTGTCCTTATGATTTTAGCTTCAGTGGCGTGAAATCTGCTGTATTGAACTATATTAACAATGCCCAGATGAAGGGCGAAGAGATCAATCGTGCCGACCTTGCGGCTTCTTTCCAGAAGTCTGTGGTAGACGTACTTGTGGAGCACACAATGCTTGCTGCCAAAGATTATCACATGGATAAGATTGCTATTGCAGGCGGGGTTGCGTCCAACGGAGCTTTGAGAGAAGCTATGACTAAGGCTTGTGAAAAGAGGGGCTATAAGTTCTATCGTCCGTCACCTATTTTTTGTACAGACAATGCGGCGATGATCGGCGTGGCAGCTTATTACGAATATATCAAAGGAACACGCCATGGATGGGACTTAAATGCAGTTCCTAACCTGAAACTGGGAGAGAGATAATGGAGCAGGGCAGATGTACGGCAATCGTTCTGGCGGCAGGCCAGGGCAAAAGAATGCATAGCAAAATACAGAAGCAGTTTCTGGAAATAGGAGGGAAGCCGGTTCTGTATTATTCCCTGCATTGTTTTCAGGAGAGTCCGCTGATCCAGGATATTATTCTGGTGACGGGGGAAGAGATGATTTCTTACTGTGAGCAGGAAATTGTAAAAAAATATGGCTTTTCCAAGGTGCGCAAGGTGACAGCAGGAGGAAAAGAGCGTTATGATTCTGTGTATGCAGGACTATTATGCTGTCAGGATACAGATTACGTGTACATTCATGACGGTGCAAGACCATTTATCACAGAAGAGATGGTTCAAAGAGGATATGAGGCTGTGAAGCGAACCAATGCGTGTGTAATGGGCATGCCTTCCAAGGACACTGTGAAACTGGCAGACTCGTCAGGCTATGTTAAAGAGACTCCAGATCGTAAAATTGTATGGAATATTCAGACTCCTCAGATATTTTCCTATGATCTGATTCGCGGAGCTTATGAAAGCATACGCAAAAAGGACATGACAGGGGTAACAGATGATGCAATGGTAGTGGAGCAGGAGACTGGAACCAAGATCCTTCTTGTGGAGGGATCCTACCAGAATATCAAGATCACTACACCAGAAGATCTGGCGATTGCAGAGGCTTTTTTGAGATATTGAATGAATTTTTGAAAAAAATAAAAAATCTTGTTGACACAAAAAGGTTTTAATGATAGAATACGTTTTGCACTGACAGAGACAACCTCTTGAGTGAAGGACAACTCCTGATGTGCAAAGCGTTTTGGGTTTGATTATTATATATGGAGAGATATCGAAGTGGTCATAACGAGGCGGTCTTGAAAACCGTTTGTCCGCA
>OLQN01000232.1_pt1 | contig 51138 bp, 77 predicted proteins | sample 1673181 | NCBI WGS metagenome assembly OLQN01 (sample SAMEA3136763, study PRJEB25190) | human gut metagenome | biome: human gut; feature: human-associated habitat; material: faeces | place: Austria | collected 2013
CTGCTTGAACAATTTTTACTTCAAAATATTGTCTAACTTTTTGGGGTCACTTCATCATGATCTGCGGCTTCTTTTCTTTACTGGAATAGTAACTGCCGAGTGTCTCTTTCGGGTCGGCGCATTTTTCAAAAGCCACAGCCTCAATCGAGCTGTGCGGCACGATGTCAAGCTGTGTGTAGCTGTTGATTTTTACCGTCTGAAAAGGTTTGTAATCGGTTAAAGCCATTCGCGTTCGCCTCCGTTCAAAAAATTTTCGTTTTATTTGCGAAATGTAAAGAAACCGAGGACAAAAACGGTCATTCCTCGGTTGATACGCTTACATCCGCGTCATATACATCCTCAGCAGGACGCGAATCCTCATAGGTGATGGTCGGAGTCTCCTCGATAACGGGAGCTTCTACGACCGGTTCCTTCTCCGCAGCTTCAGCGGCTTTGCGTGCGCGAACAGTGTCTACCCAGATGTTCCAGCATTCGGGCGAGCATGCTACGGCACGCCAACTGCCGATCTGTTCACACTTCTCGCAATGGTGATACTTTTTACCGCAGATTTTGCAGACTGCGTTCAGATATTCAGCCATAATAGTTTCCTTTCTTATTCAAAATTGGCAGAGATGGTTGGATTCGAACCAACGGAAATCCGACGGTCAAAACGTCGTGTCTTAAACCTCTTGACGACACCTCTATATAAAAGGGAGGCTCGAAAGCCTCCCGATGAATCAGATAACTTAGGCTACCAGATAGATGTTCCAGAGGGTCTTGTCCTTGGCGCATACGTCGGTCAGAGTCTTAGCGCTGAACGCATGAACAGCCGGCTCGTCACCGATATCCAGAGTGTAGTTGCCGTCGATCTTAGCCTTCGGAATCTCGAGGATTGCATGGTGCTTGATGTTCTCGTCGCACTTCTCAGCAACGGTGCAGTCAACCAGAATGCGTGCATTCTTAGAGAAGTTGTCTGCGATGTTGGAAATCTTGCGGCCCTCGGTGATCTCGTGGTCGTAAGCAACGTAGATTTCGGAACCCTTCTTCAGGTCATCAGCTGCGAAGGTGATGGTCTTCTCTGCAGCATTAACAGTGAAGGACTTGCCCTTAACCGGGGTGTCAGCAACAACAGTGTACTCAGCACCCTGCGTGCCATCGCTTGCAACCAGCCAGATGCGCTTAACCTCAGCACCCTCAACGCCTACCGGAACGTAGGACAGCTTAGCGGTGGTGTCGGTGTCCAGTTCAACGCGCTCGAAGTTCGGAACCTGAATCTTGTTGTCCTCAGATGCCTCTTCAATGTCAGTACCAGCCTGAGCAGCCAGCAGACCAGCTACGAGGAATGCGTTGTTCCAAGTGATCGTTGCAGCCTTGTTACGGTCGAGGGAAGCGAGCAGCATGCCCATCTTACCGGTAACATCGCTGGAATCAACGGTGTTCTCCAGAGAACCATCCTTAATCTGGTCGCACAGTGCATACAGCTCACCGGTGGTGATGTCGTAGATAGACGCCAGATCGAAGGACTCCAGCAGGAAATTCTCCATATTCATAGTGTGTCTCTTCCTTTCTTTAGTGTAAGTTAGAAAAGGGAACCTTAACTCAGGTTCCCTAACCAGTTCAGAGCGTCATCGCTGATGCTCTTTTTATCCAACGTACCGGCATACAATCCGGCCGTCAGTTGTCTTGCTTCGGTGATTTTCTGCGTTCGCTTTAAGCTGTCATAAAACACAAAAATCCGCACATCCCAAACCGTATCGGGGTTATATTTGAACCCTTCATGGTTGCAGAGTGCGGAAATCAAAGGAAACATGACAGATTCAAAGTGCGGGTGGCGGCGAGCGTACTTTGCAGCACGTCTCTCCTTGGCCAGCATATATTCTCTGTCATGCTCGGTTACCGTCTTGACGATCTTCTTCGTCATTGAGTGCATTTGACGAATGAATGACGTGATCTGTTGATAGACCGCATTGTCAACGACGGATTGTGTTTTAGGATTGTATAAGCGAAGCTGACCGTCCTGCGGGTTGAGCTGCGGCTCATAAGCAGACAAGTCTAAATCTCCGAGTAAAATACGGGTATCATCTGGTGTTAAGTTGCGAGTGAGCATCAAGAACAGTTGAAAGTCCGTGATCTCCTCGTATCGGATACCCATGTCATCAAGTGCCACCATAAAGTCGCTCGGCGAACCACAGATAGCGGAAAGCATCTGAAAATAACGCTCTTCGCCAAAATCTGCAATCTCTCCGAGTGTCGGCTGCCGCACTTGGATAAAGTCATTGATGACCAAAGGGTCGCCTCGGTACATTTTCAGGTCATTCAATGAATATTGGCCTGCCCATTCTTCAGGTCATTGCCGCGAATTGCAGTAAACTGCAATGTTCTGAAATAGTATTGCTGGGCAGACATAACGCCCTCCTGCTCATTTACGAGTTTCAAACGGAACATGCCGAGGCTGCGGTTCCAGTTGAGCGTTTCTGAAATATCTCCGGCGAGAATATCAGTGCGCGTACCTTTCTGTCCTTTTACCTGCATATTGGTAATCGGGCAAAAAGCCGTCACTGTTACAAGCAACTGCTTGAATCGGTCGTTCTCCAACGGGCCATTGGAGTCAATGGTCACACCGATAAAAGTGCCAACCTCCTCCTGAATATTAGCCAGCTTTACATATGGGAAAATACAAACCCATTCAGCGGTATCTGGGCAGTCAGGGTCAACCTGCTCGTTGTCCAGAATTTCAATGATTTCAGGATTTGAATACAGCAGCTTGATAATCTCTCGCTTGAGCTTCGTCACTTCGGACTGCTTGTCTCCGTTTCTCACGAAACCACCTCCACATCCAGACTTCCTTCAATTTCGCCATGCTTAGCGATAAGCTGAACCACTACGCCTTGCAATTCGACAAAATCCATAGCCGCCAGACGGGCAAAAGCGCCGCTCGGTGTCAATGTGAATTTGTCCATCAGTACGCCATCCACAGCAATACTCCACTCAAATTCAGCATCAAGAATCTCATTATCCGCGCCATCGTACAGATGGGCAGTGAACTTCTTGGCTGAACCGCCTTGACGAATCGTTGCGTTGCCATTGTAGGTGAACGTAATTTTTCCGTTATCAGCAGGGGAGGGAGTTGGGTCTGGCATTTGCGCCGGTTCAACATAATCGCAAAGGAGCAAGTCCTTGCGGTCGGTCTTAGGATTGTAAAGGTCTTGTGTTACGTTGAGCACCAGAAATCCGCGAATCTCACCGCTCTGGTAAGAGCGTGCGGTAATGGTATCGACAGCAGTAACCTTGTACGTTTTCGGGCTTTCACCGATGATTTCGAGCATGAATCGCTTGTCTACGTCGATAAGAGAGGTCTCTTCGTCGAACGTAACCTGAATCTTGTACTCACGACTGGAAACTGTGAGCGGTTTTGACTCATCCAGATTGGAGTAATACGGCTTTTCGGCCGTAACCCAGCGGCGAAGGATTTCGCCGGTATGGCGATTCTGCCAGATAAGTTCGCGGTTACAGAGCTGCATAATGCCCTTGGTGTATACTTCTTTGTTCTGATCAACTTCTGTGATCAGCCACTTGGCATTAAGTGCATCTACCACATCACCCGCATAAAAGGTTTCGCCCGGATAGGCGTAGATACGGCGGGTGTTGGTAACGCTCTTGTTTTTTGCCACAATTAGTTCTTGTTGTTTTCCATTGACCTTCGCTTCCGGCTGATAATCAATCGAATCTTTGAAGTGATTTGCAAAGTCCTTTTGAAGAGCAGCAATACGCGAGTCTTTGGCGTAAGTGGCTTCTTTGCCGAAACAAATCCAACGGTTTTTTTCCAGCGCGTTCATCAACTTTCCTCCGTTTCGTAGGAGGTATAGTCAATACTGCGCTGCTTACCGGTCGTTCGGTCTCTGCGAGCATAACGGTCGAGCTTTACCTTGTTCTCCTCTACGACCGTATTGTACATAGCCATAAAGGTCTTTCGGTCATTAGCAGGGGAGAATACCTGAAGGTCGCTCGGCGTATATTGGTGCTGGAATGCACGGAGCTTGGAAACATCTCGCTTCAGATAGCCCTCATACATCAGGTTGGCGAGAAGGTCGATTTCGAAGGGAGTTAAGTCAGCAGTGAAAAACTCCTTTTGTTTGCGCCCTTCGCCTTCCGTATAGGTGTCAGTGAAGTCGATTTCAGCATCGCATTCCATCTGCATTCTGATTGCGGCGTCGCGGAGCAGAGCTTTCGCTCGCTGAAGGGCAAGCATGTAACTCTCTTCATCAGTCGCTTCATAGTAGTTGAAAAAGTCACGATCTTCTTCGATCAGGTCGAAAAAAACATCGTAGACAGATTCACAAGGAGTGGACATTGGGCGTACACCTCCTCGTGCTTACTCAGCGTCGGTCTTTGCAGCCGGAGCAGCCTTCTTGCGAGTGGTCTGCTTCTTCGGTGCGGGCGCAGTCGCAGTCTGCGATGCAGTCTGCATAGCCGCCAGCTGTGCCTGAAGTGCAGCCATCTGCTCCATCATTACCGAGATACGCGGGTCTTCGTCCTGCATTGCGCGTTCCTTTGTTTTGCCGAGGTTGATCTTGGTGTTGCGAACGCCGTGGTTGATCTCATCATAGCGCTGGTCGATCAGGTCGATCATGCGCTTGGAGATATCCAGATTGTCGTCGTTTGCCAGAGCAACCATGTGGCCGCGAACACGATGAATCTCAGCAACAGTAGTCAGCTTGAGGAACTTCTCAGCCGCGTCCATATCGTTTTCACGAATAATGCGGTCGATTTCCTCATCGAACAGAACGGTATCACGCCAGTTGTCGAGATACAGCGCACGATAAACATCATCGCGCTCTGCCTCGCTGAACTGTACCGTGCCGTTGCGGAACACCGGCGAACGAGAGTTGATGTACTCTACATCCGAGAACGGCATCGTTACAACGGTCGGAACACCGCGCGTGCCCTCAAGGTAATACGCACGGAACTGACCGGGCAGGTTGATTGGGCTGACGCTGTGGTTATATACCTTTACTGGGGTATCTGCTTTATAAGTCAAGATATTGTCTCCTTGAAAATTTATTTTTTGGGCGGGCTGTTGCCCGCCCTACGCGAGGGCAGATTACTGATTGTAAACTACCTTTGCAGCCTTGGAAATGTCGGTAACAACAGTACCGAAAGAGTAACCGCCGACCTTGATGTGGATCTGCTCGTTGTTGATGTCAGTCTCCTGATAGGTGCGGGTCTCGCCGCGGGTGATAACCTTACCAATCTTGCCAGCAGCTGCGAACAGACGCTTGTCAGGAATGATGAAGTCGCCGTTAGCCAGCTTCTTAACACCGGACAGACCGAACAGACGGCAGCCAGCATACATATCCAGCTTGCCGACCTTGTTGTACTGGTTCTTTACAGCATCAGAGAAGCCGTACTGAGCGGACTGCAGACCAGTCATGCCAACGATGTACTTGTTCTGGCCGAAAATAGCCGGGGTCTCGCCGTTGGTTACGTCCATCAGATAGGTAGCCAGCTTACGGCAGATCTCCTCAGTCGGGGTAGCGCCGGTCTCGGTGAATACGTTCTCGCCGCCAGCCAGAGCCTTGTCGAGGATGTCCAGAATGCGGGTAACGCGAGCCAGCTCGAAAGCCTCGTTGATGTTGGTGATCATGTTTGCAACAGACTTGTAGCCGCCGCGACGGATGTCCTCCAGCTTCAGAGAGGTCTCAGCCTGCAGAGAGCAGAAGGTCGGCTTCAGAACCTTGAAGTCGATGAACGAACGCGGTACGTTGCCGCCGGTGATTGCGTCGTATACTTCGATGGTGTTCTCCGGGTCAACGGTTACACGGTAGTCATCGAACTCGCCAATGGAATCGTTGTCGAACAGCATGTCGATCAGCTCAGACGGAGCGGAAACGGTGTCCGGAGTGAAGGTCTTGGTAACCAGAGCGGACAGCTCGTGATCCTTATCAAAACCGGTCTTGCCCAGTTCCTTTACCCAAGCGTCGGTAACTGCAGAGATTTCCTTGTCCTCAGCAGACAGCTCAGCCGGGGAATACTTTACAGCATTAGCCCAGTCCAGAACACGGCCAGACTGATCCATAATTGCACTGATTTCAGTGTTCATGTGTATCTTCCTTTCTTTGAAAAATAGAAAAGAGGAGTACAAGACTCCTCAAATGTAGTTGGTTTACAGGGTTTACGCTACGGTAGAAACCTCTACGCGCACGATCTTGCCCATCTTGATACCGGTCGGATCAGAGTAGATGCCGCGGTACTCGTAAGCGTACTGGCCAGCAGTTGCCTTTACAAACTTGCCGTCCTTGGCCTGCAGCTTGTCGCCAGCCTGCAGGGTCTCGGTGTCCAGCTCGGAAGTAGCATACATCTCACCCGGCAGGGTCTGGATAACGCGAACGCGCTCGCCAGCTGCAGCCTCCTCGAACTCGCCGTCGGTCGGCTCAACGATAGAGTAAATGCCCTCGTACTTTGCGTTTACGTCGCACAGCTTGGTGCCGAGACCTTCTGCGGTTGCCTTTACGGTCTGGTCCTCAGAGTCAACGTCTACCGGTGCGCCCTTCTTAACAACTGCGGAAGTCAGAAGCAGCTCAACGGGCTTGCCCTGTACAGTTTCAAGCTCTCGAATCATGTCAATTTCTCCTTTTCTTTTAGATTTTAGTGGCGCAGGAACTGACGCATCAGAGATACGCCGTCTGCGGACGGTTCATTGACCGTCAGGTTGGAAGTATTGGACAGCTGAACCTGCGGTGCAGATACAGTTGCCTGAATCTGCTGTGCCTGTGCGGAAACCACACGGTCAGCAATCATCATCTTCAGCGCGGATTCATCCAGTTCGCTGAAAATCTTCGTCATTTCCTCGCTCTGCAGCTCCTCTTCAGTAAACTGCTTGGAATTCTCTGCATAAGCGCGGAGCTTTGCCTCAGCCGCATCGTGCTCTGCCTTCTGAGCAGCTTCACGGTACGGAGTCAGCGTCTCAACCTCAGCCGTCAGGTCATTCACCTTCTGGTTGAGAGAAGCAATCGTATCTGTCAGTTCAGCGACTTTGCTGTTGATTTCCGATACGGAAACAGACAGCTTTACGTCAACCGGGTCAGATACGGTAACGGTATCATCGTCGTTTACAACGTAAGATACCTGCATATAGGACAGCTCGTCGCCGCCTTCTACGCGCAGAAGTGCCTTGTGCTCCTCCGGGAACAGATAAGCCACCCAGTACCAGCCGTCAATCAGGTTGCGTGCGCCCTCATCAATCTTTCGCTGGATATCCCAGTCAGTCAGGGAAGCAACTACCGGCTCGCTCTGTGGCTCTTCCGGCTGCGGCTCAGAAGCGGTTTCCGGTTCTGCGGGCTGCGGTTCGGCAGGCTCAGCCTGAGCAGGCTCGATATTCTGCGGCTCAGCCTGTGCCGGCTCAACGGTCGGCTCAACAGGAGCTGCCTGTGCAGGCTCAACAACAGGCTCAGTTACCTGCGGTTCTGCAACCTGCGGGTCTACCTGCGGCTCAACCTGTGCAGAAGTCTTATTCTTCTTCAAAGTTTCGTCCTCCTTACTCGATTTTTGGTCGATCAGGTCGCGGCTCAACGCTTCAGCAACCATCAGCTCATCGGTCTGTGACAGAGACACAACCTTCGCGTCCTTGCCGTAAGCAGGGTCGGCAAATTCATAGCCGAGGAAAGTGTTGCCCTCAAATTCATAGCCGGTGATGGTCTTTACGCCATCTGCAAAGCTGTATTCATAGCTGGCAATCTCCCACGAGTTGTGGAGTTTGCCCTCGGCAAACAGCCGTTTTATAGCCGCTACAGCGTTTTTGTTGCGCTTCCAGATCTTTTGAGTTGCAAAAAGGCAGGGGAGTGTCTCCAGTTTTCCGTTTACGTCCACCGTGTCATCCTTGATTTCAACAGCTGTGTGAACACCAATCGGAGTCGTGTCGAAGAACAGCTCTCCATCTGCATCCAATGCAACTTCGTGACTGCCGAAAGTCGGCTCGCCGTCTGCGTTCGTGCGGCATTTTGCATATACCGGCATGTCAATCAGAGACTGAGCGCACTCTTCAGCAGTATCGGAGGGAAGCAGAACCGAGTTCAGATTTGGCTCATCGTAGTAGCAGATACGGTTGACAAGCGTAAGAAACTGAGAATTCTCTTCGTCCTCGCTCAGTTCAATCGTGCTACTGGTCAGAAATGTCTTTTCTTTATTCATCGGTCTCGTTCACCTCCTTCGTCACGCCAAACTCCAGACCGCGCTCTTTCAGTTTTTGTGCGATCAGTTCAGCGTTTTCTTCTTCAAAAAAGGCATCTGCGGGTTTGCAGATGCCTGATTTGCATAATAAAAAGTAGTCCCGCTTGCAATGCGGGCAAACCAGTTTCAGCTTTCTCTCCATCGCTTACTCCCGTGTGTCGTTGTAGGTTTCGTCGTACCCCTGCTTGTCCGGGTCATTGGAATCAGCCGGTCTGCCGGGCTTGCTCTCGCCGTCAGCGTTGCCATCAGAATTATACGAGGTAGCATACGGCAGGAAGATATCGCTGAGACCGTCAGCCTCTTCCTTTTCGCGCTTAACCCGTTCATCCTCAAGGTCGATGCCGACCATGCCGAGGGAAGTTTCGCGGCTGACAGCAAACGTGCTGTACAGCAGCTTGCTAAGCTCCATACGCATATCCATATCGAGCAGTTCGGAGTCGATAATCTTTACACTCGGGATATACTCGGCACCAATGCCGTTAATTGACAGAACCTGACGATAGAAATGCTCCAGCATACGCTCTACCTGCTCAGAGATAGAGTTGATGCACTTGAGCAGCTGTGACAGGTTGATGTTGGCAGTGGAAGCCGTCTGGGACTTATCTGCCGCCAGAAAAGCGACGCCCAGAGACGAAAGAACTTTGTTACGGTACAGGTTTACCGTTTCCGCAGAGGTTTCGTTTACCTCTGGCTCAACATACTTGATTTCCTTAACGGATGGGCCAGTGGTAACAACAACCGTACTGGCTTTCCACGCTTGCATCAGGTTGTCATGGTTATATGCCTGTTCTTCAAAGCAACGGCGGTCAGCACTGGGACCAAGACATTTCTCATTCATCACCTGATGGATGATTTTCTTAGCCTTGCTTTTCGCCGTGGTCTCATCTGCGTTGCGGTAAGTCTCCAGCATCAAAACAGAAGACATCGCGCGGAAGATAGGGGAGACGCCGTATTTCTTGCCAAAATTGTTGACACGAACCATGTAAGTGTAATTATTGTCAAGAATGGCATAGGTCTCCTTAGCCTTCATCGCTTCACCGACCTCTTTCGGGAAGGTTGCTTCAACCTCTTCCTGCGTGTCGTTAAAGAACAGAGGCTTGCGCTGCTTGTTCTTGAGCATGGTCTTCTGCAGTGCAGACTTCAGGTTTTCGATGCCCACCAGAAGAACCGGATTGCCATTGCTCTCATAGCCGGAGTTCTCGATAATATCCAGCGGGAGCCAATCAATCTGCCAGTTCTCCGTGTTATTGCGAAGCACAGCCGCGAAGTTGCCCTCAATATATGCCGTGACAATCGCTTCTCGGATAAACTGCTCGACTCGCACCTGAGAGTTGAAATCATTCAGGATAGCCTGTGCCTTCTCCAGCGTTTTGGTCTTGTTACGGGCACCGTTGAAATTGCGGTACGACAACCGGATATCCGTGTTGATGTTGTTTTGGATGGACTGTACGACCATACCAACAATGTCATCAATGTTGATGTACTTGCGGATAATAGCATTGATGCTCTGGACGCTGGACAGATTGGACTGTGCTCCTTCACCCAGAGAGGAAATCGTGCTGGTAGTCAGCGTGCTTGCTGAAGCGCCATCGTTGAGATATGCGCTGTACATGCGGTTCTGCGGGTCATACGTCGCAACAGCGTGCTTGTATCGCTCCGCAGTCTCGCGGTCGGCAAATGAGGTGACGATAGTTGCACCATCTTCCGCCTCATCAATCAGCGGCTTTGGATTTTCAGCCATGATGTCACCTCCAAATTAAAATTCCACGGTCGAAACGCACCGTGGCGCGTATTTGAATTCATCCGTTGACCGTCGGCGCAAGTCGCGCTCCAGTTCGGATGCAATGTAATTGGCATAAGCCAGACTCGAGTAACGGTCTTTACGCATACCGGATACTTCGTACACCCTGATGTTCTGACCGGACAGCTCATATTCGAGGTTGATCGTCTCGTTTACAAAGGCGGTAGTCTGGTAGTACGGATGCTGGTATGCAACCTGTTCCTCAACAGAGAGCTTGCGGTAAGCCTTACTCTTTTCGAGCAACTCAACGCCGTCAATTTCGTTGATGAGCAGGCGTAGTTTGCCTCGTTTGATACAGTCTCGAAGGGAAACTGCCATCTCTGAGTTCTTACTAGCGCTCGCTTTTATCGAATATATGATACGCGGTGCGTTAGGATTTCGGCTTCGAGCGGCCATGTTTTCATCGTTAACACAAGACCAAGCTCGGTACTCGACTCCTCGGGTCTCGTCGTAAAGGTCTTGAACAAGTTGATCATAGATTGATATTCCGACCTCACCTTTTCTTTCTGGCTTTTTATCCAGAAACTTACGGTTTATTTCCCGTAAGATGAGCATATCTTTTCATCTGCGTGAGATGGCGCGGACTCGTGCGAGGATTATAGTTCGCCAAATTGGCGAGATCACCTCGTATGCGTTGCCTGTGACTTCGTCTTTACTCGAAGCCTTCCAGTCGGATTCCCGTCTCAGGGTTCCCGTTTTCTTCCGCGCTGCACTCCAACTGTCGCCAGAAGGAGGGGCGTCGCCACCATTGGTATCAACTACGACATAATCCACATCTAAATCATCATAAAGCTGACGGATGCGGATTGCTTGGTCTTGACCATGACCACCATCAATGGTCTCCATGTAACACTCATTACGGATATACTGTCCAGAGTTGTTAGGCAGGAGCTGCAACAGGGTGATCGCTGTTGCGTCGTTCTTCGCGCCGCCGGAAGTTGCGATATCGCAGCTCAGCAGGCGAATTTCCCCCGGTTCCTTGCTTGGGTACTTCAGCTTGGGATCGCCAAGTGCCGCATACATAGGCCGCGGATAGATTGGGCGCGTGATGCGCCGTACAGAGTTCAGGTCTGTAAAAGAGAAGAATGCACGTTCGGATTCGCCGTAAAATTCTGAGAGCATCTCCATGCTCCAGCTTATCTCGTTGAAATCATCTTCCTGCATCTCTTCACGAATCTGTTCCAGAGGATAGTAACCAGCGGAGACAGGAAGTTGATAAGGAAAGCCGCACACGATGTACGGCTCGCTCTTAATCATCGACTTAAAGTAGGCTTTGAACTTAGCCCAACTATAGTGCCATTTAAAATAAGCGGAACTGATATACGTTTCAGTATTTCGCTCTTTGGGATAATTTTTGTACTTCGGATAGCTGTAGAAGCCCGGGGTGCGTTCACCGGCTTTGAACTTTCGAAGTACCTTATCGATAATATCTTTTGGAATTTGGACGACTGTTACATTTAGCAAAAAACTAAACTTTATTCGTTGCTTCATAACATCCCGGTTCGTCAACACTACTTCGGATTAAAAGATGTTCTGCAACAATTTATAAGGGGATGTAACAATTTCCCCTAGCCGCAAAGGCTTCATTGTGCCTGAGCGAGCCTCTGAAGATTTTTAGCTGCATTATAATCTCGATCAATAACTTCGCCACAACATTCACAAACATAAGTTCGCTCTTTTAGACTTAAAACGCTCTTAATATTTCCACATCTAGAACAGATTTTGCTTGATGGATAGTATCTATCAGCTTTCAAAAACGGGATTCCCCAATATTCACACTTATACTGCATTTGTTGAATAAACATCGAGAAATTTTGCTCGCCAACTGCTTTTGAAAGACTCCTGTTCCTCTGCATATCTCGCACGCTAAGATCTTCCATAACTACAGCCGCTGGTCTCATCGCTACCAACTGCGCGGTGATATTATGGGTATAATTCGTGCGAATGCATGAAATCTTATAAAATAACTCACGCCGTATCTGTTCGTATTTTAAGAGAGCTTTAGATTTAATGAGCCCGCCATGTGGATGTTCTTTTTTGTAATAGTTGCGTTTTCTAGCAATTACATGATCGATATAGTTCAATTTTTTCTTGAGTCTACGAATCTTTGCACTTTTGTTGATGCTTCCAAATACAAGGCAGCTATCAGCAAAAGAAACAGTTGCAAGACTTTTTACACCCAGATCAATACCCATAGCAGAATCTGTTAAATCGACTACTTGGTTTTCGTAATCGAGACCAAACCCTACCATCCATTTTCCATTTGCGTAATTATAAAAAATCCGCGGATTATGAAATTTCACATCTCGCCCTTGTGGAACTGAATAGTTTGTAGAATATTTAATCTTTCCAAGACCTTCAATTTGCAGAAACCCATCACGAAAATAAAAGCTACCTTTAGTGCAACGCACTGGGTAGCATGGACGGGCTGTCTTTTTAGATTTGAATTTTGGATGCCGCTTTAATCCTTTCCAAAACATCTTGTACGCTTTGTTCAGATCTCCGCAAATCGCTTGCAAACTAGCGTGCGATACTTCAGCCAACCATTCATATCCTTCCTGCTTCTTGAGAACTGGAAGTAAATAATTCATATCATAGTGTCTTAAAAATGGTTCTCCGGATTTTTGTCTTTCATTTTGTAAATTCAACATATAATTCCACATAAATCTGCATGCATGAATGTGTTTCCAGATACGAATTTCTTGTTCTGGGGTTGGGAAAATTCGAACTTTTACAGATCTAATCATCTTGTTACACCTCCTTCTTCATAGAAGGAGAGCCGCAGGAGCATTCCCTGCGATGCTTTTCTCTCGTTTAGTTTTTCAGCCGCTACGCTGTGCTGGCAACATTTCGCTGCCCTCTACCTTTCGGCAGAGTATAGATCATATCTTCACCCAGCAAAGGGTGCACACCACTTCGGTTGCGCTTACAACCTACTTCCTTACGGAATGATCGTTGAACCTTCCTCTGTTCGAGGCTTGGCTGCTGATTGCCCATTATTTAACATTTAGGATTTAACCTTGTGCCATCTCATTTATTTTTTCTGCTTTCGCCGCTTTCGCACTTAGCTTTTTCAGGCTTATGCTGTAGCTAAATGAGCTTTAGGGTTTTCCAGCAATTCAGTGTGTCTTTTCTCGAGCACCTTTCGGTGAACGCGAGCTATTCCAAATAACTCGTCCGCAATCATCCAGTTTGTACGCGCAGAACGTGAAGAATCACGCGCTGTTACAACTTTGACCACGGAGCCATTCTTGAATTTGATGTACGCCTCGCTGGGCGTCACCTTGTAATCTTCAATCTCGTTCGTTAGATTGGGTGAGTCAGGCATGAACTTTTCGACTATCTTGTTCAATAAGTTCGTTGACTGACTTCGGACGCCGGCCGCGACAGTGACTTCCAGACCGGGATACAAAATGCACCGAACACAAATAGCCGCCGCCACGATCATGGACTTACCCATACCGCGAGAGGCGATAATCATCACATAGGTGTTCAGACAGATTAAGTCCAGTAGAATGCACTGGAACATCGCCAGCCATTTCATGCCGAGATAATCCTGAGCAAAACGATGTGGATTAGCTCGATAGAAACTAACCCACTTGCACATACCTCGTTCAATTTTTTCAGCTTTGGTGGCATCCATCAGGCATCACCGCCGTTCTCTTCTCCGGCTTCCTTTTCTGCCAGAAGGTCAACACCCTCCATAGCGCGATTCATAATGGCGTCAAAGACGTCCTCATCGTCGAGATCCTCCAAATCAGGGTCATCGACGCGATATTTGTTCATTTCGTCCTCGTACATCTTGGCGTGTCGGTTCTTAATGCCAAGCATATGGCACAAATGGCCGAGGAAGTAAATGCTGATGAGACGGATGATACCGTCTACATCCTTCCACTCTGGAAGCGGTTCCGGAATAGGGTCGTGATCCTCGAATCGCTTAATCATCTTTCCGAGCGGGATTTCCGACTCTCGATCCTTTGCTTCGACGATTTTAGGCGTCAGCGCAGCACGGTCGAGTGTTTTCTGGTAGGTGTCGGTCAATTTCTGATATACGTCCACCTTGCCATCCAATAGCATCTTGTTCTGCTGCAGCTTGATAATACAGAGCTCGCGAACCAGAGATTGCTGTGACTTGCCCTTTACGACACACTTAGCCAGCCAGTCCTCATACTCATTCTGCAAGAATTCATACTCGGTGGCGGTAAAGTTAAGCCCCCACTCATTCATCAGTTCCTTGGTTACTTGGAAATCTGTCTGCTGAGTAGGGGTTTCGGTATCTTCATAGGACTGCAAAGCCAAGTCCTGCTCCTCACGAATCGTCGAATCGTAAGTCTTGCCATCATAGGCGTTGAGGTTCAGCTTTGCGATATAAGCCGACATACGGCTCTTATGTGCCCCCATCTCCTTGGATGCTTCAACCAGAGTAGGAGAGTAGTATAGATCAAACTTCATGCAGATACGCCGAATCGCCGTGTCTGCGTCGAACATTTCCTGATAGCGGTCGAACAGCGCATCAATACAGCCGCGACAGACAGGAAGTCGGCCGCTGTTGTTGCGATACAGCATTGTGTTCGGTGCGTTGTAAAAGTCGGTCGCGCGGGAATATTCCGTCCCGCAGCATACGCATCGCTTAATCTGGTGCGGCTTTACTGCGGGTGTGAGCTTGTCTTCTTTTTTAGGGATGGTGGGAATCTTAGGCACTAATGCCATTAACCCTCACCACCTTCCGCCCCCTGCATCGTAGCGTAGAACTGGTCGGAGGCTTCGTTCAGCTTCGGGAAAGCGGTGAATCGTACCGTGTGCTTGGTCGGCACAATACGCTTCTTGCCATCGGAGCCCGGGAAGTTGTCTACCATCTGGTAAGACTTACGCTCATGGTTTTCAAATTTACCGAAGTCCGGCAGCGAGAGCACCTCACATTCCTTGAGAAGCTGCTTGATACTGTCCAGTACGCTGTTTACAACCTTCTTGCTGTCTTCGTAAGCCATCTCATACAGTTCTGAGTGCTTCGAGTACAGCGCAGCGTAATACAGCGTGTTCTTATCTTCTTTCTTCTTGGCTCTTGCCATGCTTTAATTTTCCTCCAGTTTGAGATAATACACGGCATCGCGGCCATAGTCCTGCTCGAAAGTCATCAGGAGCTGGCTCGGCTTAGCATAAAGTCGCTTGCCGTGTGCATGATTGTCCGAACCGCAAAGAGCCGGCGCGATCATGCTGTCCACACCGAATCGGTCAAGCGATTCTGCATGGTGCTTGTCACCCATGATGGCAATATCCACCGGAGTGCCAAGGTCGCGTGACAGCAGCATATTCGCCGTCACGCCAAAGTCTCGAACCGTGTCCAGATCGCCGTGTGTAGAAACAACGGTCTTGCCGCCGATGAAGTCTGTGATGAACTCCTCGCACATCGGGCAGACGTTGATGGTATCGTCATCCTTGAGTCGTGTTGCCAGCCACCAAGGAATGATTTTCTCCATGTTATCGGCGTGGATGCTTTCTTTCTTGTTCTGGACGGTTCGCATATGATTGCCGTAAGTAGCAAACACATCTACACGGTCTACAGCCGCAGAAATCTCATGAATTGCCTCGGCGAGAATTTCTGAGACGCGCATCAGCTGGTCACAGGTGTTCTCGACTGATTCCAGTCGCACCGTAGGATGAATTGCTCCATGAGCAAAATCGCCCAGCAGATGAATGTGCAGGTCGGTGACCTGATGCATCAGCAGACGCTCTACCGTCTCATCAATCAGGTGGCGGACACGCTGAGCGCATACCTCTGGGTTGTAACTGTTGAACGGATTGTCGCATACCATGCCGTAGTGCCAGTCGGTAAGGACAAGCAGAGCTTCCGTCCCGAGACGATGAACTTCTCCCGCTCGAGACAGCGGAACCAGTGGCTTGCTCATATTGAGCTGCTCAGCCGAGCGGATAATGCACTCGTGCAGGCTTTCTTCGCGTGCCTTTGCGTTGACTACGCGTGTCAGTGCCTGACGCTGGTCATAGAACTTGCGCTGTTCCTTGCGAAGCTCAAGCTCGCGCTGTTCAATCTCGTGAAGCTGAGCACTGTTATCGGTCAGTTTATTGCGGTTGGCTTCAAAGAGTTTGCAGAATGCCGCATAGTCCTTGCGGTACTTGCTCTCGGTATACTGGTAGCCAAGCTGATAGTTCAGCAGGTCAGCTACGTCCTGCCAAGAACCAATCTGCTCTTTGATGTTACCGATACGGTAAATGTAGGCGTACTCGCTCTCATCTTCTTTTCTGAGCCAGTCAGTCTTCACGCATTAGCCTCCTCGGCAAGGGCAGCCAGTCGTGCGCGGCGACGGTCGATAACGTCAAGCAGTGCAGCGGCGTCCTTGTTATGTGGAATAACGCGGAGGTACCTCTCTTCTTCGCACAGCCAATACTTGCCGGTGGCGGTACGCGGAACACGAAGCTCTGGATAAAGTTTGTAGATGGTGGCTCTTTCAGCCTTGGAAATTCGGATCAAATCGTTATGTCTCCTTAATTTTTGATAGGTTAGAACGACGAAAAATCGCTTTCTATACCACTTTGGAGAAAAATAAAAAATGGAGCGATTCCCGAAATTTCGGAATATCGCTCCATTTTTATGTGTCGTACTTCTCTCGATTTTTTATGTCAACTTGTCATTTTCTGCTTTTTCTCAATGTTCGCTCGGAGGATCTTCGCAATTTCCTGCATAGTGTGAGGTCGATTTCGTTCTTTGCGACGTTCTTCTTTTTCTGCTTCGTAGAGCTCTTCAAACACACGGCGTTTTGCCTCATACGCCTCGAATGTATAACCGTACAGCTTTACACCACCTGTCAGGCATTCGGTCGCGATCTGAATTGGCTCACGGCTTGTCTCGAGCATCTCGTAGAACGAAGAGTTCGCCGTCCCGAACAAAGAATCGAAGAGCAGCTTACTCACGTCTGAATTTTCTTCTTTCTCCATGTCACGCAAGATAACATACATAGTAGCCGTATTGCATTTGTATTTTCCAACATATTCAATCAAATCTCGCTTAATTTCTTTAATCTCGTCCCAGTATGCTTCATAGCGTTCATTGGCATCATGATTATCTCCATCTTTGACAGGAGATGCCAGAGCTCCATAGATGGAAGCTATCTGTCGGCGCGCATCTCGAACAGCTTCAATAAACTTCCGTGCCAGCTCATACCGCGCCCCAGCCGTGCCGACCATTACCGGGTCGATTACATAACTAAAGGGCTTGTTTGCTTTGTACGAGCCTCGCCAGAACCGGCAGCGGTTGATTGTGTGCTGAACGTAGTCCATCGCGGTTTTGTGAAACAGATAGGCTTTCTTTTCGCTATCATAGTATCCTTTACGGCGAGCAAGCGTCCCGAAAAAGTTCGGCTTGATTGCGCGACCCTTGTCGTCACGGCGCTCATACTTAGCTTTCAGGCGCTTGTACTCGTCGCGGTTGTTTACCACGAACTCTTTTTTTGCTTTATCAATTTCCAGGCCGCTCATGACATCTAGCATAGACGTATCATAGTAAATCTCAGCCACATCCTCAAAAGCCGCGCCGCTGTTGAGCTTATCCCAAAGCAGACTGTTAAGCTCCTGAGAAAGGTTGATAATCTCGCCGATCATATTTTCGCTAGTTTTGATGTCGAGGTCTGTCTGCTGGGCACTGGTATAAGCACGCTTGGTTTTTTTAGACTCAACCAACGAAGTCGGAACTTTGAAGAGGGAGTAATTCTTCTCAGCCGCTTTAATCAGCATTGGATCGTCAGTCAACATACATGTGTCCGAGTCAAAATCAGCGCCTGACAATCTTTGTAAAATATTTTCGCCGATAGAATTCAAGCATACGATTTCTTCTGTTAAGTTCATATATCGGCGCACTTCAGGCACATACAGGTTGTCCGCCAGCAAGATATTACCCTGACACACATGCGGACTGCGTGACCCCAACAGGCGCTGACCGTCATCAAACCGCAGTGACATCACATGACCGACCGGGATAGACGACTCGCCGTCGAACTGCCCAATAGACGCTTTCAGCATTTCCAGTGGATTGCCGACCAGAGTTGAGTAATTACCGTTGACCAAAACATGGCCGCGACGGATGTTGTTCTGATACGAACGAATCAGCCCGTCTCGGAACTCGGCATACATCTGCGTCTGTGCGAATCTGTCGTTGATACCCAACAGACGGAAGATAATGTCGTTTCTGGTCAGCAGGGGAGATTTCATCTCACTAGCTGCCGACTGCTGTTTCAGATGATAGCGCATAACCGCCGGATTGTTCTTCAGCTGTCGCATGTACTCGATGGACGGTTCGAGGAACTCATCCACCTCTTCCTGCGACATCTGCAGAGTATTCAGCAACTGATAATGAGTAGACACCATACGTCCGTCAAAGAAGTGCGTCTTCTTCTCATGCTTTACCACGCCGAACATAGGATCAGTACGCTTCAGCCACTCGCGCAGCCGGCCAAACTTCAAATACTTAATGCTGGACGGCGTAGTGATCAGCTTGATGTCCTCGATAGACTTCGCCAACGTGAATCCGTTCAACTGCTCGATTTTCGTAATCCCGTGGTCAGCAAGGAACTGCTGAATGTTTGCGTTGAAACAGCAGGACTTGAAAAATCGGTTTCGGAGCAGCAGCATGCCGTACTGCTCGTACTTGGGGCCAAACAGGGACTTGTCCATCAAAGACTGACCGTCCCAGATGCTGTTCGTGATCTCGACGTGCTCGGGGCCAGACACCAGATGACCGTCTTCACGCACTCTGGTCGCGATAACGTCATCCGTAAACGTGCTTTCAAAATCATCGATTACCAGAAAGTTCTCTGGCCGCACCTCCAGCGTGTCCACAATAGAGCTTGCCGTCAGCGCGATATAGCTTTCCAGAGCAGCGAGGTCAATCTCCTGTCCCGGCTGCACCTTGATGCCGCACATTTCCCACTTGTGCATAGCGGGGTAGAGACGTTCGTCGATGTACAAACATTTGCCGACACGAGAGGAACCGGCCGACCGCTTGTAACGAACATAATGGATGCCGTCACAATAGAAGCCATTTTCGTAAAGCTCCTCGCGGATTTCAGCAACACTAACCTCGGTGGCAATGTTAATCTTTGCTTTGTACTGGCCGTCTTCCAGATAGAAATACTTGCCGAGTACGGAAGGGGGTAGGGGGTTCTGGACATTCGTGTCGCACTGGATGGCAATCAGCTCGCCGTCGACAACATACACACAGTCATCCATGTTCTCGGCAATCTCATCGTATCGCCAGCCGTTTTTGATGTACAGCGTCTTGCGGATACGGTTGAATGCCTTGACTGCGTAATGCGCCGTCACGTTGATAACACGGTGGGTGTATTCCTTGCCGCCCAACTCAAAAGAGAAATTCCTGCGGCGGTATACCCGCTCGTAGACGTCTCTCAGCTTGAGCAGGTCGAGCGAGTAATCCAGCGTGTTTCTGAATCGCTTCAGATTAAACCCGCCGTCCGAAGACCGGATGTTGTATCCGATCTCGGTTGGGCGGTCATAGTGGTTTGCGAGGTAGACATCCTTGCCGTCCACACTTGGAATGTATACGGCATTCGTCATTCAGTCACCTCGCCACTGTACTCGGCGCGGAGACGATCACGCATAGATAAGTGCGCGTCAGGGTCGCCCGCTTGGTAGTAACTCATTTCGAGCCAATATTCACTTGGCTCAAGATCTACCTATACAACTGCATACCCGCAGACATCATCTGCTGTCAGGTTGCAGGAGTTGTAGCGCGAGCAATACTCGCAGTCATCGTGGATGCAGTGGTTTTTCTTCATTTGGTTTTCTCCTTTTATTGGTTTTTTGGCGGCAAAAGCGGCCGCCTCGCTCTCCTTGCTTTTAAGCCTCAGCCGCGAACTTCTCGAACAGCTTCTGCTGACCTTTGCCGGTGATGGAAGGAACGGTAAAGGCATGACCAGCCTTGACAACCTCGTAGGTCTTGAACCAGCCGTTGTTGATGTAACGCTGATACGGCATGTTGTTAGACTGCAGATATCCGTTCTTGCGGAGCCACTGGAACATGCGGTTGCGACCAGTATTGATTCCGAGCTTCTCGGTTACCAGCTTGGCGAAACGCTCAACGGTCAGAGTGGCGGAAGTGCTGCCTACAGCGTCATAGAAATCAACCTTGTGCTCATCGGCGGCGATCTTGGCTTCAGCTTCCATTCGGCGCTGCTTCTCTTCCTTCAGCGTGGTAGCCAGTTGGATGAGAAAATCAGGATCGGCCAGAGACTTTTCGATGATGTCCGTGTCCATATAAGCGCCGTGCTTGCGGATAGTTGGCAGAACCTCGGAAGTCACCCAACGTTTGAAATCCTTAGCCGTCGGCAACTTGCTTGACATAATCAGACCGTATAGACCAGATTCATTGATAAACCAGCCGCCACGCTGGCCAAGATTCAAACCAAAACTCGACGACGTTTTGTCGTTGAGTTTATCTTCTTCATCAACGTGCATTGCGATAGCCTTATTCAGATCTCTGTATCCGAGAATAGAGGCTACATCCTTGCCGACAAACCACGGCTCGCCGTCACGGACAACGGTGCGTACCTGCTGGTCGTTAAAGAGGAATTCCTTGGTTACATAGTTGGTATTGGCGTTCATACTGTTTGCACTCCTTGTAATATTAGTTTTCTGTTTTCTTGCGTCGTTTTTTATACTTGCCGCGCTTCCGCACCAGAAACAGAGGTTCAAGCTCGGCGGCTATCGCTTTGTTGCCGGTGTAAAATACGCGGGGGTTTAACATAATGCTTCCGACCGGCAAACCGTGGAACGGTTCTTTCAGCCGGATCATAATCGTCTCCGTTCCTTTGCTGGTTCGGATGACTTGGTTGTAATAGAGGCTGGTCAACTCTCCGTAACCGCTTCGCTCATAGCCGCCAGCGGCACAAAGCCGAGCGGCGGTAAGAGGAGCCACCAGAAACGGATCATCCTGAAAGGGGTTCAGACAAAACACGTTAAAGTCCTTATGCAGATAAGGAAGCATCGGAAGCAGGTATTTCAGCCCCAGACTCATGGACTCAGTCCTGTACATCTGTGCGATAGAGGAGAAATACATCTTCACATACCTGAAACCGCTCTGTTCTGCTTTCGTGGACTCGCGTCGTGTAATCTCACCCCTGCGGAACAGGTCTTGGTTGAACAACCACTCGCCACGGTCATTCTGCCAGATGAAGTCTTTTTCTCGGAACGTCCGCAGCATTCCTTGAACAACTGGCGCGGTCAGTTGGAACACCTTTGATAAATAGTTCACGATGTCCGGCGGATACACATCAGCCGCGATCATCAGGTGCTTGTCCGTAGTAGTCAGGAGCATCATTAGCTTCTGCGCCTCGGTTGGCGTGACGTCATAATAGCTCCCGCCTTCGAGCGGGACGCGCAACCAGACGAAAGAGCCATAGGCCGGAGTGGCTGTTGAAACATATCGCTGATAAGGCTTCGCGGTTGGATTGGCTCCGATATCTCTAATGCGTGCTTCGAAGAAGTCCGGGTCGAGATAACGGATATCCTTTGGCTCAAGTTTCACCTTGGGGTTGTAATACCGCAGCACCGAGGTCGGGATATAAGCCCGCTGTCCATTGCCCTCCAGTGTGAAGGGAACAACGGCGGCGAACTCATGTAAATCAGCCCCGGCGTTGGCTATGTCACGCAGGGTCAGCTCGGCCAACTGCGTTTTTTCTGGCTGGGATTTACCCATGTTGCTTCCCGTCCTTCCAAATCGAACTCGCGTCCTTCCAAATCAAACCCGCCGTCCTTCCAAATCAAACTTATCGTCCTTCCAAATCAAACTCGTCGTCCTTCCAAATCAAACCCTAATCATAAATACTCTAATCATAAATACATAATCATAAATACATAGGCTGAGCTGGGCAGATTTTGAAAATGCCAACCAGAGAAAAGAGAGTGTGAGTGTCACGCTTCATCTGAACGATTGGTCGATATATAAATACGCGGGGTAGAGAATTGACGTTGGCTATGTCGGCGAATCAGGTGTGCTTCTTCAAGTTCCTTAAACAGCTGCAGCGCCTTCTTCTCTCCACAAGAGATATCGCGCATGACCTCTTTGAGAGAGTAATAGATGAATGGCTCGCCATCCTCGTCAATCCATTCTGGGCGGCTTTTTGATAGCTGCATTCGGTAGAGCATGAGAGAATACAGGATCTTCCCAGCCGGAGAGATAGACTTGAGGTCAGGAGTTACGGGGATAGGGATGAAATCGAATCCGCTACGGCCATCGTAGTTTCGGAACCTTGAGGTCTTCTATGTCATATGGATAGCAGGTCGCTTTGCCATCTAGATACCTCCTTCGCGGGGTGATTGGATTTTTTTTGCTTCTATTAACTACTATACAAAAAAGGCGTTTTTGGGACGCGGAGTTAAAGAAAAAGATGCATAAAGATTGAGGATTCTTTTGTGCATGTTGCTGAATTGGAAAATAGCCAGCTGAAGCATGCTCTTCTGGCTGGCTTAGACCTATGCAGTAATACTTAGGTAGTAATACAGAAATAGATAAAGCCGACCATTAGACTTTGGCCGGCTGTTTTAATGAGTGGATACGCCTCTGTGATAGAGCAGGTATGGAGATATGTGTTTGCTGTCGAAGAACCATTTTTGTTCTGGCGGCAGAATTGAGCTGTAATCGATTTTGACATACAAATGGGAAATTATACCACGAGAATACAAAAATCCAGTACAGAGCATTCTGAGGCGAATGCGGGGTATTGTAGGCAATATGTGGAAATGTATGAAAACTGTATGGATGGGTTTTAGAGATCGCGGCGGCTAATTTATATAGCAGAGAATAGTCATAGTAGAGCAAGAGTGTGTAATGCTACATAGTGCTATAGGCAGTATTCCCTTCTGGCGGGAGATAAGGAGATGATAGGTTAGATGCAGGATTGCATGGCAGCTGTAGACCTGCGTGACAGATGCATGATGGAGCTGCAGTAGAGCTTCCGTAGAGCTTGTGGCTGGCTATACTCGAGCTGACGGTTACAGCAGATTATAGGAATGTACCTTTTTCGAGTGTTCGGGGAAGGGGGAGTGGCGAAAACTCGGGAACATCGCACGAAATTGAGGAAACGGGGATTAAAGCGGGGGAAAGGGGAGGGAAGAAGAGCGAAAATTCGGAGAAAGAGGGGGAAAATATGGGGTAGAGTGAGATGAGGCAACTACCCTACCTGAAAATGGAAAAATAACGGTAAAAGTGTAAAATACGCCCCCTTTGACAAAAAAGAGGCATTTACACCGGCGAAAAGTGCCGGAACGCTGTTTTATAGTATACTCGAAAAGTTGATTTTAGGATCAGGCCGATTTTTTGAGGTGTCTTGACACCTATCTTTGCACAGAAAAATAGACACGGTGTCTATCTTGTGGAAAACCCTGTGGATAACTCTATACCATATAGTGTTCAATACTACGTCGCCTCTGGTGTACTCTGTCCGCTGTCCCTCTGTCGATCGGGGCACGACAGAGGGCGGAAATTTCAAAAAATAGGTGTGCAGCACGACGGAAAAAATTTTTTTCGCGCGCTTTCTCTGATTTTTTCTGAAAACTTTTCCGTGCTCTAAAACCCTGTTTTCGCCTGTTTTCGCCTGTTTTGAGAACCACTACGTGCGCGTGCGTTTTCATTATCTTTGAAAAAAACAGCTCGAAAAATTTTTTTGAAAAAGGGGTTGACAAGGGGGTACACCCGCGCTATAATGGAGACACTCCAAGGGGGTACACCCCAAGACCGCCGGACAGCGTCGAGGGACGCGCGGACAGTCCGAACGGTGCCCACCTTGCGAATAGTCGTAGCCCCCGCGGACAGCATTCCGCGGGCAGGCGTCGGGTATAGCACCCCGAACGTGCACGCCGAAAGTCGGCGCGGAATCGGAACGTGTATAGCGTGCATTACGATGAGCGCGGGCACGGTGAAAACCGTGCAGCGCGGGCAGTGCGGAAAACCTGTGAACCATAGCGCACACAGTGCGGGCACACAGTGCCAAGCGGAACACAGGCCGGAAACACCGCCCAAAGCACCTTGAAAACTTAACAGGCGCGAAAGCTACTTTTTCAAGCGCGGAATGCACCGCGCGGATAAAGTAGCAATGCGAAAACCTTAACCCTCTTTTTATATGAAAAGTCGCGTGGGAACGTTCCACGGTTGCAATGCTCATTTGCAAAGCGCCGTGAAAACCCCTGTAAGGTGACTGTGCGGTGTAGCTATCATCTGGTAAAGCCGTAAAGAAACCTGTCAAGCGCGGAAAAGCGGAAAAAATGGTTAAGTAGTGACGCGGAAAAAGTAACGTCTCTGGTAGTCCGTGCTATACCACAAGGTACACAGGAACGCGCGTAAAGCGCGTGCCCCTGTAGCACTTGCGGAAACACGCTTTTCCCGTGTATGGATGAAAGCCTATACACGAACCGCGCCCAAAGTGGCACTTGGGGCGGGGGCACTACGAAAGCGGGGTGTAAACCCCTTTAGGAATCGGCGGACGCAAAAACCTAAAAGCGCAACAGTACGATATTTTTGTATCTTTTACAAGCGCACAAGTCATAGCTTGTGCGCTTTCTAAAGGACACAAGTCCCAACACAGAAAACCATATACACAACAGAAAGAGGTATTTATTATGACTAAGAACAACACTACTACCAAGATCGCAAACTTCAGCGCAAAGACCCTGTCCGCACTTTCTCTGTCCTCACTCGAAGCCCTGTATAACAGCGCAGACACCAAGCCTGCGCAGAAAGAGAAGGTGAAGGCTGTCTACACTGACAAGGTGAAGGAAGCAAACACCAAGATCCGCGCCGACTTTATCACTGAGTCTGCAAAGGGCACGGCTGAGGAATTCCTGCGCAAGCAGTTTATCACGGCACAGCGCGTAAAGGATGACGATAACGGCCTGCGCACCGTAGAAGTAAACGTTCGTATTCCGTTCACCGCTATTGACGCCTTCATGAAGAAGGAAAAAATGCCGGGAAAGACCCTCGCACATGACGCGGAATACTTCGAGTATGTTCAGCGGTTCGCGGACAATATCGCCCTGTATCACGGCGATATGCTGTCCGATAAAAACCGCCCTGCAAAGGTGTCGCGTCTGCGTTACGGCACGAACAAGAAGGGCGAAGTGCGTATCATCGACTTCACCGCCCATGATGATAAGGCACTGTATTCTCAGCTTGACGCAATCTTCATGATGATTCTTGGCAAGGATACCAAGGTACACCCGACGAACGCAAGCGTGCACTTCATCAAGACCGCCGCGGGCAATGCCAAGCGCAACGTGAACGGCGTCATGAAGATTGATCGAGATAAGTCTATCCTTGGCCTGATCCAGAACGTTATCGCAATGCGCATTGAAGAAAAGTCCTTCGCAGTAGACACCGGCGTAAAGGAAAAGAAGGTATCCGCGCCCAAGCAGACCAAGGCCGAGAAGAAGGCCGAGGACGCAATCGCCAAGAAGGAAACCGGAACGCCGAACGCGCTTTCTGGCAAGGTTGAAGAAGGCAAGAAAGAATCCGTAGCAACCGAGAAGTCCGTAGCCTGCGCACGCAGGAATTCCGTTATCACTGCCAAGCCGGACGCCAAGACCGCACGCAAGAACCGTGCAATCGTAGCAAAGGCACGCAAGACCACCGCTAAGACCACTAAGTAAACACAACCGCCAGATCTTTTTCATAATCCAAAAGTATACGAAAACAGTATGCAATACATAGCAAAAACAGGCGTGTCGCAATAAACCGGCACACCTGAAAACACAAGCAAAAAGACCGCAGGGAAAGTGCACCCTTTTTTAGAATAAATCACCGTCTGCACAATTTGAAAAAACCGTGAATGCGTGTTATAATACGCCTATACCATATTTTTAGGCGGTGATACTGTGAGTAGTGAAGCATACAAAAAGGCAAACTATGAACGTGTAGTTTATCAAGTTCCCAAGGGAAAACGTGAGATTTTGCAGAGAGAAGCAAACCTTCGCGGAAAATCCGTGAATGCGTTCATAACAGAAGCGCTCGAAGCGCAATACGGTCTCGATCTCAGCAAAAAACAAAAATAAACCCATCCACATAAGCACCCAATCCGGGTGCTTTTTTCATGCCCAAAAGAAAGGAAGTTCACCATGAAAACCGCATTATCTCTTATTCTCGCAGCACTCACCACGACCGCAACCGCAGCCGCGCCGGTAGCAAACACAACCGAAACCAAAATAAATCCGGTTGCCCTGTCTTACGCAGAAGAATTCCGCGCAACCACTTCGACCGCAACCGGCATTGAATATAATGCCGATTTCGCAACCTCTACCTTCGTAACCGCAGACGGGCACGAATGGGCAATCTGCGACGAACTGACCGTAGGCGTTGAATACCTCGCAGTATTCGACACGATGGGAACGCTGGATGTAACCGACGATGAAATCATCGCCATGATTCCGGTTACTAAGTAAACGCAACCGAAACCGACCGGAAACGAAAACAAAACCGACCGGAAACGAAAACAAAACGCAAACAAACGAGAGGAGAAACTACCATGACCATTATCAACCTTACGCCCCACGCCATCAACTTCCTGCGCGAGGACAATTCCGTCCTCACGACAATCGAGCCGAGCGGAACAATCGCCCGCGCTTCTCAGACCCGTGAAAGGGTTTCCGAAGTAAACGGTATCGTAGTAAACCAGTGCAGCTACGGTGCTGTAACCGGTTTGCCTGACCCGCAGCCGGAAACGATTTACCTTGTGTCTGCGCTGACTGCGCAGGCATGCCGCGACCGCAACGACGTGTTTATCACGGACGATGCAGTCCGCAACGAATCCGGTCAGATCATCGGCTGTCGAGCAATCGCTCACATCTGATGATCAGCAATAAAAACGAAAGAGGGGATGTCTATGATTGCGGAGCATGGGAAAAAGCCTGTGCCCAACAATAGAAAAGGCCGAACCTTTCAGGTCTTGCAATCTGCACCGCAGGGCGGAGAACAAGAAACCGAAAGGTAAGTAATTTGAAAATGATTCCTGCCGGAGGTTCTCGAGGGTTCATCCTTAAAGCCCTCATCCACGCCGAAAGGCGGTGATAATCTGGTTGTCACAAAAGAAAAACACCGACAAGCGCAAGCCTGCCGGTGCTGTCATCAACCGCACTTGATTGCCAGTACGATCAGCGCAAAGCAAAGCACGAAGATGTTCTGCTCCACAGTGACCCCTCCATTTCATTATAAAAATCTGCGGCTATGTAAGGTGAAACCGCACACATACTTTCAGTATGTAAAGATTTATATCACTGGCCGGAGCGGATCAAAAGTTGGTGACAACCAGATTATATCACAAAAGGAAACAATTCGCAATAAATTGAAAGGGGTAATACATATGACAGCTATCACAACTACCACGCCGCGCAAGTGGCGTAACGTCTATCTCACTCGTAATGAATGGGACAAACTCCGCCCCGCAATCAAATCGGCCGCGATTCGTTACAGCGCAAGCGGCTGCTTCGAGGGAATCTATCTCGAAGTCTATGTAAACGAAACCGAAGCGAACCAGATTGAAAAACGATCTGGAAACGCTCTGAAACGGAATAGAAACGGAGGCAAAACGAAATGAAAATCGAAACCTTTCTGGACAGCTACGGTGTCCGCAACATGTGCATTGCTCATGATTACTGCACCTGTATGGACAATGATCAGTACAGCAAAATGCTCGACTGGGTGAACGAAACCACCTTCGGAGCAAACGAAATCGAAACGCTTGCAAGATGGATTGTGAACGGTAGCGATTTCAGCGACAGGGAAACCGAAGATCCTGTCGCAAGCGTAGCCTATTCTATCATGAATGAGGCCATCACATGGATTCCGATCATGAATGTTCCGGAATAAATCAAATGCTCACCGCACCCGAAAAGGGTGCATTTTTTATACCCAAAAACAGAAATCGGAGGACAAAATAATCATGAAACACTACTTTTCTACCGCAATGTTTGCGCTGTTCGCTATCATGGCAACCGTAGCAACCATCGCAACCGGCGAGAATAACTTCCTCGGAACGGTCGTATTCGGCACGTTCGCAATTGGCGACTTCTGGAATACCACAAAGGTACTCTGGAAGCGTTATAAGTCCGAAACAAATTACCGCGGCAAACACAGCCGCCGCGCAGCCTGAAAGGAGATACATAATGAACAATGACAACAGCACGAAAAGAATTCTCGATGTTCTGGGTCACGCAATCGAGCTGGCCCAAAACGAACTCGAGGACAACCCGCAGGAGCTTATTCCGGAGCCGGTTTTGAAGCCGGTGCCGAAACGTACCGGGACAAAACTGAAACCGATTCTGCCGGAAAACAAAATCGAAAAGTTTTTCCATCCGGAGTTTGGCACAATCGAAGCAACCCGAATCGGAAATATTCCGTACTTCAAGGCGCTCCCCGTCTTGAAAGCATTGGGATATAAGAACCCCGCAAGTATTGCAGAACTTTTTGAGGATAAACGAGTTATCCTCGCACCAAAAACAAACGGAAGTGTTGATTCCGTAACTTATCTGTCGGTCTACGATGTTCATAATCTCATAAACCGGCGAAAGGTTGACCTGCTTTTTGAATTTGAAAAGTGGGTCGATGACGAAATAGTTCCGACACTTTGCGGTAAGAGTCCGGCCAAAAAGAAAAAGTATCCGCCGCTGAAAGAATTCACGCACAGCGAATACGGAAAGGTTCTGGTCGCTTTTTCTGACGGCGAGACATACTATCGTGCAATCGATGTTTGCAAGATGTGCGGTTATAACCGCAGCGTAACCGCAACCATCGAGAATAAATACAGTTTCGCAACCAACGGCACTTCCTGCGCAACGAATTCAAGTTTCATCAAAGCGGATGAAGTCCGGAAGATATTCAGCCGCAAAAATCTGGACAAAATTCCAGTCACTCGAAAGATGATGGAGTGGCTCATTTACGACATTTCGGAACAAATGCGTTCCGAATTCGCCGACAGTGATTCCACAATCGCTTAACTGGAAGAAATTACAACGTCCCAAATCAGGGCGATTTGTATAGTAATTAGTGTAAGGTTCTCGCGGGTTCATCCATAAAGCCCGCAGCCACCACAAAATAAGAAAGAGAGGCAAATACATAATGAAACGATTTGAACTCACGCAGGAGCAGTGCCACACGATTTCGATGGAAAAGCTGTTCGACAATTTCGCGGTTGCAATGGGGTACGATGATGTGTCCCCGCTCAGATACGACTGCACTCGCATTCTGATATCCAAGGCAATCCAGAATGAATTCTTCAAAGCCGCGAAGGAAACCGGCACACCCGATTATGTAGCCGGCATGGCGTGGTGCCTCTGTGGCCCAAAAGCAACCATCGAAGACACCGAGCGGTTCATCTTTGAGCCGCAGGAAGGATTCATTATCGAAAAGGAGGACGAAACGTTATGACGATGACAACCATTCTGCGGTATATGAGCCGCAATGATCCGAACGGCGAATACGATGACGCAATCGCAATCGCCGAGGGCACCGATACCGCAAAGCAAGCCGAGGTCGCAAGAGAAGTAATGACGATCCTCGACCGCTGGATGGATGATATTGGCGATGACCCGCTGTTGTGCAGTCAGCTAATCGACATGTTTACGTTCTGCAATCGGTACGCAACCGAGCGCGAACGCAAGAATCTGGTTCTCCTGCTGAGATAAAATTACATTTTGAGGTGTTACATATGACGAAAAAAGAACAGAAGTTGTTCGAACGTGTTTTGTCCATGAACAATGGTGATGTTGATAAAATTGACGGTGTTTATCGTTTCAATAACTTCTATTACGCAACTAATGGTGTGATGGCTGTTCGCACACTCGATGAACCTAAGTCTCCGATGGTTCCGGATGAAGTACAGACTTCTGATGAAAGTCTGTATAAAAGAGTCGAAGAAATCTTCGAAGACAGTATCATTCACGGCAAACCAATCGAGCTTCCTACCAAGAAAGAGTTGGTTGAAATTCGCAAAAATCTCGCGGTTAAAGACAAATGCAAGCCTTATATTATGGACTGTGGCGAAATGATTTTCGCACTGAATAACTGTTATTTGAACTGGTTTCTGGATGTATTCGAGGGCGGAAAGTATCTTGGTTATTCTCCGGTGAAGCCGTTTTACTTCATTAACAAAGGAAAAACGATTGACGCTATTCTGTTCCCGGTCAGAGTTGGCCCCGTCCTGGAAGCGAAGTATCTCGCACACAATCGAAAGGAGCACATCTTATAAAACCGTCATTTAACAAGGGCGAAAGTCCTTGTTATCGTACCTTGACAATGTTATAATGGCAAGCAAAGAGAGGTGATAAGTGTTGTTGATGGCCAAAGCACAATGTCACTGTGCGGTCTGCGGGAATGATTTTGAGATAAAAGTCAAGCGCCGCAACAGTGAAGAAGCCGCCAGCTTTGAAGAATGGGCAGCGAAAAACATTACGGTTTGCCGTGATTGTGAACGAAAAATGAAGAAAAAAGAAGACCACGAACGCGCTTTGGAGAATTCCGACGGCCTTCCTACTCTGGAAGGAACCGAGAAACAAATTGCATGGGCTTTCGACATCCGCGGCAAGTTTACTGATTTCTCTTTTCTGGATGATCGCTCAAAGGGTTTCTTCATCGAGCATTATCTGCAAGGAAAGACTTCGGCGAAGTGGTGGATTGACCATCGAGGGCCATCCAATGCTCGAGACATGCTCTATCATCTCAAAGCAGGAGCGTGGGGCGATGAAGAGCGCGACGAAATGATGAAGGCTGCAGCCGCTTACGACAGATCGAAAGGTGAGAACAAATGAAAACGACCAAGTTCTATGATCCTGAAACCGAAAAGATGATTGACTATCCTATCACGGATGAAGCCTACGAATACTACAAAGAAAATATCGGAGACCCTTCTGAGATGGGATTTTGGGCAGGTTTATTCGGAAACCTAACCGATTTCTCCGATTTTCCGCACAAAGACAAGTAAATATCGAATACATGTAAGAGCTTGCAATAACCTGCAAGCTCTTCTTTTTTACCAAAATTGCCGAACAAACGTTCGGACGAACGCTTAAAAGGAGCGAATACATATGAAAAAGAAAGTAATCTGGAGCAATTACAATCTCGATTATGAAGATTGGAAGGATTTCTTCGATGATGAGTATCCCGATCTGGATGAAGATAAGCGCATCGACCTGATGTACGAATTGAATAACGAGCATCTTGACGACGAGCGCATGAACCTTGACATTCCTGTTTCCGAGGAAATCATCGTACTCGGTGATCTTGGCCTCTGGGATGGTCGTAAGTCCGGTTACAAAGAAATCCACGGACATTCGATTAAAGATTGCCTGTATACAGATACCGACTACGCAACGTGGTATCTCGATGGCCGCGGCGATCTGTGCTGTGAAGCCATTCATCATGATGGAACCAACCATTACCTGTATCGGGTGTTCAAGCCGGACGTAAGCGACACTCGAAAGGAAAACTTTCTGGAAAAGGTTCTTCGCGGAACCGTAACCAGAGCAGATATCACTCGTACCACTCAGCGTCTCGGTGATAAAATCGCCGAAGTGTACGGCTGGAAGATTTGAAAGGAGAATCAACCATGGCAAATTACACTTGCGCAATCCGCACAAATTACTTTCGCGTAAAAGATGCGGATAAATTCAAGGCGTTTATGTCCACTGTGTACAGCACCAAAGCCGAGATTAAAGTGTTCGAAAGTCTTGATAAAGACGGCGTAACTCGTTATGGATTCGGCTGCTGCGGCCAAATTCGAGGCGTTTGCCCGACAAACGAGGATGGTATCTTTTCCGAGTATGCAGCGTTTATCGAAGGATTGCAGGAGCTCGTAGCTGAAGATGACGCAATCATCATCTTCGAAACCGGCAGCGACGGCCTCCAATACCTCACAGGCACCGCAGATGTGATTACAACAAACGGCCATAAATATCTGCGGATTGAAGACTGTGCTACAAAAGTGGCCGCGAAAATGCTCCATAATCCGGAATTCACCACTGAAGTTGCTTATTAAGGAGGCATGAATCATGACAGACAAGCAGCGCAAAATCTGCGAAGACCTCGGTTGGAAAATCTACGAGGACGAAGATGATGAATATATCACACTCAGTCAGGATTCTCCGCTTGGTGAAGATTTCTCATTCGAAGTAAATCCCCAAAATATCACTGGAGATGTCCGCGATCGCTGGTTGCATTTCGACCCAGACAAACACGCGGTTGAGTGGTTCAACGCTAAGTTAAATGGAGACAACAGTATCCCGTGGGATTTGCGTTCTCTTCTGGACGATGCAGAAGAAATTGGAGAAAGACTGGATTATCTTGCAACAGCATTGGAACAGGAGGCACACTAACATGAAAACAGAAATTAGAAAGGAAGGTGTCCACGAAATGTCGGACAAAAAAAATATGCGTTTCGCCCTCATGGCATACGACATTGACAACGATATGTACGGCGAACTGTATCATTCGGACAGTTTCGATGAAATCGAACGCGCGGCAAAGGAGCTTATCCGTCTGGTTGAAAAGGATTTGCTCCTGAGTGATGCCCGGGAGCCTTACGATTATCTGGAAATCTGGGACGAGCAGGAAATTGTTCCGGACATCATTATCTCTGATTACTGTTGGGGAGGTGATGAAGGATGAGTGCTTACATCAAGCGTGACCGCGTCCTTGAAATTCTTCGCGAACTCGGCGGATGCGGAGCAAAGCCTGACACGTTCGAAGATGGCTGGGATAAAGCTATCAATGAAGTATATTACAGGATTGAAAAAGAATCACCTGTCGAAGCGAAATACACTTTGAGAGCGTATGACGAGCATGATAACTTGTGCGGAAATGAGTATCATTCCGACAATGTGGATGAAGTTTTGAGTATCGGTAAGAAACTGTTTAGTATAAACAGATTAGCTCTTTACTGTAAAGATCTCGAACCGTTCAATCCAATAAATATCGTTAAGGATTAAGAGCAAGCAAACCTACATTGAGGAGGCATAACAAATGGACATCAAACTGAGCATCCCGCGCTGGAACATCGAAGAGATGTACGGGTATAAACCGTTCACTACCTTCTGGCAGGACTTTAGCATCGCAGATAATTTCGGTATCGACGCGATTTGCGACACTTACAACCGTGCTTTTCAGGAATGGAAAACCGATTATAAGTACCTGACCGAACTGGTCATGGTGCTTAACTGGAAGATCTGGCAGCACTATCCACGCAATGAACCTCTCGCCGGACTGTATAGCACTCTCTGGGAACGTGCTGACCAGTACGCAGTGGAAAATCTCAAGGGTGACGAACTGACCTACTATTTCGTAACTACGGATTGAGGTGATACATAATGACCCGCTACTGGAAAGTGAAAACATGGCTGTTCGACAGTCCAGAAGAAAGTGACCAGCAGCACCAGAAAATGCTCGATTGGGTCGCAAGCAATCGCAGCAAATACGAAATCCGCGAGTTCTTCGTGAACAACGCTTGGGCGGTCGAGTACCGCGAACTGATTAAAATGTGAATTTGAAAGGAGAAAACACAATGAAAGTAAAGGTACCGTTCGGTTTTGATTCTGTTGGCTACATCGAAGTAGAGGCGACCGACCGTAAGGACGCATTCGCGAAGGCTCGTGATATCCTCGCAGAATCCGATCTGAGTGAATATGTAAGCATGGCAGAACCGCTGTGGGATTCTGTTGATGCTGATGATGAAGGATTGATTCTTAACGAAAACGGCGAGATCGTTATGAGTTACTAAGAAAGGAGTACAAATCATGGGATATTGTGCAGATGGCAGCGGTTTCGCAACTCTTAAAAGAGATGCGGATATTGCAGAATTAAAGGACAAGCTGGATGCGCTCGATGTTCGGTTTGATTGGAGCATCGACAAAGACAGTGTAGATTTCTACGAAAGCGATAAGTACCATGAAGACGCAACCATTGAGTTTCTTGACACCTTAGCACCGTATGTTGCAGAGGGTGAAGCAAATTATACCGGCGAAGATGGTTGTGCTTGGCGATTCCGTTTCGACCCAGATGAGCAGGAATGGGTTGAAGAATCCGCCATGATCGACTACAACTTCGAGTCTTATACAGACGAGCAGATGATCGAAGAATTGGACAGGCGCGGCTACATCGTACAGAAAAAGCCGCAGAGCAACTAAGAAAAGGAGAGTATATCATGGGAAATCGAGCAATCATCAAAGGCGTCGGTACTAACATCGGCGTATATGTTCACTGGAACGGCGGGTACGATTCGGTACTCGCCTTTACTCAGTATTGCAAGCTGAAGGGTTACCGCAGCCTCGAGAGTAATCCTGCATACGGCACGGCACGACTCGCACAGACAATCGGCAATTATTTCGGCGGCGGCTTGTCGGTCGGTATTGAAAACATGAGCGGCACGACCGTTATGACGCCCGAACTTGTAAGAGAGTTTTATCTTGATAATGGCGTTTACGAAATTAAGGATTGGAAAATCGTGAAGCATTGGAATCCCGATGTGATCAAGCCAGAGGATGAATGTCACGAGGGCTACGACCTAACCGAAATGCTCTGCGCAATTGATGAGTGCCAGCCGAAACAGGAGCAGCTCGGCACGGAATTCATCACGGCTGATCTGGTAGACCCGAAAACGCTGTACCTCTACGATGAGGTTTTCATTCAGGACTTCACCGAAAAGGTTGAAAAGCATACCGTTATCGGCTTTGCTCCGGAGAACACAATGATGAACGGCCATGACGTAAGCAACCTGCCATTCGTAGATAAATGGGGCGCTCCCGACTACGAAAACAATATAAACAATTACCTGACGGACAAACTCGTCAGAAAAGCAAAGAAAGGGGAATAAATATGGGATTGGATATGTACTTAATGAAAGCTCCTCGACTGGACAGCGTAACAATTCAACAGGTATGGGCTACTGAAGAATGGTTCGGCTACTGTAAACGGCCGAACGAATATAGGACTTCTTCTTTTGAAGAATGGTGCGGCGTAAGCCGAGATGATCTTCCTTCGAAAAAAGTCATGGAATTGCTTCGTCCGTACTATATCGAACGGTTTGCAAGTTGGGATACAAACCATGTATATCCGCATAGTGACATTATCCAGAATGTTGGCTACTGGAGAAAGGCAAACCAGATTCACAGATGGTTCGTCGATAACGTTCAGGCCGGCGATGATGACTGCGATTACCACGAGAAATGCACGAAAGGCATCATCGAAGAGCTGTTGAACACCTGCAAACGAGTGCTCAATTCATCAGATCCTGTTTCGGAAGCGAAAAGATGGCTGCCGGTTCAGGAAGGATTTTTCTTCGGAAGTTATGAGTATGACGAGTGTTACTTCGATGACCTCCGACACACTGTCGAAGTCCTCGAAAATGTTCTCGCAACCACGGATTTCGACAACGAAATGCTCTATTATGTGAGCAGTTGGTAAGGAGTGAAAAATAATGGGATACACAAGCGATGTAGGCATTATGTGCCAGCCAAAGGCATATGAGATGTTCAAGAAGGAATTCGACCTGATTGGTCCACACAAGATTCTCAAGCGAGGCGATTACCACCTTCTTATCTGGGAATGGGTAAAGTGGTATATCGAGTTTGAAGATGTCGCGAAGATTGAAGAGATCATGAACGAACTCGAAGAACATTATGACGAGGACGGTTATGGTTACAAATTTCTCCGTCTCGGTGAAGACGACACCGATGTAGAGGCTCGTACAAACAATTGTGAAGTAGAACTCTGGATGCGCAGAGAGATCGACATTCCGAAAGGATTTGAAGAGGTGAACGAAAATGACTGACTACCGCCACGAAGCAGTTGAGGTTTGCCCTCACTGCATGGGAGAAAACACGGTGCCCAACTGGGCACCGGAAGACGGCTGGCGCACAACCTGCAAGCATTGCGGTGAACGAATTCTCTTGTGTGATGAATGCATCCACAGCGAAGATAATCCGAGAGCGTTTTGCGACTGGGGTAATGGACGCTGCTTCCGTGATATGGGAAACGACCCGATGCCGGAATGGTTTGAAATCATTCGCAAGGGAATGGGCGACAACCGGAATGCGGCTTACTGGTCAGACATCGAAGGAGAAATCCTTTGTGCAACCGAGATGTTCGCCGAGCTGATGGCAGACCGGATTGAAGAGCTGTACAGGAAACAAGGTGAAGATGTGATGCTCTCTACCGGCTACTATGATCCGGAAGAAGATAAGCGTAACGGAGAAGAAGATGAATATACCGGTTATTGGTATGTTGACATCATCTAAAACGATGATTGGAGGCGATAACATGACCCGAGAAATGATTAAAAACGGCTTCTCAAATGGGGTTATCTCGATTGAGGATAAATATGCAGGTTGTATTACACTCTGCTGCCGCATTGGTGAGTATGCGTTCTATTTTATCGGAGGAGATATTTTGACGAAAGACGAGTTCTGGAAGTCATACACATTGGATGAGGCTGTCGATATGCTTTACGATATTCTCAAAACAGCAAAGTCTGCGGAAGAAAACGGTTTGGAAGATGGAGAATATGGTTACTATGTTGCTGTGTTGTCTGCATAAAATGATGATTTAGGAGGTAATTATGAATTACATTGCGTTACAGAAAGCTCAGGAAGAGCTCAATCTCACGCCGGCAGAAAAAGAACGCTACGACACTCTGACTGCAATGCACCATCTCGTAATGTGCATGAACGATGAAACTGCATACATGACGTGGATTTGGTCAGTTCCAGATGAAGCAAGCGCATATGACCTTGCAGATATTGCTAAGGAAAAGGACGAGTTTGACGGTGTCGTAAGACTTTTCAAAAAGCTCTGGAAGAAATACGCTGCAAGTGATTCCGGTTTATGTATCGGAAGAACGACCTATTAAAAATGAATCCGTATAAAATAATGACACAAGCAGGAGCCAGCAGCTCCTGCTTTTTATATCCAAACAGGAGGTATACATCATGAATAACAACATCAAGGAAAGAATCGCAAAGCTCCTCGCACTCGCTGAATCTCCGAACGAAAACGAAGCGAAAGCCGCTCTGCTCAAGGCTCGCGCCCTCATGGTACAGCACAAGCTCCGTCCAGAAGAGTGTACCGGCAAAAAAGAAAAGGTTGTGACCAAGGTTCTTGCCGATATCAAGTGTACGACGATGACCGACTTCTGGATTTACAAGCTGAGCGACGTGATTGCCAAGCATTATTGCTGCAAGAATTACTGCCGCAAGCCGCCGCGTAGCAAGGCACTCACGATTATTTTGATGGGTCTTGAAAGCGATATTGAAATCGCCGAGCGCATCCTCCGCTACGCAATCGACTGCGTCAAGAGGGAACAGCGCACCATTCATCACACGAGAAAGTGGCAGGGTTACAGCGCAACCGATATCCGCCTTGCCTGCAATGCTTACGGTGACGGTTTCGTTGCCGGTCTGGATCAGGAATACCAGAAGCAGGACGCCGAGCATCAGGAGTGGGGACTTGTTATGATGACGCCGAAGGACGTGCAGGATGCTTACGGCAATCTCAGCATGAAAACGAGCACTTCCCATGCAAGAACCGCCGGTGCCTGGGCAAATAAGTACCGCGATCAGGGTGTAGAGCACGGACGTTCTTTCAAACCCGACCAGCGTCTTCACAATACCGCAATCGCAAGATAAGGAGGAATCGTTATGATTGTATTCGCAGTATCTCAGCTCCGCAGTTATTACGACTGCGGAGAACGATATTTTGGCACCGAAGGTATTTTTCTTACTTACAAGGAAGCAAAGGAATTTATCAAGCAGGAGATTGACGATATCATCTCCGGTTCTAATATAGACGATCATGAGACATTCTTCGGCTCGGACGACGAATTCGAGGACGAGGTGTCTTTGACTGATAATTCCATCTCGAGTTTCGGTCACAAGTTTCAATGGGATATTTCGCCTGTAACATTGAAAAAACCTGTAACATCGAAGATTTTCGAAACCATCCAGCACGAAAATGATATTGAAGATATCAAAAATACTATCGAGGTCGAAGACGATCTGCTCTATGACCATATCCGCGATATTTCGATTGACACCATGAACCGTATGGCATACCTCAAACGCGAGAAGGAAGACAACGGCATGGCGTGGAACGATGCAGCATCCGCAGCATTCCATGAAGTAATCAACCAGCAGTAAATAAGGAGTGTATACATCATGACTATCAATACCAATATTAAGATCAGCCCGGGCAATTCCAAGATGGGAGCAATCCCGTCCGTCAGCCTGCCGGCCATTAAGACCTGCCGCGACTGCAAGTGCAAAGAGAAGTGCTACGCAGCCAAGCTGGAGCGCCTGAGACCGACCGTAAGAAACGCCTATCAGCATAACCTCGAGGTGCTCCAAAGCAATCCTGAGACGTTCTGGCGTGAAGTAGAGGCAACCGTAATGCTTAACCGGTACTTCCGGTTTCACGTCAGCGGCGACATTCCGAGCAAGGATTATCTGTTCCACATGATCGGTATCGCCGAGCGCAATCGGCATTGCGAAATCCTGTGCTTCACCAAGCGATATGATTTTGTAAACGCTGTCCTGAGTGACGGCAAGCACATCCCCGACAATTTACATCTCATTCTTTCCGGCTGGGTTGACCTTGAAATGGTCAATCCTTTTTCTTTGCCAGAAGCGCACGTTCGCTTCAAGGATGGTACAACGACCGCCAGAGCAGATGCAAAGCCGTGTAACGGCAACTGTGCCGAGTGTGCAATGACTGACACCGGCTGTTGGACGCTGAAGCGCGGCGAGCAGGTTGTGTTCAACGAACATTAAAACGACCGAATGAGAACAACAAATCCGACCGATTGGAGGTAATCAAAATGAAAAAAATCTATGTTCTGCGCCACTGGTACGATAATGAAGATAATTCCGGCGGTGAAGTAATCGCCGCCAGTGAGAACCTGCACACACTGAACAGCATTATGCACGACAGTGTGAAGCGCAGCGGTGTTCTGGATGAGGAGGAAATCGAGTGGGACGAGGACGAAACAGAGTTCCTGACCGACGATCCCAACCAGATGTATGTCTGTTACTCTTTTTATTGCAGTCCCTGCAATTACGCAAAAGCCGTGTGGGAAATCACCGAAGTCGAAGTGAAATAAGGAGGGAACGACATGAAAAAGATTTTCAAATGCACCGAATGCGGCAATCCATTCACGCTTGACGATTGCGAGCTTCCCGAGCCGCGCACCATCAACGACGACACGAAGCATGAAAGGATTGTCTGCGACACTTGTTTTGATAATATGTGGGATAACGATGACCTCACTCATTGTGATAACTGCGGAATCTGGTTTGAGAACAAGCTCATTCATGAGGAAATCATCGGCGACCATTGTTTTGCTCCGTGTCCGAAGTGTGACCGCGATATCATCGACGGCATGACTCGAGAAGAGCTCCTCGACGAAGAGAACCCGAGCTTCGCAGCCACTTTTGCCTACGATGACGGCGACAATGCCACTTATCTCTTCCCGACGGAAGAAAAGCGCATCGTGTTTATCGACCAGAGGATTAGAGACCTAAAGGAAGACGGCGTTTACCTTGGTTCGGCCAGCATCCATCCCGATGAAATCATTGTCATCACCGAGGACGCAAACAAGGAAAAGCACCGCATGCAGATCATCAAGAGTAACATTTATCGATAAGGAGAATATTTATGAACGACAGAGACATTCGCCGCGGCGACATTTTTTACATCAAGAACGACGACAACGCAGTAGGCTTCGAGCAGAAGAAAACCCGACCGGCCATCATTGTTTCCAATGATGCCAACAATCGCGCTTCCGGTGTGGTTGAGATCGTGTATCTGACCACATCGCAGAAGCACCGTCCGCTTCCGACCCACATTCGAGTTCGCGGTTACGTTCCGTCTATCGCTCTCTGTGAGCAGGTTGTGACGGTCGATGTGAGCCGTCTGATGGAACGAATCGGCTGCTGCAGCTACGATGAAATGGAAGCGGTCAATTGCGGACTGGCGGTTTCGCTCGGCTTAAAGAGCGTAAATAGTTACTCGTATCAGCAGGTTAGAAGTGAAAAGCCGTGGTTATTTGCCAAATAAATTGTTCACAAATTATTAAAAGGTTTCCGCGTCCTTTTTTCGGGTCAGACGTATAGTAGATAGCATAGGGAAAAAACTCGGAGGACAAAGAAAATGAAAGAAAATACCAATCGAGTGAGCGACTTTCCGTTCATTCGCTTTCCGGCAGCACTGGTCAAGCTGCCCTGTTTCAAATCACTTTCCGCTGACGCCAAGCTCCTGTACGCCTTAATCGTAGACCGGTTCAACCTCTCTATCGCGAATAAATGGAGAGATGAAAACGGCACGCCGTATGTCTATTTTTCAATTGACTCGGTGATGGAAAGCATTGGCTGTGCAAAGGCAAAAGCAGTCAAGCTGATGGATACGCTCGAAGATTGGGGTCTCATTCGCAGAGCAAAACAAGGGCTCGGCAAGCCGAATCGCATCTATGTTCTCGACCCGGCATTGCTCGACCAGTTCGAAAACCGAACCACTTTATCCACAAGCTCATCCACAGACCAGTTCGATTCTGATACCAGTTCGGAAATCAAACCGGTCGGAAATCAAACCACTTTATCCACAGACCAGTTTGATTCTGAAACTACTTTATCCACAGACCAGTTCGATAATCAAACCAGTTCAGACCAGTTCGATTTTGAGACCAGTTCGATTATCAAACCCAAGAAGTTTGATTTTCAAACCCCAGAAGTTTGGAAATCGAACCCTAATCAGACTAAGTATAATCAGACTAATTATAATCAGACTGAAACTGAAAGGGCAGAGAGAGAAACGAAAGTCCCGGCTCTGGTCAGCGGCGTTATGAATCAAAATGCAAAGGAAATTCTTTGCAGAAATTTTGACGAAGCCTTAGTGAAGCGGACAACCAGTCTGCTCTATGAACTCGTAGCGACACCAAGCCAGCACGTCCGTGTTGATAACACACTGACAAGCGGCTACGCTCTCAGCCAGCTCTTGGCTAACATCAGCGTAGAACAAATTCAGTCGGCGCTGAATAACTTCACAGCAAGAACATGTCCTGCAGCAGAGGAACGAGATTACTTACTGACAGCATTGTATGATGCATGCAAGAATAACAGAACCGCATAAGGAGAATGACACATGAACAAGATGAACCGCAAGCAGCTCAGCGACCTGATCAGCCGTATCGAGACCATCCACGAGGAACTGGATGAGATCAAGGACGGCGAGGAAGAAAAGTTCGATAACATGCCGGAGAACCTGCAGGACAGTGAGAAGGGCGAAGCGCTTTCCGAGATCATCGATTTTCTCGATTCCGCATCTGAGAGTCTGAACGAAAGCATCGAGAGCATTCAGAGCGCAATTGACAACTAATTGAAATCATATGTTGCATTTTTGTGCAGATGTGCTAAAATGAAAGGAGATTACACAATATGGCAGCGGAAGTAATTAAACTTTATCAGGACGAGGACGTAGAACCGTTGCAGAACATGACGAGGTATGCAGCGATTGACTACAATCTCCTTGCCTCCGCTCTGGCTGACGAAATGGAGCGCCGCCAGAAGGCAGAGCAGGCGCAGAAGAAAGCCGCCAAAGCAGAAGCCTCGGTCAAGCGCCGTACAACGGTCGGCGCGAACGGTACGGTCGATCCCATCCGCAACAAAGAGGACATCCTCAAGATTGCACAGTATTTCTACGACAAGCATCAGCTTCGAAATGCGCTGATGTTTCTTATCGGGTGCAGCGTCGGTCTCCGTGGCGTTGATCTTTGCAAGACCAAGATCGGCGATATTACAGCGGACGGCCGGTATCACCTCAAGGAACAGAAAACCGGCAAGTACCGCACGGTCGTTCTGAATGACCTCGCCATGAAGTGCTACCGTGAGCTGGTCGCATCCATCCCGAACCACACGGAAGAAACGCAGCTGTTCCTCAGCCAGAAGGGAGAGAACGAAAGCATTAGCCGTCACTCGTTCGGCCGAATCCTCCGCAACGCCGGCAAGGATTTGAATCTGCCGTATAAGCTCGGCACGCACAGCATGAGAAAAACGTTCGGCTACCATCTGTTCATGGACAATCAGCAGTCACCGGAGATTCTGGCGTATCTGCAGGCCATGTTTAATCACACAAACAGCGGCGTAACGCTTCGTTACATCGGTCTGGATGAGGAAAAGAAAAACAAGCTGTACGAGAACCTCGACTACGGCTTCACACTGGACGATATCAAAGACGCTGAATAATTACGATAATGACAGATTTACGATAAGGAGATAATTTTTATGAATAAGAAAGCACCGAAGAGAGGTTCGGCAGAGGAGCGTTGGTATTACTTAACGGAAGAGGGTCGCAATAGCATCGACCTCGGCGATGAGTTTGATTATCATAGAGCATTTGAACTGTTGTTCGAGGATGCCCCAGAAGTCAACTGGGAGCATTGCAGTATGAAAGATTTTCAAGCTCTGCGTGATGCAGGCGTTATCACAAAAGAGGAATGTGATAATGCCTGTGATATTATTGCTTTTATGATTGGGCACAAATTCTGTAGCGCACAGGTGAAAACTTCCCTTTCTGAAAAGATAGCGTATCTTTTGTTCGGTGATGCCTATTCAATATACATCTGGTTGATGATTGCGGCAGTCATCTCAGGAATTTATCAAGGATTCTGCGGATAAGGAGGAATTGCAATGTTACCCGGTTTCAAATTGATTCTCGGCTTGGGTGCTTTGTTTACAGCAGATGCACGCCAGCGGGCTGAACAGGCTAACAGACCCGATCAAGCCACGCCGGAGAGTATGGCTTTGTTCGAAAAATATCTGGACATCAGAGCGAAAGCCATTGAGTATCCGGATGAGGACTGGCCCAGATATCGTATCGCTAATAAGGGATTCAAAACAAACTGGAAGCGTCTCGCAGGGTATTGGAACACCAGTATCCACGGATTGCAGATTGAATATTTCGAGTGGAAGTGCGAGCAGCTCGGAATTGAATTCAATTACAGGCTGGTCCATCGTGTCTATCACCGTGATGCTGTGACAGGCAGAGGATGGCATTATCCTGAATACGACATTGAACCTTATAACCCCATTGATGAATCCATCGATCCTCGCGTAAAAGAAGACAAGGAGAAGAAACGCAAGGAAGAGGAGGCTGCGCGAAAGCAGGAAGCCTACTTGAACAGCGACGAACGTAAAAAACTTGACGATGAAATCCGTCAGCGCCGCGCCGCTCACCGGGCAGAACGTCTGGCCAGAGAAGCCGCAGAAAAGCAAAAGTAAAAACGAAGCAGAAGCGAGAAGTCCCAATATTGGGACTTCTTTCTTTTGCATGAAAAACTTACCATTGCATAGACAAGGTAAAAATGGTATTATAAGCATATCGAAAAATACGAACACTTGTTCGATAAAATGGAGGAGCAGTCATGACCACAATTTTCTTTGATGACTGGAGAAGTTTGAATCATTTTCTCCAAGAAGGGAACTTCATCAGCCTCGAGATGGAACTTTCCCATCATAAAAACGATACAGCCGCAATCGAAATGATTTGCGATTCGGTCGAGCCACTGGAAAACGGTGTGTACTTAGCAGCCGTGATGACAGGCCAGGTCTTCATCGAAGGTGACCTGCTCTGGGCGGTTGCAAAAGAAACCGAACCGGACATTTTCTTTCTCAGTTTTCGCGTAGCAGGACAGTCTCCGTATTATTTCACGGTCGGCGTTGGAGAAGACGAAGACTACTGATAGCCTTGTTAAATTCCTCGTATTTGTGTTATAATAGCCGTATCAGTATGAATGCGAGGAATTGCAGTATGGACGGTAAAAACGATTACAAGCCATTGAGAGTTGCGTATATGCAGTCGTTAGAGCGCGAAGACTGCATCAAAATCAAAAGAATATTTGACCGATCTAAACCGATAGAGTTTGCAACCGGCAAATCGATTGAAGAGTTTTCTGGAGCGGAGTGGAATCAGCTTCTGAAAAACTCCGTCTGGGATAGACCGGAAACTGCGAGTAACGTGCGGTATGACGTGCGAAAGTATGCGGAGTTTCTTCAGGAGCACAACGTTCCAAGCACGCTGAATACAATTGATGAAACAGTCGGCCAACCGGCTGGAGCATGGTCAGAACAGTTCTTTGATTCATTTGAAGAGATGAGCAACGTGCTCGCCTCAATCCCATTCCGTTCCGGCCGGAATAATAAAAAGGCTCTCGCCTTGGCTATGTTCGCTTTGGGTTTGTCCGCTGATGAAATCGCGGAATTAACGACGGACGATATGGACGAGGACAGAATGCAGGTAAAAACAAAATCTCGCGTGATTAAAGAGGTGGAGCCATTCATTTTCCGATTTGTTCCTCTGGAGAAAGGGCGGTTAATTCAACTCAATTCTTCCCGACCAGTCACCGCAGCGGCCATTCAAAATCTTGTTTACCGACTGGATCGCTATCAGAAGTTTGAAGCGCCGCATTCTCTCGTGCCGCAATTTCTGGCGAAGTCTTATCTGTTCCTCAAAATAGAGCAGTATGAGGAAATGTCCGGTGAGATTATAGGAGAGCTTAGCAAAAAAGTATGGTTCTTTGAGCAATGCCGAAATTGGAGCGGAATCGTCACCAATGAAAATCGTTTTTTATCGCTGATTCAAGAGTTTAACAGGCTTCAAAAACTAAAATAATATGTGCAATATAGATAAGGACGGCTAATGTTAGCCGTCCTTTTGTTGTGCAATCATACAAACCGAAAAAACTTTCAAAATTCGCGTCCCAAAATCGCGTTTTTTGTATAGTAGATAGTGTAAGGGAAAACACATGACCGACGGACACTAAAAGGAAGAATGAGTATTGCATAGCGGTGCAAAAGGAAGAATGAGTATAAGTCCCTTGCGAGAAAACCAGAATCGGAGGGATTGCAGATGATTGATGAAAGCCAATATCAAAAAGCGCTGCTCTTGTTTGAGCAGCATGACAAGATCAGATATTTCGTTATCCGCAAATATTACCCGACCTTGCTCTACAACGAGGATGTGGAACAAGCGACAAAATGCGGATTATGGCGAGCGGCCGTGACATACGACCAGAATAAGGATTGTACATTTTCCCATTATGCAATTTCCTGCATCATGGCGGAGATGGTTCCCTACACCAGAACCATCAATAAGCACAATAAAGCTGCGGATAACGCGATCAAATGTTCCGATAGAAATCGCCGCCCGATGAATTCGCCGGATGACGTCCTCTGCATTGACCTGCTGGACTTCCTCGCTCGGCTTCCCAGTGATCTGAAGGTCGTGGTCGATTACCGAAAAGTCGGCTATCGCTCTGAAGAAATTGGTCAAATCCTCGGAATCACAAAGCGGTCGGTTGACCGCCGACTGGTAAAGGCTCTGAGAATGTGGCACGACTTTATCGATGATTCGTCCGCGGCATAACCTCGCGGGGCGAAAGCCCCGCAAAATATGCGCTTGTGTTGTAATGGCAGCAAATCAGCTTCCCAAGCTGAGAGTGCGGGTTCGATCCCCGTCAGGCGCTCCACCCCGAAAGGGGTCATTGTTTAACTCTCCGACAATCCGGAAAGACGGACGGCGGCGTGGAATGCGCCGCAAAATACCGGCGTAGTTTAACGGTAAAACAACGGCTTATACCCCGTCTTGCCAGCAGATTACTGGATGATTTCGGTTCGAATCCGGACGCCGGTACCAATATGGAGGACGAACTGAGAAGGATGTCAGAGCAGCGGCGTGCTGTGTGGCTGATCACCACGGATTCGAATCCCAAGTCCTCCACCACCGACGCAAGTCGGTAACTCCTTTCAATGCTGGGAGGCGGCAACGCCTCCAAACCACCCATTAACTCAACTGGCAGAGTAATCGGCCTTTAACCGATAAGTTCCGAGTTCAAACCTCGGATGGGTGACCACGTCCGCCGCGCAGGACAAAAATAATTCAAATTGGAGGAACTCCCAACCAAGGTTTCCAAGCCGCGCGGGGCACGACGTTGCCCAGACGTCAACAATTTCATAAACGGGTTGCCCGCCCCGTCAGCGGGTGATCTGCTCTCGTAGCTCAAAGCAGAGCAGGGAGATGCCGGTTCAACTCCGGTCGAGAGCAGCAAAAATGGGGGAGTGGTGTAACGGTCAGCACATTGCGTTTCTAACCCCAAAGGAGTGAGTTCAAGTCTCACCTTCTCCATCAGAAGAAAAAGAAAGCCGGTGAAATAGTGTTAGAAAAAGAATATGTCCTATATCACTCAAAGAAAAAGCGATATGTCGCCATCGACAGTAAAGCAAGACCGACATTTGTGTTCGATCCGGCTAAAGCAAAAGCATTTACACACACGGCGGCCAAGAATTTTCTCCGAGTGAATGCTCGCGGTGAATTCAAAAACTGTCGTATCGAGCCAGTGGATGAGAAAGTCAGACAGCAGCTTGTACCGACGGTAAATGCAGCAGTTTCCCAGAGCGATATCCTGCAAAAGGTTATCGACGACCTTTCTATCAAAGTGAAAGACTGCGACTTGCAGATGCTTGACCTGTATCACTTTGCCGGCAACAACCCGAAACTTCCTGCGCACCGCGGCTACAAAATTTATAAGAAGCTGGCCGAGCTTGTGCAGGAACGAGCCAAAGCAAAGGCACAAATCCAAGCCATTAAGTCAGCAATGACTTATGAATATGTACCATACAACCCAAGAACCGAGCTCTATGAAGAGCTCAAGAACATGTAAAGGAGAATGTCTTATGAACAAGCACGCACTTCGACGAGCGGCGGCCGCAGCCGCCTGTTTAACCACTGTACTTACCGTAAGCGCCGGAGCAGTAAGCTCCGCGGACATCAAGAAGGATCTTGATAAGGCGCTACAGCAGCGCAACGCAGCGCATCAGCTCGCAGAGAATGCCCGCGCACTCGGCGCGGAAGAGCATCATTACACCATCTGGTACGCAAAGCAGATGTGGAATGAGCATAACGAAACCGTCATCGACCTGACCAAGCAGTACAACGCAGCGGTTGCCGAGGAAAAGAAAAAGGCCGAGGAAAACTCCAAAGGTCAGCTTCTTGGACGTTATAAGCTGACTTTCTACACGGGCGCCGCTGATGAAGGTGGAAGTATTACCGCTCTCGGCACACCGGTGACGCCGTGGTACACGGTGGCGGTTGATCCGCGAGTAATTCCTCTCGGTTCCAAGATTCGCATTGAAGGTTACGATGGCATCTTCTACTGCGCTGACACAGGATCGGCCATCCATGGTTCGATTATCGATGTTGCCGTCGGCAGTAAATCCGAAGCAAGTCGCCTCGGCATCCAGTATCGTAACGTTTATCTCGTGGAGTAAGGAAACAGACGATGGTAGTTCACAAGATAAAGTATTTTCTCGGCGGGGTAATCGCAGCCGTCCTTTTAATTGCAATGGCGGCTTGCGAAACGCAGCCTGCGGCGGCGAGCTTTGAAAATTCAACCAGTCTGCAAGCGCAGTTTGTGATGGTTTACGACAGCTACGGATATTCCATCGTGTACAACGCGGCCAACAGGGTGATGTACGCAGTATCTTCGGGTTCTTCTAATATCGGAACGTTTACACTTCTTGTCAACGATGATGGTTCGCCAATGATTTGGAAGGGCTGATCCCATGAGTAAAAGCATATATCTGGCTGCCGCCATTCTGGTCTTATTCCTGCTGGCGGCAACCGCAGTAAGTGTAATTTGAGGTGTAATTATGATTGAAATAACAGAAGCCCCTGTAGCAAGAACTGAATCGCCGTATATCTCGGCATATGAAGCGTTCGTAATAGAAGATAAGCAATCAAAACGAATCATCCGCTATTACAAAAAGGTACGCTCGGATGAGTATTACGACTGGTACGTTATGATTGAACCCAATGGCCGCATTGGATTGGTTCGGTTCGCTGATAAAACACTGAAAAGCGATGTCTTTGGTCTTGGTGAAAAATATCGCACCAGAGAAGTAAAGACGCTCAACGTGGATGTAACCTGTTCATTGGTTGACCCGACACTTCGAGAGGAGAAAGAATCTTGAAATCTGAATTTGGAGATGCAGTCTTCAGCCGGATGGAAAATCGGAACGGTGTTGTCAAGATTACCTTTTCGTTTGCTAAAACTCTGGCAAAAGCAATCACGATCAGCTATCCGTTCGGCTGTAATCCATGTGATAGATACGAACAGTCAGAGGTGAATCTTCTTTCATTGAATGAGAGAAACATGCTTGTCATGCATGAGCAGATTCAGCTCAAAGAAGCAGAGTTCAAAAATCTTATGAATCTCGTAGCAAGAGAGGTGAATTAAAGTGGACTTTCACAAAGGTGAGTACGTCGAATTAGCGACTGGACAAACCGGCTACATTGTAATAGTAGACAATAATTCTCTTATAACTCAGTTTGTCATCAAGATTCTCACTCCGGCGTCTGACAAAGGCAAAACCAAAATTGTAAACATCCCAAAGCCCGAATCACCGGCCTCAATCTTTACACGGATAGGCTGTCATAAGTTTCGCAGGGACGAAATCAAGGCAGTGGCACTTGATCCGTATTCAACGCCTACACCGCTGACTGTAATTCAGGATAAACTCAATGAGTTGGCGGAAGCAGTCAACAAAATCAATGAACAGTTAACGAAGGAGCGATAAAAATGGCAGAGAAGAAACCCACGTTCTACATGATGGTCGGCGTGCCGGGTTCCGGCAAAACCACCTACGCCCGCCAGATTCCGAATGCAACCGTACTTTCCAGTGACGATATCCGCGCTGAGATCGGAGCAGACGGCGGCGACAAGAAGATGCACAAACAGGTATTCGATATCCTGCATGAGCGCACAAAGGAAGCACTTTCCGCTGGCAACGACGTTGTTTACGATGCAACGAATCTGCGTCATACGCGCCGCGCCGATCTTCTGAATGAGATTAAGAGATTGGCCGGCCGCAAGGTTTGCATTTATTTTGCAATCCCATTGGAACAGGCGCTGTCCCAGAATACCGACCGCGGCACGCCGGTTCCGGAAGAAGTCATCAAGCGCATGAATCTGGAGCTGTGTGAGCCGAGAATTGATGAGGGCTGGGATGAAATCAAAGTCGTCCGCAGCCTGCCGGAACGAAGAATCGACCGCATCCGCAAGATGACCGTAAAGGAATATGCCGAGTTCGTCTTCAACAATCGAATCATGCAGGGTATGATTACCGGATTGACAAAAATTGATATGACGACAGAGGATCTGTTTGTCCAGCGATATTCTGACTGGCTGAACAGTCCGGGTGAGGTTAACTATGTTTTTTAATTCCGGAGAAGCCTGCAGTGTCCTTATCGAACAGTACATCGGAAATGCACTGGTCAGCCGTGCGCAGATGACCGAACCGAAAGAATTCCTGATGATGTCGTTCATAGCACTCTGCGAGGGAGCCTCTCGTCAGCCGCAGCCAATCAAGCTGAGAATGCTTCGCTATGAAGAGGAGTCAATGACCCATGACTAAAGTCACGGGCTTGCGCAAACGAGCTCAGATTTTAGCTATGCTCGAAAGAGTGCATTGACTACCCTATGCACCGTAAGAGGTGCCCCGTTGCTCGCGAATAGATAGTTACCGCATAGCGTTAATCCTAACTGTGCGCTCTAAGACAACACATCACATAAAGCTGAGGTAAGGCCGACAGGTGTGGCTGAGTAAACCGCTTGCAACCTTGGGTAAGGATTTTGACTTCTCTTTTGAGAAGAGCAGCTTCTTTTAGTTGCTAATCTCTTTAGAGGAGAACAGCTTTTTCTTAGCTGCTATTTATTTGGAAAGGGGTATGACATCATGTATGTATATGTTATCAACAAGCATGGCGAGCCTTTGATGCCATGCTCATCACGCAAGGCTCGTACATTGTTGAACAATAAGAAAGCGTGTGTAGTGAAGCGCACGCCGTTTACCATCAAGCTCCTGCACGGCAGTGCAGGATACAAACAACCGATCACCCTCGGCGTTGACGCAGGAAGTAAACACATTGGTCTTTCTGTATCGACTGAAACTCATGAAATCTATCGCGAGGAGTTTGCGCCTCGCAATGATGTAGTGGATTTACTTTCTACACGCAGAGAATTCCGTCGTGCAAGACGCAATCGAAAGACTCGCCACCGTGCACCGAGATTTAATAATCGCGTACATAGCAAACACAAGGGTTGGTTAGCTCCATCCGTAGAGGTTAAAATTCAGGAGCATATCACTGTTATTAAGCATGTGTGTCAGATTATGCCTATCTCGCTTGTTCGAGTGGAAACGGCAGAGTTCGACACGCAGCGCCTGAAAGCAATGATTGCAGGGAAACCTCTGCCGGTGGGTACAGATTATCAGCTTGGTGAAATGTACGACGAATACAATGTTCGTCAGTATGTATTGAAGCGTGATAACTATACTTGCCAGTGCTGTGGAGCACATGCAACAAAGACAAAGCAGGTTAAGCTGCATGTACATCATTTGGAGAGTCGAAAGGTAGGAGGTAATGCACCAAATAATCTGATTACTTTGTGTCCGATCTGTCATAAGGCTATCCATGAAGGTAAGAAAGCTCTTGGTAAGAAGAAACGCGGCAAGCCGCTTCGAGATGCTGCGTTCATGGGTATCATGCGAAAGACCCTGCTTGCTCGGCTGCGTGAAGAGTTATCAATCCCGGTGCAACAAACGTATGGCTACGTTACTAAGATGCTTCGTGAGAAGAATAATCTTCTTAAAAGCCACATGAATGATGCATTGTGCATTGCAAAACATCCGAAAGCAGCACCTTGCGAAAATTGTTATCGGTCGAAAGCCGTAAGGCATCACAATCGGCAGATTCACAAGGCAACGATCCTTAAAGGCGGTATTCGTAAGAATAATCAAGCTCCATACATTGTAAAAGGCTTCCGCCTTTGGGACAAGGTTCTGTATAACAGACAGGAATGCTTTATCTCCGGACGACGTGCGACAGGATATTTTGCCTTGAAAAAGTTAGACGGCACGGTTGTTACCACCGGTGCATCATATAAAAAGTTGCGGTTGTTGGAAACCACTAAAAATTATTTAAGAGAAAGACTAACTATTAAAAGTCAACCCAAATGTGTGGAAAGGTGAAAATAATGCAG
>OLQN01000276.1_pt1 | contig 47728 bp, 27 predicted proteins | sample 1673181 | NCBI WGS metagenome assembly OLQN01 (sample SAMEA3136763, study PRJEB25190) | human gut metagenome | biome: human gut; feature: human-associated habitat; material: faeces | place: Austria | collected 2013
TTCCCGACGCGAGACGCGTCGCCCCCATTAGTGCTTGCGTTTCTTCAAGCACCAAACGCAGCCATAAAGCGTTATCACAAAACGCAAGCTCTAATGGGGGCGACGCGTCCCGCGTTCGGGATAGAGAAAGGAGAAAAATACGAACGCAACTAAATAATAGCTGCGTATTTTCCCGATGCGCGATGCATCGCCGCATTGTGTAATTAAGGCATACCCAAAAGGGGGTATTTTGGCTGTCGCACAGCCTTGGCTTGTGCATAAAATACTATTTTTGTATTCACAACTTGGGCGGGTAAATTTGCCAACCAATATCTCCAACCAATTATTACTATCATTATGCTGAAAGATATCATACACCATTGGCGTACGCATTGGGCCATGCGCGAGGGGTCGTTGCGTGGCGGACTTGACATACTGCGTCACATCGGTCCCGGACTGCTTGTGACGGTGGGCTTTATCGACCCCGGCAACTGGGCGTCGAACTTTGCTGCCGGTTCGCAATTTGGCTATGCACTGCTATGGGTGGTTACGCTGTCCACCATCATGCTCATTGTGTTGCAGCATAACGTGGCACACTTGGGCATTGTGACGGGGCAGTGCTTGAGCGAGGCCACCACACGCCACCTGCCCCGGTGGGTGAGCCGCCCCGTGCTGTGGAGCGCCATGGGGGCATCGGTGTCAACCTCGTTGGCCGAAATATTGGGCGCGGCCATTGCGCTGCAAATGCTCTTCGGCCTGCCCCTCATTGTGGGGGCCGCCATAGCCACGCTCACTTGCGGCGTGCTGCTGCTCACCAATTCGTACAAGCGGGTGGAGCGCGGCATCATAGCCTTTGTGTCGCTCATAGGTTTCTCGTTTTTGTACGAACTTACCCTGACCGACACACATTGGGGCCAAGTGGCCGAGGCCATGGTCGTGCCATCGTTGCCGCAGGGCAGCATACTGGTGGTGATGAGCGTGCTGGGGGCTGTGGTGATGCCCCACAACTTGTTTTTGCACTCCGAGGTAATTCAGAGTCGCCAAATACACCTTACGGGTACCGACAAAATAAAGCATGCGCTGAAATATGAGTTTTACGACACACTGTTGGCCATGACCATAGGTTGGGCCATCAATTCGGCCATGATCATACTGGCCGCAGACACCTTCTTTGCACACGGCACCCTGGTGGACGAGTTGCCCAAGGCTGGTGCACTGCTCACCCCCATGCTTGGTAGCGGTGCGGCCGTGGTGTTTGCCATAGCCCTGTTGCTGGCCGGCATATCGAGCACGGTGACGAGTGGCATGGCGGCAGGCACCATATTTGCGGGCATCTATAATGAGCCATACGATGTGAAGGACGTACATTCGCGTGCTGGCATATTGATATCGTTTGTAGGTGCTTTTGTGTTGTTGCTCTTTATTGGCGATGCCTTTAAGGCGCTTATTGTGTCGCAGGCCGTGCTGAGTTTGCAGTTGCCATTTACCATGTTCACCCAGGTGCGCCTCACGTCATCAGCCAAGGTGATGGGTGCTTATCGCAACAGCCGTTTTACCACCGTACTGCTTTATGCCTTGGCGGCGCTGGTGAGTGGGCTTAATGTATATTTGCTTTGGTCGCTGGCTTGCTGATATGCTAATGTGCTAATGGACTGACGCCGTAGTGTTTGCTGCTGATGCGATGCTTTTGTAAACACTACGGCGTCAGTCCATTAGCACATTAGCGAGCGTCACATAGGCACATTAGCACTTTGACGCGAGCATTGCAAGCATTAGAACTGCAACAAATTTTAATATCTCGGTCAAAATCCTTAACTTTGCAGCACAAATACTAAATCACTTATAACTAACTCCTTTTAATGAGTAATTCTTACTTTGCGCCGCGCTTGCTGAGCGAGTTGCGGCATTACAACAAAGCCAAATTTGCAGCCGACCTCATGGCCGGCTTAATTGTTGGTATTGTGGCACTGCCATTGGCCATAGCTTTTGGTATAGCTTCGGGTGTATCGCCCTCGCAGGGCATATTGACCGCCATCATTGGCGGTTTTATTGTGTCGGCCCTTGGCGGTAGCCGTGTGCAGATTGGTGGCCCTACGGGTGCTTTCATCGTAATTATTTACGGTATTGTAAGTGACCCCAATTTGGGCTTGTCTGGATTGATGCTGGCCACTATGTTGGCGGGTATCTTCTTGATATTGTTGGGCGTTTGCCATCTTGGCACCATCATCAAGTTCATTCCGTACCCCATTGTGGTGGGCTTTACGAGCGGTATAGCCGTGACCATATTCACTACGCAAATCAAGGACCTGTTTGGCTTGACCATAGCGGGCAAAATGCCTGGCGACTTCCTGTCGAAATGGTTGGTGTACTTTCAGAATTTTGACACCGTAGACTGGGTGACCACTGCGGTAGGCGTGTTGAGCATCTTGATTATTGCCCTTACGCCCAAGGTGTCGAAGAAGGTGCCCGGCTCGCTCGTGGCCATTATTGTAATGACCATAGGTGTTTACTTTTTGAATACCTACACCGACATGAAGGTGCTCACCATCGGCGACCAGTTTGGCGAGATAAAGGCAAGCATTCCCTCGCTGCAGGTGCCCAACCTGAGTTGGGAGAGTGTGAAGAGCCTATTCCCCACAGCCATGGTCATTGCCGTGTTGGGTGCTATTGAGTCGTTGCTTTCGGCCACGGTGGCCGATGGTGTGTGTGGCGACCACCACAACTCAAACCAGGAACTCATAGGCCAAGGTGTGGCCAACCTTTGCACACCGTTGTTTGGTGGTATACCGTGTACAGGTGCCATAGCTCGCACCATGACCAACATCAACAATGGTGGCCGTACACCGGTGGCAGGTATTATTCACGCTGTCGTGCTGCTCGTCATCTTTTTGGTGCTGATGCCTTTGGCTGCTTATATCCCGATGTCGTGTCTGGCCGGTGTGCTGGTAATTGTGTCGTACAACATGAGTGGCTGGCGCACTTTCATGCAGCTGATGAAGAACCCCAAGAGCGATGTGATAGTGTTGTTCATCACCTTCTTGCTTACCGTTATTTTCGACCTCACCATAGCCATTGAGGTGGGCTTGCTCATAGCTTGCTTGCTGTTTATGAAACGTATGGCCGAGTCAACCCAAATCAAGGTGATAGCAGACGAGATTGACCCCAACGACGAGACAGATGCCGAGGTGCACGAGGAGCATTTGCGCATTCCGCAGGGTGTTGAGGTATACGAGATAAATGGTCCCTATTTCTTTGGCATAGCCAACAAGTTTGAGGAATTGATGACCGCCATGGAGGATCACCCCAAGGTGCGCATCATTCGTATGCGTCGTGTGCCGTTTATCGACTCAACGGGTATTCACAACTTGCAGAACTTGTGTGAGATGAGCCATCGCGAGGGCACCCACATTGTGCTTTCGGGTGTTACGCCCAATGTGTACAGTGTGCTTGAGCACAATGGGTTCTGCCACTTGTTGGGCAAGGATCACATTTGTCCCAACATCAATGTGGCGCTTGAGCGTGCCTCGGCCATTGTGAAGCGCAAGATTGACTAAAGTGTATTACGATATGGAACCGCTTGACGGTTCCTAAGGCAAAGGCTCACAGACAGGTTTGTTATTAGTCCTGTCTGCGAGCCTTTATTTAGTGTACGAATAAGGCATTTTTCCTGTGGGACGAGGCTGTTGAAAAATGCCCCGACGCGGGACGCGTCGCCCCCATTAGAGGTAGCGTTTTCTATCAGATTTCATTATGCAAAAGCAAATAAGGAGCCATGTAAAGGGCTGTTGTGCCAGGGCATTGCGCTCTAATGGGGGCGACGCGTCTCGCGTCGGGGCATTTTTCAGCAGCCTCGGGACGCGTCGCCCCCATTAGTGCTTGCGTTTTGTGACAGGGGAAGCAACATTGAACTATAGCGGATAGCAATAATAACAAATGCGAAGCGACAGCGCCATGCAGCGCCGTCGTTTCGCATTTTAAGTATTTTACTAATTATCCGTTGGATAATTTATTTAAGCGTCTTTTGGCCGTCTTTGATAGACAATCCTTTGTAGTCTTCGGCTACCTTGCGGCCTGAGATGTCGTAGCGGGTTGAGCCTTTTGAAGCGAGTGAGGTGTTAACACCTGAGAGTGAGGTGACGGTGGCCTTGTCGGTCAGTACGTATACCTTTGTTTCGCAGGGCTGGAGAGTGCCCGGGCTCAGTGTGTTTTCAATTTCAGACTCGGTGTTAGCCCAGATGTCACGGCAAGTGTATTTGTTGTCAGCCTTCAGGTAGATAGAGGTAAGCTGAATGTCGGGCACGCTAACAGCAGTTGTGCCACGGTTGGTTACAGAAACTGCCATGCGGCCGTCGGTCAAGTCCTTGACATAAACGTCGTAGCCTGTGTTAGAATAGTTGCTTGTGCCTGTTGACAGGGCCTCCATGTATTCAGCCTGCTGGCCAAGGGCATCTTGGTTGATGGCAAGAACCTCGGTGTTGGTCAGTGTGGCGATGTCGGCATCGGTTATCAGCGGGTTGGGCATCTGTACGTTGGCATTGGCCTCGCCCTTAGGCGTTTCGCGAAGGTCGCAAGTGAGGGCCAGGGGACTGGCAAACATACACCACAATGACATCTGTGAACGGGCCTGGGCATCGGTCAAACCTGTAATATTTCCACCATTGCTTTGGTGACCAGCAGTGTTGTTGCTGGGGCCGCCAAGGCCGTGAAGGCCGATGCACATCATGTCGAGGTCGTTGAAGCGGTTGACACCGGCGTACATCCAGAGTTTGCGCACTTCGTCAACGCCACCAAGCACACCAGGACGTGAGTTGTTGCCTACCCAATCCTCGCGGGCATCGCTTGTGGCACGCCAGCTTGAGCCGCCGGCTTCGGCACCCCATTCCCAAGGCTTGGTCTTACCCCATTCGCAAATGTTGAACACAAAGGGAATTTCGCCCTTGGCTTGGCGTTCTTCGTTGAGTTTGGCCACGGCGTTACCCATTTGAGTGTAGCTCACCTTGGTGCCGGCCTGAGAGTTGCAGTAGTCGTATTTGAGCATGTCAACGCCCCATGAGTCGAACAGGGCAAGGTGTGCAGCCTCGTAGCCGTATGAGCCAGGCTGGTAGTTTTCGCAGGTCATAGAACCGGCGTCGCTGTAGATGCCCACTTTCAGTTTGTTGTTGATGCCCTTTAAGGCTGTTTTCAGACCGCTGATGCCGTTGGGGAACTTGGCGGGGTCGTAGGTGAGGGCTGCCTTGTCGTTGGTTGGGCTGGCCCAAGCATCGTCCAGTACGATGGTGTTGAAACCTGCTTCGATTAAGCCGTATTTTTCAAGGCCCTTGGCTATTTCAACCATTTTGTCGTGGCTGATGGCGCGTGCAAACCAGTTCCATGTGAGCCAGGCCATCATGGGAGTGGGTGACTGCAGATGACTGCTGACAATGAGGCGTACCTTTGATTGAATTTCGTCGCCTGTTTCGTTAGTCAGGTTAAGGGTGTATTCGTATTCGCCCTCTTCGGCAGGTGCTGTACCGCTGATGTACTTGTATTTGTTGCCAATGGCCACGCGGTCGTCGTGCAGTGCAAGTGTTGAGATTGAGCCAAAGTCAACGCTTGTAACGGTCTCGCCAGTTTTGGTGGGCAACTTGTGAATGTATTGCGCACCGGGCAGGGCATACATCAGTGTGGCAAAAGGCATCGGAGTTTTTGAGGGGTCGATGAATTGCCAGGCCGAATTTCGGTCATTAGCGTTATACAGGTTAAGTACGGCGTTGTTGTCGATACCGCCAGTAAAGTTGAACGACGGTGTATTGCCCGTGGGGTTTTCTACCGAGCCAGGAATGATGGCTACTGTCTCTTCGGAGAGCATCATCAACTGCCAGGTGTTGGCAGTGGCCTTGTCGGTGGTGTACTTTACGTTACTGTTGGCAGTAGTAGTTTGATTGCTGCCGTTTGCCACATTGGTGTAGTAAATATAGCAACCAGCGGTGCGGTCGTAGATGTAGTACTTTCCCTGCTCAGCTTCGATAAGCACGAAGCGGTCGGCATCGCTGGCACTTGTGGTGTGTACCAGGTTGTCGCCCGACTTTTTGATGTAGGCTGAGGGCATCTTCAAAATGTAGGGATACTGCTTTTCGGCATCGATGCTCGCCGTGGGGGTGAAGTATTGTATGAACTTGAAGTCAATCTGATAGTTGGCATTATCGATGGTTACTTTTGCCAGATAGCCTCCGCCCACCTTGACGGTGATGTCGCTTGCCAGTATTTCTTCAGCATTGATTGACTGGTCGCCTTGGGCATTGAGTCCTGTAAAGCTTTGACCGTTGATGATGACCGTAGCATTGCTCGGCATGCCATCGCTGAACAAGGTGTACTTTTGCAGCACACCAACCTCCTTGAGTGTCCAGTTAGAACCTTTGTCCTTGGTGCCATTGTCTGTCCAAAGGCCAAGTGTGACGTTGCCGTCTGTGGGGTTGTCATTACCGACGCCCTTGTACCAATTGAGGTAGATGGCTGCTACGCCGGTAGTGGTGTAGGGCTGAATTTCGTAGGCACCAGTGCTGAGTTCGCTGATTTTGTAGACCGCAGCATCGACCTTGTTGTCGGTCATCTTTACAAAACCAGTTTGTGCGCCGTAACTATCAGCCTGGTCGTAGCTCATCCATTTGCTGGCTGTTACGTTGTAGATGTAGTAAGTGTTGGCCTTGTCGCTGGCGGCATAAAAGGCAAACTGGGCATAGTTGTCCTTTGTCTGCGTGGGCGATGTGGTGGCGTTGCAGTAGTAGTTGTTGGCATTCATCATGGTGTAGCAATGTTCTGGCTTACCCGCAGAGGGTAGTGTCTGGCTCACCTTGATGCCAGCTACAGCCTTGACAGCCAACAGCATGGCTGATACAACAAGGCTTAGTAAACGTAAATAATGTGTCATTAAAATAGGTTTAAGTAAAAATAGATTTGTTGATACTTTGGTGTTAGTGCATTCGTGCTGCAAGGAACTTGCTTTTTGAATTGATTGTCAATTCTTTGCAAAGTAAATACTTATAATTTACCCCCCCCAAGTGTTTTATTGACTTTCTTTAATTGGGAGTTCCGCTTTTAAGTGTTTTTCAGAATATTGGTGCGTTTGTGGGAGAGAATACAATGAAATAACGGGTTAACAAGTGCGCATGCTTGCCTTGCTGAAATAATTGAAGACAGGGCGATGCCACACTTGTTAACCCATTAGTTTGTATAGTTATCCGTTGTTTGTTAGTGCTTTGTTATAGCATTGGCGGCAGAGCGGTTCGTACTCGTGCTGCTCGCCCAGCAACACGCGCTGCTCGGCCTTGACGATGCGATGTGACACATGGGCCAAATTGCCGCATTTGACGCAGATGGCGTGCACTTTGGTCACGTCCTCGGCAATGGCCATGAGTTGTGGCATGGGGCCGAATGGTATGCCTTTGAAGTCCATGTCGAGTCCGGCTACAATGACGCGTTTCCCACTGTTGGCCAGTTCGTTGCATACCTCGACAATGGCATCGTCGAAGAATTGTGCCTCGTCGATGCCTACCACCTGTGCGTCGGAGGCCATGAGCAATATGCTGCGGGCCGACTCGACGGGGGTGGAGGGTATGGAGTTTGCATCGTGCGACACGACGTCGTTGTCGGAATAGCGGGTGTCGATAGCCGGCTTGTAGATTTCGACACGCTGGCGGGCTATGCGGGCACGCTTCAGGCGGCGTATGAGTTCTTCGGTTTTGCCCGAGAACATGGAACCGCATATTACCTCAATGCGCCCTTGTTGTTGGGTGAGAATGTTATGCTCCTCTTGAAACATGGTGGAAATCTTGGTTAACGGGTTGACAACTGAGTATGCTGTTTGTTATGTAAACGTCAGAATGCTAAGCTTCCCCTCCGTAAACTTGTCAACTTGTTTACTAATATCGCTAATGTGGTGGTAGGGTATGGACAGATGAAAAGCTGAAGGGCTGGCAGACTGGTTTGTGTTACCAGTGTCTGCCAGCCCTTCTGTTCGTTAGATTAGAGCTTTGCCAAATCGATAAAGTGGCCGCGCTTGCGACGCTCCTCAATGAGCTGGTTGAGTTTGCGCTGGCGGTCTTTGGCCACCCAGCGGCGTGCAAAGACATTGGGTATGGCCACGCCAAGGGCGATGCACATGATGGTGACGGCTGATGCCATGCCAAATTTCATGGCGTTGGTGAGTTCGCCCACTACACCGTTCATTTCAATCAAGCCAACGAGGGCGCGGTACATCAGTACACCAGGCACCATGGGGATTACGCTCGGTATGGAGAGCACGTGGTTGGGGGCATGCACCCAGTGTACAGCCTTGACGGCAATTAAGCTGGCCAAGGCGCTGCCGGCAAGCGAGCCGATGGCAAGGCCCATGTCGAGGCCGATGTTGTCGTTGGACGGGCCAAGGTTGACAAAGTTGCGCGTGCACACGGCTATGATGCCGCCTATGGCCACAACCCATAACAGGCGGCGTGGAATGTTGAATATCATAGAGAAGCCCATGGCCGAGATGGCTGCGGCAGCAGCGTAGCTCAGGTAAGAGTTGTGGGGTATCATGGGTATGGTGTAGAACTGCGTGAGGTCGAAGTTGGACAGCTTGAGGAAGAACGCTATACCAAACGACATGGCCACAATCATGAGGAAGGTGTTGATGGCGCGCGTGAGTCCTACTTGTATGTAGTTGTCGAGCATGTCGTCGACAAAGTTGATGAGTGGCACACCCGGCACAATGAACAGGGCACAGGCCAACAGGGGGTGAAGCGGTGTGCTTGTCCACGATGAGGGCAAATAGGTGGTGGCCCAGGCTATTACGGTGCTGATAAATGCTGCAATGGCAATGCCCATGTAGTTGTTAAGCCCCTTGCGCAGCATCAAACCGCGCAGGTACATGCCAATGGCTGCTGCAAACGAGGCGTAGAAAAAGGCTGTCCAGTCGCAACCGAACTGTATGCAGAAACCGCCGCACGCAAAGCCGGTGCCGATGGCCACCTGTACGGGGGTGTAGTTGCGGGGACGGTTGGCTATTTCTTCAAGCTCCTGGGCGTACTGCTCAATGCTGTAGTCCTGGCGTATAGCCTTCCACGAGAGTTTGCTGATGAGCGAGATGGTGGTCATGTTGATACCATGCTTGTTGCAGCGTTGGAACTTTGTGAAGGAGTGTTCGTCATCGCTGAGGTTTACCATCAACATGTTGAACTGCACGTAGATGTGCAAGTGTTCCTCGGGCAGTCCGAGGAAGGCTGCAACACGGTTCATGTTGCGTACAATACGGTTGGTGTCGGCCGCACTTTCCACCAGTAGCTGACCGGTGCGCAGCAACAAGTCGAGTTTGTGACGGATTAGCTGCTCTCTTGTCAGTTCAGAGTTGGTTGTCATTCAATAAAGTTTGTGTGATTTTGTATTTCCGGCTGCAAAATTACAAAAAAATGTGCATAACTCCTTTATGTACAAGTGATTAAACCCGTTGGTGTTACAGGTTAGCCGGTGCGTTTGTACGCATGGCAAGCATGATTGCCTCGCCGACCAGGGCTATGTTTGCAAGTGCGTAGTGTTTCTTGTTGCCCGATGATAGCGTAGTTCCACAAATCTCGGCGGTGCGGAGAATGTTGCTCCTTACCTCATTGTCATTGAAAAAGGTGGCAGTTCCTGTTGAGAAGGCTGTTCCAGAAGGGCTCAGTCCCATGATGACGGGGCCTGCATCGATGTCCATACCGAGGATAGGAGAATGGTCGAGCCATTCCTTCTTTGCTTTGTCCACCCATGCGTCCACAGTAGACGCGTATTCCCCTTTGTTGAGCGCAGCGTATTGCTTCAATGCTACAATGGCAACAAGCATGTCTGGTATGTAAATATGTTGTCCGGGATTTAGCTGTGTCAGAAATGTCACTTTCCCTGCTGCTGCGATGAAAGGCGAACAACATTCTGAACGATATGGCAAAAGTACAAATAAAATATGAGGAATGGGAGTACTTGCCATCATGGTGCAATTATATGCTCTCAACTTTCGGATTTAGCAAGTGCGGTACGAATAACGGCGGCGATCGGTCGTAGTAAATATGTGAAACGACCGATATATATGCTTACTTCGAACGTAGTAAGTGCTTACTTCGAACGTAGTAAGCATTTACTTCGAACGTAGTAAGCATTTACTTCGAACGAAGTAAGATAACTTAGGTGGCGTATTTGAGGTATGACTTACACGTAAAGTCGTTGACTTGTCAATTTGTTTGATAATCCGGTCAGCGCGTAACTAAAATAAATTTGTAACTTAGCGGCATAATACGAATGACTAAAAAATGCAACAATGAAAAAGACAACTGTTGAAACTTTGGCTAAAGAGAATGCCTTTGAACTGATAGGCAAGGAATGGATGCTCATAACTGCTGGCAATAAGGAACACTGCAACATGATGACGGCCTCGTGGGGCGGCATAGGTTGGCTGTGGAACAAGCCTGTGGCATTTGTCTTTGTACGTCCGGAACGTGCCACCTATCCGCTGATTGAAGAGAATGAACACTTGACACTCTCTTTCCTTGGTCACAGCGAGGCCATGCGCAAGGTGTACAATTTCTGTGGCTCAAAGTCGGGACGCGACTATGACAAGGTGAAGGAAACCGGACTGACTCCCGTTGAAACGGAACACTGTGCCATAGGCTTTGAGGAGGCTCGACTGACCATAGAGGGACGCAAAATGTTCCGCACGGAGCTCAAGGCCGACGAGTTTGTTGACAAAGAGGCACTTGTACGCTGGTACAATGACCAGCCGGGCGGCTCGCTGCACACCATGTATGTGGTGGAGATAGAAAACGTTTACGAATAAGTATGCCGTTACTACAAATAACAAACGGGGTGACGCGTCACCCCGATTATCGTTTGGCCGAGCCGCTTAATCTGACAATAGAGGCTGGCGAGGCGCTGGCAATTTGCGGCCCTAATGGTGGCGGCAAATCGCTGCTGGTGGATATTATAACTGGTGCTCACCCGCTGCTGGGCGATGCTGCACGGTATGACTTTGGTGGCAATAATGCTGACCGCGTGGCCGATAATGTGCGGCTTGTGACCTTTCGCGATGTGTATGGTGGCAATGAACCGGCTTACTATCAGCAGCGCTGGAACCAGGCCGACGAGCAGACGTTTCCCACTGTGAGCGAGGTGCTGCAGCAAGCTCGTACGGCTTGGACTGACTTGCACCAAGGCACTTCGCCCGAGATAGACTTGGACTTGCTGGCCGAACTGGGTATGGACGAGCATGCCGACAAGCCTATTAACCAACTGTCGAGCGGCGAACTGCGACGTATGCAGTTGGCCAAGATGCTGATGTCGTGTCCGCAGATGCTTGTGATAGACAATCCTTACATCGGCCTTGACAAGGACGCTCGCGTGATGCTGACGCGAGTGCTCGGGCTGTTGGCACAACGCTTGACGCTGGTGCTGGTGGTGAGCCGTCCGGCCGATGTGCCGTCGTTTGTAAAGCACATAGTTTATGTGGACGGCAAGCGTGTGAGCAATTTGTTGCCCGCCACCGCTTATGCTCAGATAGAGCAGGACGGGGCACGCGTGGGTGAGATGCCGGCTTTCACCCCGCCAACCGAGGAGCGCTTTACACCGGCAGCCAGCAATGAGGTGATAGATTTCAGACACATCAACATACGCTATGGCCAGCGCACCATATTGAAGGACTTGAACTGGCTGGTGATGCGGGGCGAACACTGGGCCTTGACCGGCGAGAATGGGGCGGGCAAAAGTACGCTGCTGTCGCTGGTGTGTGCTGATAATCCGCAAGCTTATGCCTGCGATATCAGGCTGTTTGGCAATAAGCGCGGGAGCGGTGAAAGCATTTGGGACATAAAGCGCCGCATTGGTTATGTGTCGCCCGAGATGTACTCGGCCTACCGCAAACCGCTGCCGGCTATTGATATTGTGGCAAGTGGATTGCGCGACACGATAGGGCTGTATCAGCATGCTTCGGAGGCTGAGCGCGCTTGTTGCAAGGCGTGGCTCGCAGCCTTTGATGCCTCGCACTTGGCTGACCGTAACTATATGACGTTGTCGTCGGGCGAGCAGCGCTTGATTATGTTGGTGCGTGCCTTTGTCAAGAACCCGGATCTGCTTATTCTTGACGAGCCTTTTCACGGGCTTGACAACCGTCACCGCAAGCGCGCTCAAGCCATTATAGACTGCTTTATGCGCAATACGCGCAAGACGCTTATCATGGTTACGCATTATGAAGAAGAGTTGCCTTCGTGCATCGACCACCGGCTGGTGCTGAAGAAACACCGGTGACGAACTCCTTGCCCCGCTACTTTGCCTGCAGCAAAAGGGGCTGCACCATACCATGCGGCACGCCTAACTTGATAGCTTTGTCAAGGTCGGTGCGTGCCGCTTTTTTCTCGCCCAACCGCAGCAGCATCTTGGCCCGCTCAATATAGTAGGCGCTCTCGTTGGGCTGCAACTCAACAAGGCGGTCGTAGTCGGCACGTGCAAGGGCTGGCATGTTGAGCTCGGCCTCTACTGCGGCACGGGTGCTGAGGGCATCTACCATGTTGGGGTGTGCCGACACAATAAGGTTAAGGCGGTTGAGTGCCTCCTTGGGCTGGCCCATTTGTTGCAGTGTCAGGGCATCGAGGATTTGCGCGTTGGTGTTTTGCGGGTTGGCTGATATGATGTGCTGCAGGTCGGCATGGGCTTCGGTAAAGAGTCTCAACTGATAGCGGGCTGCTGCGCGCACAAAGCGTGCACGTTCAAGCAGCTGGGGGGTGATGCCGTCAAGTTCGGGCTGGTCGAGCACTTGCTGCGCATCGTCCTGTGCCTCGGCGGCACGCCCAAGTTGCAGGTTGGCTTCGGCGCGCGCCAAACGGGCATCGAAGTAGTTGGGGTAGTCCTTGATGACAGCGGTAAGTTTTTCGACCGCTTGCACGTTGCGACCGCGTGCCATGTCTACCAATCCCAGGTTATACTTTATTATGTGATTACCCTCGGCAGCGGGACGCAGTTTCAGTGCCTCGTTAAACAAGGTTTCGGCCTGCCCCAAGGAGTCGGCGTATAGAGCGTTGAAGGCGCGCCGCAAATTGTCAACATACGCCAGGGAGTCAGATTGCTCACGCTTGTCGGTATGTTGCTCGCGCTTGTAGTCGTCCACCGTCTTCGACCTGATGCCCCCTTGTCCGCGTTGCAGGGGAATGATGGTCTGGGCACCGAGTGTGCCAGCAAGGAAGATGCTTGCAGACAATGCCAAGGGCCTTAATATATTGTTCATAGCATACATATTGTGTAAAAGCGGCACAAGCGGCACTGCATACTCATGCTGTGCCGCTTGTGTCTTTCTGTATTGTTGCGCTTATTTCTGTTTCTTACTTTCTCTTCTCCATCACGATGGCGTCAATCACGGCCACAGCGGTGACATTGACGATGTCGCTTACCGAACTTTCGAAGTCGGTAAAGTGGATAGGCTTGTTAAGTCCCATTTGGATAGGGCCAACTACTTCGCCATCGTCTTCAAGCGCCTTTACCATTTTGTATGATGAGTTGGCAGCAGAGAGGTTGGGGAAGATGAGTGTGTTGACATCTATGCCCTTGAGGCGGTTGAAGGGGTACTTTTCATCGCGCAGGTCTTTGTCCATGGCAAAGTTGAGCTGCATTTCGCCGTCAATGGCCAAGTCGGGCATTTCGTTGTGCATGCGTTCAACCACGTGTTGCACACTGAGTGCGCTGCCGTCTTTGTCTGAGCCAAAGTTCGAATATGAAAGCATGGCGATAGACGGTGTACGGTTGAAGAAACGTACCGTTTCGGCAGAGAGGCGTGCAATGTCGTAGAGCGTGTCTTCGCTCGGGTGGCGGTTGACAAGTGTGTCGGCTACGAACAGAATGCCTTTCTTGGTGTTAATCAAGTGCATTGTGCCAAAGTGGTTGTAGCCTTCGCGCACACCAATAACCTCGCGTGCCACCTTGAAGGTGTTAGAGTATTTGGTGTAAAGACCCGTGATGAATGCATCGGCCTCGCCTGTCTCTACCATCATCATGCCAAAGTAGTTGCGCTCGTACATCTTGTCCTCAGCCTCTTGGGGGGTATAGCCCTTGCGCTCCATTTTCTTGGCAAAGATTTGTGCATAGCGGTGGCGGCGCTCGTTTTGGGTGTCGTTGCGCAGATTGAGTATTTCAATGCCTTCGAGGTTGAGTTTCAGCTCTTCGGCAATTTTGCGTATTTGCACATCGTTGCCCAATAATATGGGGAAGCAGATGCCCTCCTCCTTAGCGCGCACAGCGGCTTCGAGCATGGTGGGGTGTGTGCCTTCGGCAAAAACCACACGCTTGGGGTTGCTGCGTGCTGTGTCGTAGAGGTTCTGGGTAAACTTGCTTTCTTGGCCCATCAATTCGCGCAGGTGCTGGCGGTAGGCTTTCCAGTCCTTGATAGGTGTGCGTGCCACGCCACTGTCCATTGCGGCTTTGGCAACGGCCATTGACACTTCGGTAATCAAACGCGGGTCGACGGGTTTAGGAATAAAGTAGTCGGGGCCGAAGGTGAAGTTGCGCACGTGGTAGGCGCGGTTGACGATGTCGGGCACCGGACGACGCGCCAGGTCGGCAATGGCACGGGCCGCTGCCATCTTCATTTCTTCGTTGATGGCACTTGCTGCGGTGTCGAGCGCGCCACGGAAGATGTAGGGGAAACCAATTACATTGTTGATTTGGTTGGGATAGTCGGTGCGGCCTGTGCTCATCAGTACGTCAGGACGTGCTGCAGTGGCGTCTTCGTAAGAGATTTCGGGCACGGGGTTGGCCAGTGCAAAGATGATAGGATTGCTGGCCATAGAGCGTACCATGTCTTGTGTGAGTACATTGCCCTTTGACAAACCTACAAATACATCGGCGCCATTAACGGCCTCGGCCAAGGTGTGTACGTCGGTGCGTGTGGTGGCAAACTCACGCTTTTGCGCATTCAAATTGTCGCGGTCGGCTGTAATAACACCTTTGGAGTCGAGCATCACTACGTTCTCCTTTTTAGCACCAAAGGCACAGTAAAGGCGTGTGCACGATATGGCGGCAGCACCTGCACCATTGACAACAATCTTGACGTCTTCAATCTTTTTGCCAGCCACTATAAGGGCGTTGATAAGGCCTGCTGCCGATATGATAGCCGTGCCGTGCTGGTCGTCGTGCATTACCGGTATGTCGAGCTCGGCCTTGAGGCGTTGTTCTATTTCGAAGCATTCGGGTGCTTTGATATCCTCGAGGTTGATACCGCCAAAGGTAGGCGCTATGGCTTTAACTGCGGCGATAAACTTTTCGGGGTCTTTTTCGTTCACCTCGATGTCAAAGGCATCGACGCCTGCATATATCTTGAACAAGAGGCTCTTGCCTTCCATCACCGGTTTGCCGCTCATGGCGCCTATGTCGCCCAGTCCGAGCACGGCGGTGCCGTTAGAAATGACGGCTACCAAGTTGCCCTTGTTTGTATAGCGATAGGCATCGTGCGGGTCCTTTTGAATTTCAAGGCAAGGTTCTGCCACGCCTGGTGAGTATGCCAGCGAAAGGTCGGTCTGAGTGCGGTAGGGTTTTGTTGGTACAATTTCGATTTTACCGGGCTTGCCCATTTCGTGGTAGTGCAAGGCAGCCTCTTTTGTTATCTTTACCATATAATAATAGGGTCGTTAAGAGTGTTAGTTGTTACTATTCGCAAGCAAATTTACGATTTTTGTTTTATCGTGCGCGCTTGGCTATGCACAATTTTACTATTTGCTCTCATTTTGTGAAAGGTTATGCAAAAGGAGAGGGAAGTTGTGCTATGGCGGGTCAGTACTGGTTGTTCCTCGTAGTTTTCCATGGTGTGTGTCGTTAAGCAAAAGGCTGGCGCAACAAATAGTATGCTCTATTTATCGCGTCAGCCTTTTCCATATATTATCTGATAATGAGTTGTGACACCCTTATCAAGCCAGTGCTAACTCAACCACCTTCTTTACGGCTTCTTCAAGTCCGCTGGCGTCTTTGCCACCGGCAGTGGCAAAGTGGGGTGCACCACCGCCGCCACCCTTGATGAGCTTGGCAGCTTCGCGCACGAGTTGGCCCGCATTGAGCTTTTTGCTCTCAACAAGGTTCTTGCTTATCATGACAGTGAGCAAAGGCTTGCCTTCGTGTGTTGAACCAAACACGCACAAGGTGTCGTTGGGCAATATGCCTGACACTTGGAAGGCGAGGTCCTTGACGGCGTTAGGTTCGATAGCAGTAGGAATGACATACTTGATCAGACGTACGCCGTCCACGTCGGTGGCACTGGCCACGAGTTTGTCGCGCAAGGCAACAAGTTGCTCTTTCACATAGCTCTCAACCTGTTTCTTCAAACCGTCGTTCTCCTCAATCGTCTTCTTGATGACAGCGGTAAGGTCCTTGGCATTGTTGAAGAATGACTTGAGGTTGCTCATGACGTCTTGCTGTGCGTAGACGCTCTCCTCGGCAGCCTCGCCAGTGATGGCTTCGATACGGCGTACGCCGGCGGCCACACTGCTTTCGCTAACGATGCGGAACAGGCCAATGCGTCCGGTGCTCTTGGCATGGCAACCACCGCAAAATTCTACGCTGCTGCCAAATTGTACCACGCGCACCTTGTCGCCATACTTTTCGCCAAACAGGGCGATAGCACCAAGTTTCTTGGCCTCCTCCATGGGCACGTCGCGGTGGTCTTGCAATGGAATGTCCTCGCGTATGCGGCGATTGACGATGCGCTCCACCTGGCGTAATTCCTCGGGAGTAACCTTCTGGAAGTGTGAAAAGTCGAAACGCAAGTAGTCGGGGGTGCAAAGTGAGCCTTTCTGCTCCACATGCGTGCCGAGCACCTCGCGCAACGCCTGGTCGAGCAAGTGGGTTGCGGTGTGATTGGCCTCACTGCCGCGGCGCATCTTCACGTTCACTTCAGCATGGAAGGTGGCCTTGGCGTCGGCGGGCAATTTCTTTGTAAGGTGTATTGGCAAGTTGTTCTCGCGCTTGGTGTCGAATATCTCTACCTTGTCGTTGCCTGCCACGAGTACGCCTTGGTCGCCTACCTGACCACCCATTTCGGCATAGAAAGGAGTTTGGTCGAGCACCAATTCGTAGTAAGTTTGCTTTTTCTGTTGCACGCGGCGGTAGCGCAAAATGTGGCAGTCGCACTCCGTTACGTCCCAGCCCTTAAAGTCTGTTTCACCTTCGGCAAGGATTACCCAGTCGTCGGTTTCAACAGCCGCAGCGTTGCGGGCACGTTCCTTTTGCTTTTGCATTTCGGTGTCAAAGCCTTCCTCGTCAACCTCCATGCCATTTTCGTGGCAGATGAGTTCGGTCAAGTCGAGCGGGAAACCATAAGTGTCGAACAGTGTAAAGGCCTTTTCGCCGTCAACCACCGTTTTGCCCTCCTTCTTGGTCTGTGCAATCACGTTTTCAAGCATGTTGATACCGGTTGAAAGCGTGCGGAGGAAACTCTCCTCCTCCTCTTGCATCACACGGCCGATAAGTACCTGCTGTGCCTTGAGTTCGGGGAAAGCTTCGCCCATTTCATGCACCAAGGTAGGTACGAGTTTGCAAAGGAAAGCTTCGCGCTGGCCCAAGAAAGTGTAGGCATAACGCACGGCACGGCGCAAAATGCGGCGTATCACATAGCCAGCCTTGGCATTTGACGGCAACTGGCCATCAGCTATTGAAAATGAAATGGCACGCAAGTGGTCGGCAATTACGCGCATGGCCACATCAATCTTCTCGTCCTTGCCATATTCAAAGCCCGACAATTCGCCAATCTTCTTGATGATGGGCTGGAAGATGTCGGTATCGTAGTTAGAGTTCTTGCCTTGAATAGCACGCACCAGTCGCTCAAAGCCCATACCTGTATCAATCACATTCATGCCCAGTGGCACGAGCGAACCATTGGCCTTGCGCTCAAACTGCATGAACACGATGTTCCATATTTCGATAACCTGGGGGTCGTCCTTGTTCACGAGTTCGCGTCCTGGCACCTTGGCCTTCTCCTCGGCTGTACGGCTGTCAAGGTGTATTTCTGAGCAGGGGCCGCAGGGACCCGTGTCGCCCATTTCCCAAAAGTTGTCGTGCTTGTTGCCGTCAATAATGTGGTCGGCAGGCACGTGCTTGGCCCAATACTTGGCAGCCTCGTCATCGCGGTCGAGGCCTTCTTCCTTCGAGCCCTCAAACACCGTCACGTACAAGTCGGCCGGGTTAAGGTGCAACACGTCAACCAAATACTCCCAGGCATAGTCAATGGCACCCTCCTTAAAGTAGTCGCCAAAGCTCCAGTTGCCAAGCATCTCAAACATGGTGTGGTGGTACGTGTCATGCCCAACCTCCTCCAGGTCATTGTGCTTACCGCTCACGCGCAAGCACTTTTGCGAGTCGGCGCGGCGGCGTGGCTCGGGGTCGCGTTGACCAAGGATAATATCTTTCCACTGGTTCATACCAGCGTTGGTAAACATCAGAGTGGGGTCGTCCTTAATCACCATCGGAGCAGACGGCACAATGGTGTGTCCCTTCGACTCGAAAAACTTCTTGTACGAGTCGCGGATTTCGTTAGCTGTCATCATTATTATAATGCGTTTCTTCTTTTTAGTTTTGTTTGCAAAGTTAGTGCAAACGATATGTAGTGCAAAGCAAAAGCCCAAAAAACTTGCTCACGGAGCAACCAGTATGCCCAAAATACCGGTCAAACCCCTCCGACAGCGCAAAAAAAGACACGCAAATGCTTGTATTTCAGAAAAAAGCAGTACATTTGCAGCCGATTTGGAGTCCGCTGGGGCCAAACAAGAGACTGCGGGTGCAGTCCGCCTCCCGGAAAAACCCGTTTATACATATAATACAAATGTACGCAATCGTAGAGATTAACGGTCAGCAGTTCAAAGCAGAAGAGGGCAAGAAGCTCTATGTAAACCACATCTGCGGCGCCGAAAACGGCCAGACTGTTGAATTTGACAACGTGTTGTTGATTGACAACAACGGCGACGTAAAGGTAGGTGCTCCTACTGTAGAAGGCGCCAAGGTAGTATGCGAAGTAGTATCTCCGCTCGTTAAGGGTGAGAAGGTGCTCGTTTTCCACAAGAAGCGCCGCAAGGGCTATCGCAAGCTCAATGGCTATCGCCATCAGTTCACTGAAGTGACAATCAAGAACGTAATTGCTTAATCCTTAAAAGTTTTAGAAAGAAATGGCACACAAGAAAGGTGTAGGTAGTTCTAAGAACGGTCGTGAATCGGCTTCACAGAGATTAGGCGTTAAGATTTGGGGTGGTCAGACCTGTGTTGCTGGTAACATCATCGTACGCCAGCGCGGTACTGTACACTATCCTGGTAAGAACGTAGGCATGGGTAAGGATCACACTCTCTTCGCCCTTGTTGACGGTGTAGTTACCTTCCACCGCGGTCAGCGCGACCGCAGCGTAGTTTCAGTTGAAGAAGCTAACGCTTAACGCACTACATCAGTAAGAAACTCCTACTGAAAAAAGCATTCAAAAGCGGACATGCTCCCACACATAGCGGGGGCAGTCCGCTTTTTTGCTGCACAATAGTCATAAAACGAAATGGGTAGTTACATAATAAAAGAGGCCATGCCTGATGATGCTCCGGTGATAATGCATCTTGTTGATGTGGCGCGCCGCACGATGCAAGAGAATGGCAACCCCCACCAATGGCCAGTGGGTTATCCGTCAAGAGAAGTCATAGATGACGACTTGCTGCATGGCGACTGCTATATTGTATGCGACGCCGCAGGCAAGGTGGTAGGTTCGTTTGTGTTGCGTCAAGGGCCCGACCCGTCATACGGGCACATATACGAGGGAAAATGGTTAGACGACAGCATGCCTTATTACGTGATACATCGTGTGACGAGTTTGCCAGCTGCGCACGGCGTGTTTTCGGCCATAGTAAGTTATTGCATACAGCACTCCGACAATTTGCGCATCGACACCCATCGCGATAACCACATAATGCGGCATTTGGTGGAGAAATACGGCTTTACCTATTGCGGAATAATCCATTTAAGTCGCGCACGTGGCGCAGAAAGATTAGCTTATCAAATGATAAGCCGCAATGTTTGTAAAGTACCGCAATGAATTTGCAGCGTTTTGCCAAATGCCGGAAATAAACACTGAGGGCGTGTCAAGAAAGAGAAATAAGCCTCTCTTCTTGGACACGCCCTTAAGCATTTGTTAGTTTGTTCTGTATGTATTAGAACATCTTTTCGGGATAAACGCCGTCGTCGGCCAGCTTCTGGAACTTGGCTACTACGCCCGGACGATCCTCGGGATAAGTTACGCCAAACCACTTCGAGGTAGTGTCGAGCACCTCGCAAGTAGCCTTACCCTTGTGGATAAGTTCGTCTACCATCAAAGGAATGAAGAATTCGCTCTTGAGGTTCTCCATGTTCTTCGGGTCTGAAAGGAAAGTCTTGAAGAACTCCTTGCTGTAAGCAAAGTAGTCGGGAGTAAAGCCCCAGAAGTTCATTGACACAGGAGTGTTGTCGGGGATAGACACCCATTCGTCGTTGTCGCCAAGATACTTAACCACACCGTCGAAGCGCTGAATCTTAGTGCGTTCAACTACTGATGTAAGGTGGTGGTTAGCGTCGTTCTCGCACACGCCACGGCTTACGGTACCGCTGTCTGAAAGGGTGTTGCCTACGCGGAAGCCTACCATAGAGTACTTGCCGGTTGAGCCTTCGGGCAGTTCAGAGAGCCACTTGCCCATTACCTGGAAAGCGTCGCGGTCATAAAAGTCGTCGCAGTTGATTACGGCAAACGGCTCGTTGATTACGCTTTCGCCCATCATCAAGGCGTGGTTAGTACCCCAAGGCTTTGTACGCTCTGCAGGACAGGTGAAACCTTCGGGCAGTGCATCGAGGCTCTGGAATACGAGTTCGCAAGGAATGTGGCCTTCGTACTTTGAAAGGACGATGCGGCGGAAATCTTCTTCAAAATCCTTGCGGATAACGAATACCAACTTGCCGAAGCCTGCGTGAATGGCATCGTAAATTGAATAGTCCATGATGGTTTCGCCGTGAGGGCCGAGTTCATCAAGTTGCTTCAAGCCGCCGTAGCGGCTACCCATGCCTGCTGCCAGGAGAAAAAGTGTAGGTTTCATTTTGATTTGAAAGATATTATGTGTTGTTAGATGTATTGTTGCATTTGTCTGGTGTGTATGCACAGAGCTTTATCGCGCTGCATGTAGCACTTTGACTTGTCAAGTTGCAATGCAAAAGTAACAAATTATCATGAAAGCGCAAATTACATGCCCGCCTTATTTATAAATATTTATTGCTGTCCGGCGAAACGTAACCATGCTAACAGACTCAAGCACCAAGCACCAAACGCTACCTCTAATGGGGGCGACGCGTCTCGCGTCGGGGTAAGAAAAAGCTATTATTTAGCAGCGTTCGTGTTTTCCTCTTTTCTCTATACCGACGCGGGACGCGTCGCCCCCATTAGTGCTTGCGTTTTTTTGCAGCCCCCACCCAAAGCCCCCCAAACGCTACTTTTTCCAGCTTAGAACCTTTATAAATAGGACTTCATGCGCTTTATTCCTCACAGTACGGCTTGAGCATGAATTTCACGCCTGTAGCTGCGGCATCTTGTGGGGTGTCGGTGTGCTGATACATTGTGCCTTGCAGTATGGGGTAGCCTTGTGCCGTCACATCGTTGGCGGGTTGGGCCACTTGTTGCATCGAAAAGTAGCACCCCTCGCCCTTAGCCACATACACCAGTGGCCCCCATTGCATGGCAGCCTGGTTGTAGACGGGTGCCATGCGGTTATGGTCGGGTGTGGTGGCTGGCTTGATGTATTGTGCTTGTAGTGGCAGGTCAATGTACACCTCGTCAAGGTTGCGCCAGGTGCGGGTAATGCTTACATAGCCCTTTGAGTCGATAGTGAGCGGTGAAAGTTCGTGACCGTTCACATAGATAGTGGTTTGCGTTGGCTCGGCGCCTACATATATATAAGGTGTGTTAGGGCGCTGAGCTGTCCAGTCGGGCACACGCACACGCATCGTCATGGCAATGCCTTGGGCGGGCATGTGCATGAAACGGAATTTTACGCTGCCCGAGCGTGGCATGTCGGTTATTTGGTCGAGTGTGAAACTTCCCTCTTGATGCGGAATGCGTGTGGTGCTGTTAGCGTAGAGGTTGACGTACAAGTCACCCTCGTTGCTGGTGGCATACATCATGCCCGGCAGGCAGAGCAACATTTGCGCCGCCTGCAGTTTGTCGATGGTGCCGCGCGGCTCGAGCGAATCATTCACAGTGTGCATGACGGCGTTGAATATGGCCCTTTCGGCATAGTCCATGTAGTCGGCGTGCCCTTGTGTCAGAAACAGTTGGCGCGCCAGGTCAATCCACCGCGCGGCAGCCAACCCTTGCGGTGCACCGAGGTCCGAGCCCGAGCCGCCCACGCAGTTGCGGTCGTGGGAGCCGTTTTCCCATTGTTTGAAGGCCTGCTTGCGTTGCTGCCATTCCTGTCGTGTCAGACGCAGATAGGGTGGGGCAATGGTCGAGTCTGTTTGGTAGGCCAGTGTGCGCAAGTCGTGGCCGTCGTAGCCCCAAGTGGCCACACTGTCAGCCGGCACAAAGCGCAACGGACGTTTGAGCCAGGGTGTGGCGGCCGACAGACTAAGGGCTGAGAGTGTAAAGGCTATGATAAGCGTGAGAGTCTTTTTCATTGTGTGTCAGTGTAGTGCGTTGCAAAAGTATAAATTAAAATCTGCTTAGCCTTTATGTTGTTGCCATATTTAGCTCCTCGCATGAGGCGGTACACTTATTTCGCCTTATTTAATAGCTTTTATGTGTGGGCTTTCGCTTTTTCTGTCTACTTTTGCACATATACAACAATGCGCTGGCGCGGATAGTTCATTGGCATCTTGTGCCAGCGTGTGCTAATTATAATTATGAAACGCTTGATACTTTGTGTGTCGTGCCTATTGGCTGGCTTTACAAGCCTTATGGCACAAACCAAGAATGATAATTCGTCGCAGCACCGCATGTGGAATGATGCCTTTATGCAGCAACAGCGTGCCGACTCGTTGACGCGCGACTCATTAACCCGCGACTCGCTGAGTGTGCCACTGTCCGCGGAGAGTAGCATCACCGCCGAACTGCCGTGGAATGTGCCTGTGGTCAACCTTGGTGCCTATGGCATGGGCGGTTACGGTGCCTTGTATAATGATTGGGGCTGGCGCCTGCACGAGGGCTTCAATGCCCAATTTGGCTTGAGTGTCAGTGCCGGTCTTGGCAAGCATGCCCCCAAGGGCGTGGGCTTTGGCCAAACGGCGGCCTTTGCCTACCTCAAACCGCTCACCCCGCGCCTGTCGGTGGCAGCCGGCGTGTTTGCCACCAACTTTGACTGGGGCAGTTGGCGGCGTACCGATGTGGGCATAGGCGGTGTGGTGGCTTACAAGGTGAACGACAACATCAACTTGTACGCTTATGGTCAGAAAACCTTTTTGCCCCGGCAGACCGACCTGTGGGGGCGCCAAGTGCGGCGCGACCCCTTCCCCGTGTTTTTCGATGTGCCGCGCGACCGCATAGGGGCTGCGGCAGAGTTCAAAATAGGTAACAACGCCATGATAGGCGTGAGTGTGGAACACCGTAGTTATTGAAAGACTCAACCCGTTACCCCGTCAACCCAAAACTAATTAGAAAAAGATGAATAAAGACGTATCGCTTGTTCAGCAGCTGGCTCTGTTGAAGAAGGAGTACGAATATGAGAAACAGACATTCCAGCACGACACCGAAATGATGGGCATCGACCGCAAGGTGAAGCGTGGCGACTGCTGGTTCCCTATAACGGTCGGGCGCAGTTATTACAACTCGCTCGACCGCTTTGTGGTTGAAATAATGCGTCCGTCGGGCACCGACATAGAGCACAACTTTGAGTATGGGCGCCAAGTATGTTTCTTCTCGCAAGATGGTGCCGGCTTGCTGCATTACCTCAGTTTCCAGGCCACGGTGAGCTATGCCGAAGCCGATCGCATGGTGGTGGAACTGCCGGGCGAGGGTGCTTTGGCACAATTACAGAGTTTGGAGCGTGCTGGTGTGCAGTTGCATTTCGACGACTATTCATATCGCGTGATGTTCGATGCCCTGCACCATGTGATAGAGGCAAAGGGCAACCGTCTGGCGGCCTTGCGCGATATGTTTCACTCTGCGGCCCCCGTCAGTTGGGGCGCTGAGAGCGCCGTGCCGTTGCGGTTGCCGTGGCTCAACGCATCACAGGAGGCGGCTGTGCGCGATGTGTTGCGTGCCAAGGACGTGCTGATAGTGCATGGCCCTCCCGGTACGGGCAAGACCACCACCCTGGTTGAGGCTGTGAGCGAGGTGCTGCGCCGCGAACCGCAGGTGATGGTCTGTGCACAGAGCAACACCGCGGTTGACTGGATGTGTCAGCAGTTGGCCGACCGCGGCATATCGGTGTTGCGCATTGGCAACCCCAGTCGCGTGACTGAGGCCATGCTGGCCAACACCTACGAGCACCGCTTTGAGTCGCACCCCGACTATCCCGATTTGTGGCAAGTGCGCCGCAGCATACGTCAGCTCTACAGCTTGCCGCGCAAGGGGCGGGGTGAGAACTTCCATCAAAAAATAGCCCGGTTGCGTGAGCGTGCTGACGAATTGGAAATGCGCATACGCCATGCCTTGTTTGACCAAAGCCGCGTGATAGCCTGTACGCTTACGGGGGCCGCCAACCAGCTGCTTGCTGGACAACACTACCACACATTGTTCATCGACGAGGCAGCACAAGCACTCGAGGCCGCCTGCTGGATACCCTTGCAAAAGGCCGACCGCGTGATACTGGCTGGCGACCACCAGCAACTGCCCCCCACTGTGAAGTGTGCCGAGGCCATGCGCGGTGGTTTGGGCCGCACGCTCATGGAGCAGGTGGCACACTGCAAGCCCGAGGTTGTGAGACTGCTGCGTGTGCAGTATCGCATGAACGAGGCACTGATGCGTTTCTCGTCCGAATGGTTCTACCACGGACAGCTTGAGGCCGCGCCCGAGGTGCGCAACCGCTCGCTGCTCGACTATATTGACGACCCCTTGGTGTGGGTTGACACCGACCAGGCACACCTTGAGGGCGAGGCTGTGCCTGAAGCCGACAATGAGGGCGTGGTGTTGAACCACGAACAGTTTGTGGGCAGTTCGTATGGGCGCATCAACAAGCGCGAGGCCGAACTTACCATGCAGACGCTCAAGACGTATGTAGAGCGTATGGGGCGCCACCGCTTGTTGGAGGAGCGTGTCGATTTCGGCATCATTTCGCCCTACCGTGCCCAGGTGCAGTATTTGCGCGGCTTGATAAAGCGCGATGCTTATTTGCGTCCGTTGCGCGCACAAATTACCGTGAACACGGTCGATGCCTTTCAGGGGCAGGAGCGCGATGTGGTGATGGTGAGTTTGGTGCGTGCCAACGAGGCGGGTCAGATAGGTTTCTTGTCTGACCTCAGACGCATGAATGTGGCCATAACCCGTGCCCGCTACAAACTCGTCATACTCGGTTCGGCACAAACGCTTTGCAAGCACACGTTTTACAAAAAACTGTTTGACAGCTGCCAGCACGTATAGTGCGATGGGGGGTAAACGTAAAGAAAGTTATGCAAATTTGGAATGCCATTCCAAATTTGCATAACTTTTGCGCGTCATTGTGTAGTCGTATGGGTACAGTTTTCTGTCCGACGGCGCAAACAAAGTTATAGCTTCTATATAACAAAGTTCAAATATCATCTTTGTTATTATCTCTACTTGTTTGCCATTCTGGCAAAGGGAACTGTCCGGTAAAAACGTAAACATGCGAACGGAGTCAAGCACCAAACGCAAGCACTAAGCGCAAGCACTAATGGGGGCGACGCGTCCCGCGTCGGGATTTTTAAGGCAAAGGTTCACAGACAGACGTGTAATTAGGGCTGCCAGTGAGCCTTTATTGGGTGTATGTGCCTTTGCCTTAATGCCCGACGCGGGACGCGTCGCCCCCATTAGTGCTTGCGTTTTGTGCTTGCATTTAGTGTTCGCGTTTTGTGCTTGCGTTTAGTGATGGCGTTAAGTGCTTGAGTTCGTTCGCGTGTTAACATCTCACCGAACAGCAATAATTTATAAAAGGAACAAGACGAAAAAGTTGCACTTGGGACCATCTACCATACTACAAAAGCTTTACTTACCATGCATCTTACATCTTACACAAACACGTTGCAACTCATTGGCTATCAATACTTTTCTCAGTGTAAGATGTTACTAAATCCACCTACACGCAACCTGCACAACCTACACACCCCATATACTGCCACACGGCACAAGCACGGGAGGGCGATATCACAGCATAGGGGAGCAGAAAAGTCTGTTGGTCCGACAGATTTCTTTACGTCCCTATGGCGTAAAACCCGCCGCATACGTCCAAACCGACTGCAAGGCAGCGGGGTGTGGTGTGTAAGATGTGTGCAGGGGTGTGTAAGATACTTTGAAATCATCTTACACTCTTGAACCCATTGAATATCAACTTGTTACGCATAAAAAGTGTAAGATGGCAGTAAAAGCACACACTCTCTTTTATAAGAGGAATGACGGGGAGGGAACAAATATTTGTGTACAAATTGTACACTTTTTTTGTTGGGTGCAATGTCTTGGTAATGTAAAGGCTCACAGACAGGCGTGTAATTAATGCTGTCTGTGAGCCTTCATACAGTGTATGCACATTGCATCTTTCTCGTGTCCAAAGACTGCTGAAAAAAGCCCCGACGCGGGACGCGTCGCCCCCATTAGAGGTAGCGTTGAGTGCTTTACTTCAAGTCAAGTTCGTCAAGCACATAGCTGCTGCCGCCAAACTTGTCGATGATGAAGAGCACGTAGCGGATATCCACGTTGATGCAACGCTGCAAGGCAGGGTTGAACTTGAGGTCGGAACTGAGACTCTCGATGTTGCCGTCGAAGGCCAGACCAATGAGTTCGCCTTTGGCGTTGAGCACACCCGAACCCGAGTTGCCACCAGTGATGTCGTTGTTCGAAAGGAAGCATGTGGGCAACTTGCCGTCCTCGCGGGCGTAGCGTCCAAAGTCCTTGGCTTGATACATGGTGCGCAACTTCTCGTTGATAAAGTAGTCGCTCTCAGTTTTGCTCTCCTTCTCAAACATACCGTCGAGCACGGTGCGCCAGTCGTAGTAAACGGCATCGCGTGGTTTGAGGTCGGTAATGTGGCCATAAGTCATGCGAAGCGTAAAGTTGGCATCGGGGGCCTTGCTCCAGTCGTACATTTCGCAAAGGCCGCGCACATACACCTTGTCGAGCGCGCTGCGTTTGGCAGCGTAGGCAGCGAGTGCACCGTTCAGGTTGTCGGTACGGTAGCTGTTAAATGCAGCCATTTGCTGGTAGAGTGGGTCGTTCTCGATAAGGCTGAAGTCATTCTTGGCCAGTGCATCGGCCAGTTTGGTGCTGTCGGTAAATACCGACTGGCTGTACACCTTGTCGATGAATGCACTCCAATCCTTGCCATCGGCCATGTAGGCAGGCACGGCATTAAGTTTGTGATTCTTGATAAAGTAAGGTGTGAGCAGTTTCACCTTACCCTTGTCTATGTCGAGGTTGAGCGGCTTGATGGTGCTCAAGTATTCGCGCATAATGCTTTGCTTGGCCGCCTCGATGTCCTTGGCCTTGCCATTTTTCAGAGCCTTGCCATAAGCATCAAGTGTGTGTTTCGACATCCACAGGCTTTGGTCAGATAGCGTAATGCGGTAGAGTGAAGCGTCGTGCACCAGGTCGAGGTTGGCAGCGCAGAGGGCATCGATGCTGTCGATAACGGTAGCATACTCAGCCTTGCCGCTTTGTTTGGCAAAGGCGCGGAAACGGGCCTCTTCGGCTTTCTTCTGGTCGATAAGGTGAGTCTTCTCCACCGACTCGTTCATGCCGCCAAAGTTCTTGATGCTGTTACCCCATGAAAAGTACTCGTCCTCAAGCAGCAAGCGCAGTGAGTCGCTTTGGTCCATGAGGTCCTTGTAGTATTTGAGCAGCGGATTGCCGGCCAACACGATGGGGGCATTGGTGCCCTGGCAGCGCAAGTTGACCTCGGAGGCAGTAAGGTAGCGCGAGGTAGAACCGGGGAAACCCATAATCATGGTGTAGTCGCCCTTGTCAACACCCTTGAGCGAGATGGGCAAGTATTTTTTCACCTTGAGTGGCACGTTATGCTCGCTGTAGGCTGCAGGTTCGCCATTTTTGTCGGCATAGATGCGGAACATGGCAAAGTCAGCGTTCTGGCGTGGCCATACCCAGTTGTCGCTATTGCCACCAAACTGTCCGATGTTATAGGGTGGATTGGCCACGAGGCGCACGTCCTGATAGGTCTGTTCGTAGAATATGTAGAACTGGTTGCCACCGAAGTAGGGCACAATGCGTGCATTCATACCCTTCTTCTTGCCAAGGTCGCTCTTTTTGAGCATCTTGGCAGCGAGCGGTTCAAGAAAACCATAGCTCTGCATGGTATACTCGTCGGCCTTTTTCTTTTTAGCCTCGGCGTTCACTTGTTTAGTCACATCGGCAATGCGCACCACGAAGGTGAATGTCAGGCTTTCGGGGGTGCGCAGTTCCTCAGCGCGGTTGTGCGCAAAGTAGCCGTCCTTCATGTAGTCGTGGCCAATGCCGCTCATCTGGTGCACGTAGCTGAAACCGCAGTGGTGGTTGGTGAGCACAAGGCCGTCGGGACTTACCACCTCGCCGGTGCAGCCACCGCCAAATATGCCGATGCACTCGCGCAATGAGGGCGCAGTCTCGCTATAAAGTGCTTCGGGTGGCAGTTGTAGGCCAGCTTTTCGCAGCGAGTCCTCGAGGTGTTGTTGTTTCATAAGTTTGAGCAGCCACATGCCCTCGTCGGCACGTGCGCCCGTCAGGCTCAGCAGCAGGGCCGAGCACAAAAGTAATAACTTCTTCATTATATTGTATGTGTGGGTTTGCCAATAAACAACTTGGTCACTGTCGCCAGGGGTAAAACACTAACCCGGCTTAATGATGGGTGGGGTAGGGCCCTTGCATTGGCTTGGCCTTGCGCCCCCTCTCTCTCCAGTGCCTTCAGAGTGCGTTATTCTCGGCCAGGAATTGGTCAATCATCTCCACCCCCTTCAGGGTGGCGCACCCGCGTATGTAGGGCAGAATGGTGTTAAGAAAAATCTCGCCTTGCGAGTATTGGTCAGCCAGTCCGTTTTGTATACACACCTCCATTGTGGACGACAAGAGGCGTGTGATGATGTGAAAGTTGACGCCTTCGCGAAAAAGGCCCTGTTTGATGCCTCTCTCTAAAAAGCTTACGGCTTCGTCCTCCTGTTGCTGCTTGTTGCGTGCAATATGCTCCTTTATGCGTGGATATTTGGTCAGGTCGGCGAAGAAACTTGGCACGATCTCGTCAAACTCCTTCATCTTTGCCTTGAATATGATAAGCAAAAAGTCGAGCACATTGGCCGACTGCGATATGATGGCGGCCAAATGGGTGCGCACGTCGCCCTCGTGCTTGATGACACAGGCAAGCAGCAAGTCCTCTTTGTCGGTAAATAGTTGGTATAGTGTGCGTTTCGACATCGACAACTTATGCGCAATGTCGTCCATTGTGACATTGCGTATGCCTTGTGCGTGAAACATCTGAGTGGCTGTTTCAATCACCGAGTTGCGTGCGTCTTCACGCTGTGTGTTAGTTTGACTTTGTCCTGTCATATACGACTTGCTGTTTGTAGGAGCCATGTAGCACTTGGCGCCGTCTGGCGGAGGCTTTGTGATGCAAATGTACAAACTTTTCTGTAACTAAGTAATGGTGAAAGAATAAGTTGGCCAATTTTGACCTGTATTTTTGTTGGTTCCGTAATTTGGAAGAGGGTGCATAGCGTGCTATGTGACCGATGACAAATTTCAAAAACGTCAAAAAGGCAGGGTATATGTATGAATTTTATTACTGTACGGTGAAACCATTCTGATATTATTGCTCACGAATCGCACCGATCGCACGAAATCCGTGCAATCGGTGCGATCCGTGAGCTATTGTGCCGCGTCAGCGTGGCGATTGCCAAAAATAGTCGGCATTGGTAGTGTTATAGCCAGAGTAACCGGGAGCATTGACACCCTTGAGCGTGATATATTGCGGTTGCCAGCGACAGGCCTTTCCCTCGTTGTTGGCGCCAAAGTGCAGGGGTGTGTTAATGTAGTAAAGGTTCTTGCACATGTATTGGCGCAGGTATTCGTCAACGTTTGTTTTGTTCTCGTGGTTCCAGTTGGCATAGTCGTTGATAAAGAGCGGACTGCCCTTGACAAGCCTTTCACGCACCTCGCCGGGGTGCAGCAACAACCCGTTCTCGTCCATGACATAAGCGTCCCAAGTAGGGTCCATCCACACCCATTTTTGCAGAGAGTCGCTCCATGCCACACAGATGACATGGCAGTCGCTATCCTCGGTATAGTCCTTGGGCACACAAACGAGGTAACGTGCTGGAATGCCTACCGACTGGTACATTTCGCAGAGCATGATGGCCATGAACCGGCAGTTGTAACTGCGCGACTCGCTTTGAGCCAGCGCATAAAGGTCGGGCGCATTGTAGGCACATTTCGGCCAATCGCTGCTGCCGTCGTGCCTTATGTGGTCGTGCAGCCAGGTCATGATGCGCTTCATGCGGTCGATGTCGCTGCCTTGGCCTGCTATGCTGTCAACCTTGAGCAGGCGGCGCGTGCGTTGTAGCAAACTGTCGGCAGGTGTGTCATAGACAAATGCGGGCAGGTCAGTATGGGTTTGATCGTATGCGCCGGCATCAATTAACTCTTGGCGATAGATGGCTGTCAGTCTGTTGTCAAGGGCTTGCGCCAGTGAGTCTGTGGCATCTTTGTATGGCTCAAAATTATGTATCTTGGCCAATATGTGCATTGTATGTATGATCGAATATGCCTGACCTGCTATTATAGGGTTATCAACTTGTAGCATGCGCTTGCCCCATTGCATAATGCTTGCGTAGGTTTCGGGCCACAGTTTGTAGTTTGCGCGCTGGGTGCTGTCGGCATTGGCCAGCCAATCATCGTCGAGCGTGTTAATAATCAGCGCGTTGTTGGTGTAATGGGTAAAAGCTTGGCACGCCTCGGGCTGCGTACATTGTGCCGAAAGACAAAAGCCGTTGAACGTGATGTCGTGCAGCTTGTCACACTTTGCAGCAATGGCGGGCCCGTCAATTGACAGCGTGATGTGGTTAAAGTGAATGCTTTGTAATTCGGGACATTGGCTGAAAGTGTAAGGGGCTACAAAGCCTGTGATACCATTAAAGTTTACTGTGCGCAAACTTGGCCAACCTACAAATGTGTATGATGGCACGCGGTCAACATCAGCCACTTCGACGTGTGACAAATTGTTGCAATAGGCAAAGGCCAGGTTAAGCACATCGGTGCTGACATTGTGGCATTTGCCCGTATATACGGTGGTGAGCTTCATGTTCAGCTTATAGGCATCTTTGGCCAGAACCACGTAGTCGGGTAGTTTGACAGTGCGTATATGGGTGTTGGCAAAGGCTCTTGTGCCGATGCTGTCGGTAAGGGCCGGTAGCAATATGGAGTCAATGGGGCACTCGTCAAACAAGCCAGCGGGTATGGCATGGGCCGAGGTGATGGCATAGCTCGTGTTGTCTTTTGTCAAGAAGGGCTTTCCTCCTGTGGCAAAAGTGACCTGTTGCAAGTCTAACTGATGTGTGACGGCTGGCACAGTGTTGCCCGCCGTGTCGCGTCCACAGAGTTTTCGCAGGTAGGCAAGGTCGGCGTTATTAAGTGTGCCTTCAATGCGCAAACCTTGTTTGCGTTGCAATTTGGCTTCCTTTACGCGTGCAGATAATGTGCCGCACCGTTTGACTTTTACTTTCAGGTAGTTATCGGCATACGCCGAACACGGCAGGGCCGCAAGGCATAAGTATGCCACAATGGTTCTAATGTTTGGAAAGTGCATGGTGTATGTAGGGTTGGATAATGTGATGGGTGATGAGTTGACGGGTTGACAGGTTGACGGGTAAGTTTGCCAAACTTTTTAAGCTTCTTGCCATTATGACTTTAACATAATAAGTAGTATATAGCATACTTACTTGTTACCCCGTCAACCGTAATATAAAACACGTCTGCATTGTAGCTCGTGCTGCAATGCAGACGTGATATGTGTTGGTGTTCAAACCAATGTTAATAGGAACACCCCCTGCTTTAGTGTCGTGGCTTATGCCTGCACGTAGTCGTTGATGTCGGCAGGGTTGAGGTTCATTACAAAGGTGTGGTGCTTGGCAATTTCAGCCTCTGCAAAGTTGGCATACACACGCACGCTCTTGCCAAACATGTCGGCATTGGCAGTGGCGTTGTGCAGCAACAAGTGGAGCATGATGACATCGGCAGCCATCTCCACAAGGTGACGGGCGCAAAGGTCGTGGAAGGGCTGGTCGGCCGCTTCCTTCACGTGGCCCACAGCCTCCTCAAACTTGTCGGCCATAGCCTTGGCACGTGCCTGTATGCCCTTCAATTCCTCGCTCACTTCGGCCTGCTCAAACTCACGCATCTGTGCCAGGTATGAGCCATTGGTCACATAGCGTATGGCTGCCACCACTTGCAGCTGCGTGGTGCCCTCGTAGATAGAGGTGATGCGGGCATCGCGGTAGTAGCGCTGAATGGGATACTCCATCATAAAGCCCGAACCGCCGTGAATTTGAATGGCGTCGTAGGTGTTCTGGTTGCAGTACTCCGAGTTCATGCCCTTGGCCAGCGGGGTGAGTGAGTCGGCCAGTTTGGCATACTTCTTTTGCTCCTTGCGCTCCTCGGGCTCGAGCTTGCGCTCGCGGGCAATGTCGTCGAGAGCCTTGTATATGTCTACATAGCGTGAGCACTGGTAGAGCAGGGCACGGCCGGCGTCGAGCTTGGCCTTCATGAGCGCCAGCATGTCGTAAACGGCCGGGAAGTTGATAATGGCCTTGCCAAACTGCTCGCGGTCGCGGGCGTATGCCAAACCTTCGTTGTAGGCAGCCTGCGATATGCCCACGCTCTGTGCCGCAATGCCCAGGCGTGCACCGTTCATCAGTGCCATCACATACTTGATGAGGCCCAACTTGCGGTCGCCGCAGAGTTCGGCCTTGGCGTTTTTGTACACCAGCTCGCAGGTGGGGCTGCCATGAATGCCGAGCTTGTTTTCGATGCGGCGCACGTTTACACCGCCTTCGTTCTTGTCGTAAATGAACATTGACAGGCCACGGCCGTCGGTAGTGCCCTCCTCAGAACGGGCCAGCACCAGGTGAAGGTCGGCATCGCCATTGGTAATAAAGCGCTTTACGCCATTGAGCAGCCAGCAGCCCTTCTCCTCAGAGTAAGTGGCCTTGAGCATCACGTGCTGAAGGTCCGAACCGGCATCGGGCTCGGTAAGGTCCATCGACATGGTTTCGCCTGCGCAGATGCGCGGAATGAAACGGCTGTGCTGGTCCTCGTTGCCAAACTCGTAAAGTGTCTCAATACAATCCTGTAAACTCCAGATGTTGCCAAATCCGGCATCGCTTGCAGCCACCAGCTCGGCACACATGGTGTAGGGCGTGATGGGGAAGTTAAGACCGCCAAAGCGGCGTGGCATGGTCATGCCGTTGAGGCCAGCCTTGACCATGGCGTCAAGATTGGCAGCTGTGCCGCTGGCGTAATGTACACGGTCTCCCTCGTGATGAGGCCCTTCAAGGTCTACGCCCTCAGCATTGTCGGCAATGGTAGTGCCGGCCAGTTCGCCGGTGATGTCGAGCACGCGGTCGTAGTTGTCCATCGCGTCGTCAAAGTCGAGCGGCGCATAGTCATATTCGTCCTTGTCGCGGAAGTTGCGCTCTTTAAGTTCCACGATACGCTTCATGAGCGGGTGGTTAAGCTCAAAGCGCAGTTCTGCGTGGTCAGTATAATTATTTGCCATTGTTTTACTTGCTGTTACTCTTGTAATACTTGATAAGTTTAGGTACGACTTCTTCAACCGAGCCTGTGATGATGTAGTCGGCTATTTGGTTGATGGGGGCCTCGGGGTCGGTGTTGATAGAGATGATGATGCCGCTCTCTTTCATGCCGGCCACGTGCTGAATGGCACCGCTTATGCCGCAGGCAATGTACACCTTGGGGCGGACGGTCACACCCGTCTGGCCAATTTGCAGGTCGTGCTCGCAGTAGCCGGCGTCAACGGCTGCACGGCTGGCACCAACCTCGCCGTGGAGTTCCTCTGCCAACTTGCGCAACAAGTCAAAGCCCTCTTTTGAGCCTACACCGTAGCCGCCGGCCACAATGATGGGCGCACCCTTCAAGTTGTTCTTGGCCTTCTCCACATGGCGTTCAATCACCTTGACCACGTAGTCTGTCTCGGGCACGAATTTAGCCACGTCTTCATACACAATCTCGCCGTTGTAGTATTCGGCCACCTTCTCGGCCTTCATCACACCAGAGCGTACGGTGGCCATTTGGGGACGGTGGTCGGGATTAACGATGGTGGCCACAATGTTGCCACCAAAGGCCGGACGAATTTGGTAGAGCAAGTTGTCGTAGTGCTTCTTGTTCTTCTTGTCGTCAAAATCGCCAATCTCGAGTGCCGTACAGTCGGCAGTAAGTCCGCTGGTGAGCGATGATGACACGCGCGGACCGAGGTCGCGGCCAATGACCGTGGCCCCCATCAGGCAGATTTGCGGTTTCTCCTGCTTGAACAGGTTGACCAAAATGCTTGTGTGAGGCTTTGAGGTGTAGGGAAAGAGCCCTTCGGCATCAAACACGTGCAGCTTGTCCACGCCGTATGACAGGATATCCTTTTCAACGTGTCCCTTAATGCCAGTGCCAGCCACTACGGCCTCGAGCTGCACACCCAGCTCGTTGGCAAGTTTGCGACCCTTGGTCAGGAGTTCGAAAGACACTTCCTCAACCGTGGTCTTATCTATTTCGCAATATACAAATACGTTATTCATAGTGCTTTATCCAATAGTGTGGCTGTCCAACAATTCTTTTACTAAACTCTCCACATCGGCATCGCTGCCAGTGAGGCGCTTGCTTTCCTTGGCCTTGAACACGATGTTCTGCACGGCCTTCACCTTGGTGGGTGAGCCGGCCAGACCGCATTGGGCAAGGTCGCCGTCTACATCGGCCACACTCCATTGGGCAATGGTCAGATAAGGCTTCTTGTCATACTCCTCGGCATAAGGCAGTCCTTCGGCGGGGCGCTCCATGGGAGCAGAAGCACGTTTGTATTTCATCACCAGTTTGGCGTTGCGCGGACGGCAGGGCGCCGCGTTGCCGTTAACGGTCAGCAAAATGGGCATCGGTGCTTCCACACGCTCTATGCCACCGTCAATGTGGCGTGTTACCACCACCTTGCCGTCCTTCACCTCGTCCACACTTGTGACGTAGGTCACCTGGTTGAGGTCAAGTTTCTGGGCCACCTGCGGGCCCACCTGTGCGGTGTCGCCGTCAATGGCCTGGCGGCCGCCCAGCACGATGTCGGGCACACCAATCTTCTTGATGGCCTGTGCCAGTGCATAGCTCGTGGCCAGCGTGTCGGCACCGGCAAAAGCACGGTCGGTGAGCAAATAGCCACCGTCGGCGCCGCGGTAAAGACCTTCGCGAATGACCTCAGTGGCACGCGGAGGGCCCATTGTCAGAATATGTACTGTCGAACCGGGGTTCTGCTCCTTCAGGCGCAGGGCCTGCTCAAGAGCGTTGAGATCTTCAGGATTAAAGATGGCAGGCAGAGCGGCACGGTTGACTGTGCCCTCGGGAGTCATCGCGTCCTTGCCCACATTGCGGGTGTCGGGTACTTGCTTGGCAAGCACAACAATTTTCAGACTCATATATTTCTCTTTCTGTATGTTGTTAAGATTGTTATTACTCAGCTTTTTGTGCCTTGCACACGATGTGCAAACCTTGTGCAAGGCATGGCAAATTTACTCTTTTCTGTTAATCATGCAAAGTTAACTTGTCGTTTTTTGCTGCTCGCGCCAACATCGTGGCATTTCGGAACACGCAAAAGGGCCTTTCCTGGCTTCGCCAATGCGCCCCCTAAATCAATTATAGCGGACTGACGCCGTAGCGTTGCTTGTTAGCCGCTAACGCGCCAAGCTACTAACAAACCGCGCTACGGCATCAGCCCATTAGCATTTTAGCACATTGCCACATTAAGCGCTGGTTTTATTGGAAATCAATAATTTCGAGCACATTTTTTGCCTCAAAGCATTGCTGAGCGCATAAAAAGTCGTAAATTTGCACCGCTTTTCCACCAAGCCGCTGTCGGGATGCAGAGTTCCCCGTTAAGCTGGGTCGGGACGGACAACAATACATTTAATTACCCATCAAAGAAATGGCAGATTTAATTAAGATTGCTGAAGAAGCTTTTGCTACCGGCAAGCAGTTCCCCAAGTTCAAGGCAGGTGACACTGTAACAGTAGCATACAAAATCGTCGAAGGTAACAAGGAGCGTATCCAGTTGTATCGCGGTGTTGTTATCAAAATCAACGGTCACCAGGACAAGAAGCGTTTCACAGTGCGCAAGATGTCTGGTACTGTAGGTGTTGAACGTATCTTCCCCATCGAATCACCGAACATCGAAAGCATCGAGGTGAACAAGATTGGTAAAGTACGTCGTGCCAAGTTGTACTACCTCCGTGCCCTCACCGGCAAGAAGGCTCGTATCAAGGAAAAGCGCACTGCGCTCAAGAACGACTAATCTACGTTCAAACACACATTTCTGGTGTCTTCAAGGGATATCACGAAATAAAAAGAACAAACTCCGCAACCTCGCAAGGTTGTGGAGTTTTTTTGTTGGTTACAAGGTATTGCCACATCGCTCCCAACTACAACGTAGGTTTAGTTAGTGGAGAATAGTGCACACTCCCAAACATGGTTTCGGATTTAACCGTCCTAACCATTATTTTGGGTGTAAAAAGCAAAAATGGGTAGAGTCGCTTTGTCTTTATGAAATAAAAATCTTAGATTTGCAGTGATTCCTGCATCGATTATCTTGAATAGATCGTGGTTGGGAATCTATATTTATGGAAAAGCGTTTATTGACGCTTTGTTCTGACGCTCTGAAACTTCGCAACTTTCAAGGAATTGCTAAGAACAAGGCAACGATAGATGCTCATGGGTATGCACTAGGTAAGAGAAGTGTATATAGTTGTTGTGTTCGTATTCAGTTTTGAATGCGGACGCATGACGTGTTTTATATATACATGTTATTCTCTTTGCATATCGGCGTGGGCTTCTGCGTTGCTCGTTCTAGCGATTTCGGGCAGTGCGAAGGCCTCAGAGCGTGGAACGAGTGACAAAAAGAATCCACGCCTTTTTCGTAATGTATGTGCAAGTTACATTTCACTTTATAATCTGTCGGCTTTGAGTGACTATGCCATATAATAGGCCTTGGAAAAGTTGTTGCTGTTATCCAAGAGTTTTATTATACAGATAGGACCTTATTATCCGAGAAACATGATTTTCGAGAATAACTTTTTCCCTAAATTATAAACTAAGCATTTAATTATGATGAAGTATTTTTACACACTAATAGTGTTTGCTTTTGCTTGTGTTGCAAGCATTAAAGCACAGATTGAAGTAACCTGTGGGGGCAAGTATGTAAACAATGGAGATGTACTCAATTTTTATGCTATTGAGTACGAAGATTATGCGAAAGCTGGGGCTCAAGACCCCACCTTTACCAACACAAGCAATGAAAGTATAAACTTGCTTGTGGAAACGCTCACACCATATACACATGACAACGGTTCGGAGTTTGGATGGTATGGCATTAATGACATTGGTACTACGTTGGAACGTTACGAGAAACGCGAAATAACCCTCGCCCCTGGTGCACAGGCTAAAATGGGTCTATATGCCTCTTTTGAAATGGGCAACTACGGAACGGCCTTAGCCAATGTTCGCGTATATGCGGATAACGAAGAGATAATGAGTTTCGTAGAAAGGATGGTTTATACTGCACTCAAAAAAAGTGAATACATCTATACAGGGCGAATACCTGATTTTGAATTTCATAATATCTCGCAGAAAGATGTTGTCAAAATAATAGAGGCAGAGAGCAATGTGGGTGACCATGTACTTAGAGCATATATTCACACCGCTGGGGATACAACACTATTAGAGTTCCCTTATCACATAAAACCTGCTCCTTTAACAATTATCCCTCAAGACACCACAATATGTTATGGCGAAACAGTACATGACTTTTTGTTCAATGTTTCGGGTCTCGTGAATGGTGAACTAGCTGATAGTGTTATTCTTATTGCACCGCAGTTTCAAACTACAGCAAACCGTAATAGTGGTGTGGGCGAATATACTATTACCTGCTCTGGGGCTGTACAGAATGGTAATAACTATGACATATCTTATGGTTCTGGTTTGTTGCATGTTACAAAGGCTCCTCTTAATATCAAGGTAGATAATCTAACACGTACATATGGTGATGATGAGCCAAACTACAAAATCAGCTACGAGGGATTTAAGAATGGCGAAGACGAGCAAGTGCTAAAGCATTTGCCTGTGGCCTATAGCGCAAACAAAAAATACAACGTAGGGCGATACCCAATTGTGCTGAAAGATGCCGAGGCAGATAATTATAAGATAACGTATACTAATGCTACATTAGACATAGTAAAAGCCCCACTAATAGCAAAAGTAAAGGATATTTTGCGTGAATATGGTGAGGATAATCCTAATATAAGTGTACAATATGTCGGATTCAAGAACGATGATGATGAAAGTGTTTTAATTCAAGAACCTGTGGTTGAAATGTCGGCGGTTAAGACGTCTCCAATAGGGACATATAGCATCAGCCTGCAAGGTGGAGAAGCAAAGAATTATTACTTTGTAGGATACGAAAATGCTACGCTGACCATATTGCCTGCGCAATTGCAATTGACGGTTAAAGATGTTTATCGCAAATACGGACAAGATAACCCTGCTTTAGAATATGTTCTCACAGGATTTAAGAATAACGAAGATGAACGTATATTGTCATCGCCTATTGCATTGGCAACAGAGGCCGGTAAAAGTTCTTCTGTCGGTACTTACCCAATCATAAGCAATAATGTAATAGCTCCTAATTATACTATAAACTGCAATAATGCTAATGTGTATGTAGGTAAAGCAACGCTGCACGTAAGAGCTGATGATCAAAGTAGGTTTTACGGTATGCAAAACCAAAAGTTGACATATTCTATATATGGTTTTGTCAATGATGAGGATGAAAGCGTTTTGCTGCAGACCCCGACTGCTATCACTTCTGCAGATGAAATGAGTAATGTAGGAACTTACATAATATCAGTTGATGGTGCAGATGCTCAAAATTATGACTTTGAATATTCTGATGGCAAATTGACAATATTAAAAGCAAAGCAGCAAATAAGTTGGGAACAAATGATAGATAATGCCTGTGTTGGAGATCAGGTAGAATTAAAGGCATATAGCAATTCAGGTTTGCCAGTAAAATATGTGCCAAGTCAAGAAGGATTGGTTGATATCTATGAAGCAGATGGTAAATTCTACATGGATTGCAAAAAAGCGGGAACCTTTGAACTGCGTGCAACGCAGGAGGGAAACATTAATTATGAGCCAGCTTTGCGTGTAGCAAAAAAAATACGAATAGTGGATGTTCCCGTATCGAGTGCGTCTGCAATTGTAAGCAATGCAGTGTCCGTTATGGGAAGCAAACAGTTTATTCGCATTTTGGGTGTTAGTGGCAATAGTGTGGTGACTGTTTTTGATGCAAAGGGACAATTATTGTACAAGGGAACGGAAACGTCTATTCATATTCCATTAACCAATAGTCTTGTTATTGTACATGTTGCTGATCGCGTATATAAGTTGATACTCAGACAATAATACTTTTCAAAAAATCATCTGCAATGCCTGTTTATGGGCATTGCAGATAGATTTTCCTTCTTGTTTTGTGTTTTACCGGACATCACTAATAGCAAATCCATTGGAAAGAGTTATTCAATAACTTTCCATTCGCCTCCATAACGTGAGCCTCCGATGCGAATTATCCGACCACTTTGTTTCAACTTTTTGATATGGTAAGCAACGCCATCTTCAGTTATGCCACATACGGACGCTATCTTCTTGGCAGTTACCTTGGGATTGTTACCTATTATTTTGAAAATAGTTTCCGTAGTATTGGTAGTTGTTCCCGTAGTATTAGTAGTCGTTTCCGTAGTAATATTTTTGCTGTTTCCCAGTTTAAGATATGTCTCAATCCGGTCAGGGTCATTCTTTCCCTCAACTGTAGGTGTACTCCAACCATTGTCTTTTCAACCTTTCACTACCAAGCGGAGCTTAGAACGGGTAGCCAATGGCGAAGTGCAGGCCGAGGCCGTCCTTAAAGCGCTCGATGTTATAAAAGCCCGATTTGGCGGTTTGGTAGGGCGCGTGCAGGGCAATGCCCACGTCAAAGCGCAACACCAAAAAGTTGAGGTCGTAACGCAAACCGGCACCCGTGCCAAGCGCAATGTGCTTGATGGTAGATGTGGTGATTTGTGAGCCTGGGCGCATAGGGTCGTTGCGCAGCGTCCACACATTGCCTGCATCGAGGAATATGGCTCCGTGCAGGTCACCAATCAAGCGGGCACGCAGTTCGGCGTTAGCCTCCAGCTTTACATCGCCTGTTTGGTCCATGTACGAGTATTTCGAGTTGACCGGGCGATATGAGCCAGGACCGAGAGAACGCACGGTGAAGGCACGTACACTGTTGGCGCCGCCCACATAGAATTGGTCTACATAGGGCGCACTGTTGCTATTGCCGTAGCTGTAAATAATGCCGCCAAACACGCGTGTGGCAATGTTGATGTCCTTTGTCAGCTTAAACAGCTTGTGTGCCTCGGCTGTAAACTTTACGTATTGCGCAAAGGGGTTGCCAAACAACTCCTTGTTCTTTTTATTAAACTTCTGTCCGGCGGCAGCGTAAATGGCCGAGGTGATGTTGCCCGCCTCCTTGAAGGCAAGCTGCACCCACCAAGGGTTGGTGCGCCACGAGCGGCTTTGGTAAGTAAAGGAGTAGCTGAGCGATGGTACAAACTGGTCGCGCATCGACACATACAGGGCCGGGTTGGCATTCATTATAGAGTCGAAGGTGTGCGTCGTGTGGTTCAGTTTGTCAAAGTCGAGGCTGAAGAGTGTCAGGTCGTGCTGTGCCGTCTCGCGTTTGTACCAATGATAATTGGCGCTGAGGCCCATGCTCACCATGTTGAAAAAGCGCGAGCGGTTCTTCCAGTCAGCATCAAAGGCAAACTGCGTGGTGGCTGGAAAGCGCACCCGTCTGCGGCTGATGCCAGGGAATACAAAGCGTGGAAATTTGAAAGCCAGCTGTGTGCCCAGTTCATAAGAGTTGAGCAGCGAGTTGTGCCCGTTGGCACCGGCCCCCGTTTGCCACTCATACGAGCCAAAAATCTTGAACGACACCTTTTCGCCCCCTCTGAAGGCGTTGCGCTTGGCCAGTTCGTACGATATGCCCGGGCCCACCTGTTGGTTGCTCTTCAGCGTGGCATTCATTTCGAATGTCGAGTCATACAGTTTGTCCATCACCGCCGACACCACGAGGTCGAGCGTGTCGCAGGTGGCAGTAGTGTCGCGTGGCACATAACTCACGTCCATTTGGCTCAGCACCCCGAGTTGGCCAAGTTTCTCAACCGTCATCTTTTGGTCGCTCAAGCGGTACATCTCCCCCTTGCGGTGCGTAATGGCATGGCGCCACATGTTGGCGCGCAGTGGCATCTTTTTGCCAGCAAAGTAGTAAGTGTAGCGGCGTCGCACAAGTTGTGTGTCGAGCGGTTCGCCGTCGTAGTTGCGAATGCTGATATATGCGCGCCCCATATACCATGGGTGGTCCGCCTTGGCCGGTCGGTTGTCTACGGGCATAACCTGCAGCTGCACAAAGTTTTTGCGTTGTGTCGTGTCAGCGCGGAACGTTGTGTAGTTAGCATTAAAGTAATAGTAGCCATTGTTGCGCAGCAGCGTTTCAATGCGCGTCTGCTCCCCCGACAGGTTCACCACGCTAAAGGCATCGCCCGTTTTCAGCAGTTTGTCCTGCTCGTGCAGCCTGATGAGGCTGTCCATGGGGGCAGGGTAGTTCAAGTACGCTATCGAGTCAAGACGGTAAAGCTGCCCGGCCCGCACATTATATGCCACCTTCGCCTTTTTCGGGTTCTTCAACGACAGAATGTTATAGTCCACCTTGCCATGAAAGTAGCCATAGTTGTGCAGCGTGTTGGTAGCCACCTTGGCACGCATCTCGGGACTTACCTGGCTCACAAGCACCGGTTCGGTACCAAAAGTCTTGTATATCCATTTGCCCAGTCCGCCTTGGGCGTCATACAGCCCGTTGTGCACCCAGAGTCCGATTTTCCAGGGCCAGCTCATGGTAGACGAGCCAAATATGGCATTGTTGGGCGGATAAGCCAGCACGGCGTCCACCTCGGTTTTGGCAGTGGCAAAATCAGCCTCAGTCTGTGCTTGTGCCGCCTTTAGCGCCTTGCGTTCTTCCTTAGTCAGTTTCTTTTTGTTATTAACAAGCAGTTCGTCGGCCCCCAGTGTGCTCTTGCCTTCGATTACACTGTTAATTTTCGACACCGCGTCGGCCACCGCCGTAATCACCCCCACCGAGTCGCGTCCCTTTTTGCGCATCATGGCCGGGTCGTCGGTGTAGGTTATTTTGTCAATGCCCGTATACAGTTGTTCGTCGTCGGGCAAGGCGCGTGTAGTTGAGCAGCCAGCCAGCGTGAGCAGCAGTCCGCAGAGTAACAAGCCGCACGGCACATTGCAAAGTTTATGTTTGTATGTCATCATGTAGTGCTTCATTATCAGTTCTTGCCAGCTGTTTTCTTTTTACTCTTGTTGCGGAATATAAAGAGTTCGCCCAATTTGTCAGTTTTGCGGCGCAGCACAAGGCCGGCTCCCGTCTTGGTCAGCTGTCCTTCGAGCGGGTCTTGCGTGTCGCGGTCGTAGAAAGCCTTCACGTAGCGTGTGGCACCCTGGTCAAGGCGGTATTCCACCGACACATTATTTATAAAGCTCTCCGCCGAGTTTGTGGCATCGGCCCCTGTCGACACCTTGCCGCCAATAATCACACTGATGCGGTTGCCCCAGAAGCGTTTGGCAAACTGGAATGAGTAGTCCGTGGTCGAAGTGCCCGTTTGCGATGTGCCGCTCTCCACGCCCAGGTTAATGTCGATGGTTTTGAGAGCCGACCCCGCAATGTTCTGTATTTCGCTTTGCAAAAAGGCATTCAGCGCATTGTTAGCCTTAAAGCCCGAGCCCGACATCATAGTCTCGTCGGTCATGTACATGCCCGTGGCCATCATCGTTACCGCAGCCTTGCCACGCTGTTCGGCCGACATGCTGGCCAGTTGGTTCTGAATGTTAAGGTCCTCGGGTGCCTCAATCGTAAACTCCAGTCCCATGTCGTTGAGCGGTTTGGTTATTTTTACCCCCACGTCAAAGGCCACCGAGCGTTGTCTATCGTCCTCAGTCACCACCGCTTTGGTGCGCTCCTTGGCAGCGATGTTAAGCGTCGGGTTCATGACATCACCCGTAAACTGCACATACGACCCCTGTACAATTTGGAATGTTTTGAGCGGAATGACAGGCAGCTGATACTTCATTTCGCCGCTGTTGGTTGTAAAGAGTCCCGTCATGCGCATATCGCCCTGTTGCGTCATACGCAGCGTCATGTCGCCGCCACCCTCCAGTTTTACATAGCTCTGTCCGTCGTCGCTCAGGTTGCAGTGGAAGATGGCCGCATCGCTGATGCTAATGCCCATTGTGATGTCCATGCCGCCGTCCACAGCCTTTTCGGGTTGTGCCGTCTGTGTGGAGTCCTTAAAGTTGGTAAACTGCACCAAGTCGTGCAAACGGTCGTCCACCGACAGTGGCGAGTCCTTTAATATATAAGTCACGTCCGTGCGGTCGAGCACCTCCAGTTTGCCGCGCAACGACAAGTTGTCGGTAGTGCCCTTCAGTGTGCCCACATAGTTGGCATACACCTTGCCAAAGAGCATCGACTGTGCTTTTTTGCGTGTGTTGATAAGTTCAAAGTTTTTTGCCCTCATGGCAAAGTCCATGCGCATACGTTCAAAGTCCGACATATCAAATGTACCGTTCAGCACCATAGGCTCCTTACCTGTTGAGAACAGGCGGTAATCGCTGAAAATGATGCGGCTGTCCTTAATGTCGAGAGCCCGTTCGTCAGTGCGCAAGTCAAAGCCATACACGTCCGAGTAAATGTGTGCCGAGTCGAGGTCGAGCGAGCCGTTAATCACAGGCTTGTCCAGTGAACCATTCACCCTCAGGTCGCCCCCGGCAATGCCCTTGAGCGCTACGTCGGTGCTGGCCATAAAGCCGTTAAGCATTTGCAGCGGAAAGTCGTGCAGCTGTGCGTCGCCCTCAAAGGTGCCACCGTTGCGGTCAAAGTAAGTACCGTTGCATGCCAGCACCTCCTTGCCGTTAGAGCTGATAAAGGCCGAGGCCTGGTGTTCGCCGCCCGTTTTGGGCAGATACACGGCATCGATGCCCACATTGCCCAAAGGCATGTCCTCATACTTAAAGTTGTCAGCAGTGAGCGATGCCATGGCCGACAACTGCTTGTGCTGGCTGTCGTCCGTCACGTGCACATCGCCGCTCAGCATGCCGCTCAGTTTGGGCATATAGGGTAGTACTGCCGAGAGTTCGCCCAGGTTCACCTGGTTCACACTCACCGTCAGGTCGTTCACCGAGTCCTTGGGTTCGCCATATATTTTAAGGCCCGTGCCGTCGTCGGCCAGCAAGTCCACGTCGGCCCGTATGCTATTGTCTTTGCCAAGGAATATGTAGTTATCCTTGTTCACCTTAAAGTTGCGGTAAGCCAGCACCGGATTTTCGGGATAAAGGTGAATGTTCATTCCGCCGTCAACCAGAGCCGCCTGCAGTCCCACGTCCACACCGCGTTCGCCCTCGCTGTCGTAGTAACTCAGTTCGATGCCAGCCCCCGAGCGCATAACATACGACCTCATGCGCACTTCGAGCGGGTTAGGGTTCTTCTTGCCGTTCTTCACCAAGCCGCGCATCTGCACACCGGTTGAGTCCTGAAATATGTGCGTGTCGATGGTGTCGAGCAGCAGTGCGCCCACATTCAGCGCCCCCATGCGTGCATCGCCCGTCATGCCCACATGCGGGTCGGTGTTAAGGTTGACGTAAGCCGACGAGAAAGAGTAGCCCTTCATGCGGGCAATGTTGTAGAGCGGATTGTCGCGTCCGGCGTCAAGGTAAAAGGCCATGACGGGCAGGTACGTTTTAAGTTTTTCCTGGTCAATGTTATAAGTCTTCGCCTCCTTTTGCAGTTCGTTGGCAAAGCGTGCCAAGTGCGTGCCAAGGTGCGGTATGTCGCCCTTGGCCCCAAGGCGCAGCCTCAAGTCGCCGGCCGAAATGTTGGCAGTGGTTGTGTCGCGGCTTGTGGCCAGGTCAAACAATATGTCCTTGGCCATGGCACTCATGCGCTGTGTGGTAAAGTGGTTGTTGGCAATGCTGCCGCTCAGCGCGTAGGCCGTAAAAGCCTTGTTGGCAGTGGCCTTGATGTCGATGTCGGTACCAAAATACAGCGTGTCGGTTGTCACCCCAAGTTTTTTCAAGTCAAGGTTAGGTAGCGAAGCCTTCACCGCCACCTCGTAGTTGTGTCGGCCGAGCAGCGCCTCAATGTGGCCATTGCCTTGCAGCAGCGGGTTGTCGGCCTCAAAGTGCGCCACCGCCTTGCCTCCGCGCAAATTGGCTTTGACACTGATGCCCCCAAGCGGATAGCGCTCATAGCTTAGCGCGTTCACCTTGGCGTCAGCTGTCAGCGAGGCCCGTGGCGACATCACGTCCCACCCCGAGCCCGAAGCCCGCAGCGAGCCGCTGAATGGTCCCACCGGCACACCGCGCACAATGCTGGCTATGGGCAGTTGGTGCGCCGTGGCCACCACCTTGTACGTTTCGCGTTTAACGTCCAGTTTAGCCTTGGCCGCCAGTGAACCGCGTCCAATGCCCGCCTTGATGTCGGCATCGTAGCGGCTGCCGTTAAACGCCGCCTTGCCGCGCAGACTCAGTCCATCGGGCACATTGATGCTCTGCTTGAGCGATGCCGGCATAAGTTGGCGCACGGCGGCCATACTCTTGGTGCGCAGGTTGAAGTTGAACTTGCCGTTGCGCCAGTCCTTCGTCACATAGTTGGTGTAGCCGTTGGCCGAAGCCTGCAGCACCCCGGGCATGTTGAGTGTGAGCGAAGGCAGTCGCAGGTGGTCAATGTTGCCGCTCACGGTGCCCTTGATGGCCAGCGGCTTGTGCGGCAGTGCGCGCAAATAAGCCTTGTCCACATACCCCTTGGCCAGGGTGCGTATGTCGTCATAGCCAATGCTGGCGTCAACCATGGCCTGGCAGTGTCCGCCCTTGCCTGCGCTGAACGCCTTGAAGTCGAAAGCCACATCGGCATCAATGCGCGAGGCCGGCGTGCGCAGTAGCAGAGCCGGCAACCGCAGTTGCGTAGTGTCCATGTACACACTGCCGCTCAGGCGCGTCACGTCAAGTCCGCACTTCTCGTGCAGCGTCAGTCCGCGCAGTCCGGCCCGCAACACCCCCTCGTTGTTATAGCTCAGCGTGTCGAGCATGAGCGTTAAGCGTTTCACCGCTATGTGGTTAGGGTCGATGCCCGCCACGGGTTTAATGTAGGGAATGTCGTAGTTCACGTCACAGTCCTGCAGTTGCAGCGTCTTCACCGCATAGTAGTTGCGTCCTGTGTCAAAGGCCCCGCCGCGCAGTGCGGCCCGTCCCAGGTTGGCATAAATGCGCATCGAGTCGCCCGGCATTTGCAAGTGCACCTTGCTGCGTTCAATATCCACCTTCTTCACCGCAATGTTCCATTTCGCCTTGCTCTCGGTAGTATCCTTTTTGGCCGTGTCGCTCAGTGTTACATAAATGTCGGCATCGTGCAGACGGGCATGGTCCAGGTTAACGAGTTCTTTTTCCCAGTCCACGCCGTGTGCGGCCGCTGTCAGTTGGCCCGCATGCCCCTTAATGCGAGTGTCCGAAATGTAGCTTTTCGTGTCAATCACCAGTCCATATAGTTCAAAACCGTCCACATCGGCCCGTCCCTCAAACAGAGGCATGAGTTTAACGTTCAACCGCAGACGGTCGGCATTGAGCAGCGTGTCGCCCTTTTCAACGGCAGTCATGTGGTGTACGGCCAGGTCGAGTGGAAACGCCAGTCTCACTTTGTCAATGCGCACGTCCATGCCCAAGTTGCCCGACAGGTAGTTGGCCACTTGGTGCACGGCAAAGTTTTGCACGGGGGGTATGTATAGCAGTATGGCTAACAACAAAAAAAGCGCGATGGGGGTAGCCACCGTTATGCCGAGCCATTTAAGTGCTTTCTTTATAGGTTTCTTCATGTTGCAAAGATAGTGCAAACCGAGAGCAATACAAAACGAGCTTGCTTGTTTTTATTGCCGAGGTGCCGCCTATCTTATCAAAAGATAGTGCAAACCGAGAGCAATACAAAACAAGCTTGCTTGTTTTTACTCAACTTTCGGATTTAGCAAGTGCGGGCTGAATTCAAGACTTGAGTGAGATATGAGATCTGTCGCTAACGCGGAGAACATAAGAACAAAAGGACATAAGAACAAAAGAATTTACGTTCGTGTTAGCCGCTTAGCGCGGAAAACATAAGCGACATAAGTTTACATAAGATACACAAAAGGCCGCTGCGCGGCTGGCCACGGACTAACGTC